>Ga0316204_10002422_pt1 | contig 42322 bp, 42 predicted proteins | sample 6monrhotite_MG_2_FD_205661 | JGI IMG/M metagenome (GOLD analysis project Ga0316204, IMG submission 205661) | Microbial mat bacterial communities from mineral coupon in-situ incubated in ocean water Damariscotta River, Maine, United States -... | ecosystem: Environmental > Aquatic > Marine >... | reverse complement strand
TTTCCGACCTTGCGGCTGACCGTAAAGCCAACACGCAAAAAACCATCCGTGCGGGCCGATTGACCGTCCGCCGGGTGGCTTTTGACCTGGAGAATGAGACCAGGAGAGGCCCACTTCTTGCGCGTCGTCGCAACCCGGAGAAATTCCGGGCGCGTCTTCAGTCGCTCGATCCGGGGGCCCATGTCACCTAGAATTAAGCGGACAGGCGTTTGCGACCCTTAGCGCGACGTGCGGCTAGGATGCGGCGGCCACCGACGGTCGCCATGCGGCTGCGAAAGCCATGACGGCGTTTGCGAACCAATACACTTGGTTGATACGTGCGTTTCACGTGACGTCTCCGTTATCTGAAATCAAGGTGCGGTGTATACGGGCTCAGCGCCCGGAAGTCAACGGTTGGCGTGTTTTTTTGCACAGCTTTTTTTTGTGCGTTTTCTTTGCATTTTCAAATGCATCGCCGGCGGACGCATGATAATTCTTGACTGATCGTTCCATATTTGTCGACCGCCAGGGGTGCTATACTGTTGTGCGCAACGGTTAAAAAGGGGAGAAAAGCAGGGTGAATACAGACAGCGACGTGGCGCCAACCAAGGGCGCAAAACGCTACATTCCCATCGCTTTGGTGGTGGTCGGCATTGTCGTGTTCGTCGCCACCGGCGCCCACCAGTATCTGAGTTTCGAGGCTTTGTCGCGCCATCGCGCCGAGTTGTTGCAGTATGCCGAGGCGCACACTGTTGCGTCTGTGTTGCTGTTTACGCTGGCTTACGTGGTGGTGGTGGCCTTGTCGCTGCCGGGCGGGGTGTGGTTGACATTGGCGGGCGGTTTCGTGTTTGGCGGCTGGGCGGCGGGACTTTATGTGGTGTTCAGCGCCACCGTTGGCGCGACGCTGATCTTTTTGGCCGCACGCTATGCTTTCGCCGATCTGTTTCGCGCCAGGGTGCTTTCGGGGGCGGGATCTGCGCTGGCCAAGATGGAAGCAGGATTTCGCAAAAACGCCTTTTATTACTTGATGGTGCTGCGCTTGGTGCCGCTGTTTCCGTTTTGGCTGGTCAATCTGGCGCCCGCCTTGTTGGATGTGCGCCTGTCCACCTATGTGGTCGCAACGTTTTTCGGCATCATTCCCGGCACCTTTGTCTACGCCCACATCGGCGCGGGCTTGGGGGCGGTGTTTGAAAGTGGGCGTGAGCCAGATTTGGGCGTGATCTTTCAGCCCGCTGTGCTGGCGCCGATTCTCGGCCTCGCGGCCTTATCGCTGGCGCCCATCGCCTATCAGAAATTTAAGGGGCGAAACCTTAAAGATTCGGGAGAAACGTCATGAGCGATGAAACGGTCTTTGACCTGTGTGTCATCGGCGCCGGTTCCGGCGGCCTGTCGGTGGCCGCGGGGGCGGCGCAAATGGGCGCTAACGTGGTGTTGATCGAAAAAACCAAAATGGGCGGCGATTGCCTCAACACCGGCTGCGTGCCGTCCAAGGCTTTGCTGGCGGCGGGCCACGCGGCGCAAAATGCGCGGCGCGCGGACCGCTTCGGCGTCAAAACCGGCAAAGTCGGCGTCAACGGCAAAAAAGTGTTTCAGCACGTCCGCGATGTGATCGCGCAAATTGCGCCTAACGATAGCGTCGAACGATTCGAGGGCTTTGGCGTCAAAGTCATTCAAGGGGAGGCTCGTTTTGTCGGGCCGGATACGGTTGAAGCGGCGGGCGAGACTGTTGTCGCGCGCAAATTCGTCATCGCCACCGGTTCCCACGCGTTTGTCCCGCCGATTGACGGGGTGGATCAGCTGGATGTGCTGACCAACGAAAATGTTTTCGATCTTGAAGAGATCCCCGAACACCTGATCGTCATCGGCGGCGGGCCCATCGGTTGTGAATTGGCCCAGGCGTTTCGTCATTTGGGGTCTGAGGTGACGGTCTTGGAAATGTTTAAGCTCATGCCCAAGGACGATCCCGAATTGGTGCGCGTGGTGCAAGAGCGCTTGTTGGAAGACGGCGTGGTCATCCACGAAGACGTCAAGGTGGTACGCGCGGGCGGCGCAGCGGAGGCTCCTGAAGTCGTCGTCGTTGATGAGGACGGGCGGGAGCATGTCATCGAAGGCACGCACATCTTGATCGCCGCCGGACGCCGCCCCACGGTGATGGGGCTAGGGTTGGAGCACGCGGGCGTCGATTTCACGCCCAAAGGGATCGAGGTCGATAAGCGCCTGCGCACATCAAACAAACGGATTTTCGCCATCGGTGACGTGACCGGCGGGTATCAGTTCACCCACGTGGCGGGCTATCACGCCGGGATCGTGATCCGCAACGTGCTGTTCAAGTTGCCCGCAAAAGCCAGGCTCGATCATGTGCCGTGGGTGACCTACACCGATCCCGAACTGGCCCAAGCGGGGCTGACGGAAACCCAAGCTCGAGATAAGTTCGGCGACGCGATCAAAGTTCTCAAATGGCCGTTTTCTGAGAACGACCGCGCCCAAGCGGAACGCGAGACGGAGGGCTTGATCAAGGTCGTCACCACGAAGAAGGGCAAGATTCTTGGCGCCGGCATCTGTGGTCCGCGTGCGGGGGAATTAATCGGGCCGTGGGTTTTGGCCATGGAACAAGGTCTGAAAATCGGCGCGATGGCGTCAACCATAGCACCCTATCCAACGCTTGGCGAAATCAGCAAACGCGCGGCGGGCAGCTTTTACACCGTGTCGCTGTTCGGCCCGCGCACGCGCAAAGTGGTGGGTTTTTTGTTGAAGTATTTCTAGGCGCTTCGTCGGTAACCCTTCGTTGCATTCATGGACCCTGATATAATAGACCGCTCCATAAAAATCGGCGCTGAACTGCGCGGAGGCCGCTATGACCGTTGAAACCAAACCGACCAAAAAAACCAGTTATCGCGCCATGACGTCGTTGGTCACGACGTGGTCGTTCGTCATCGCGACGGTCACCGGGGTGGTGCTGTACATCGTGCCGCAAGGGCGCATCGCATATTGGGTGGACTGGAAACTGTGGCAGCTGACCAAGGACGGCTGGACCGACCTGCACGTGATTTTTTCGGTGGTGTTCGTGATCGTCGGCGTCGCCCATCTGGTCTACAACTGGAAGCCGTTTAAGAATTATATGGCCGAACGTGCCCAGAATCGCACAGGTGGCCATGTTCACGTCAAACGCACAGTGTACGGGTCGCTGGCCATCACAGCGGTGTTTTTTGCTTTGTCGATCTTCAACCTGCCGCCCGCCAGCTGGATTTTCGACTTGGGCGCACATTTTAAAGAAGGCTGGGTCGTTTCTGCAGATTATGAACCGCCGTTCGGTCACGCCGAAGACGTGTCATTGGCGGGGTTCGCCCAGCGCCAACGCATCGACTTAAAAGCCGCCATGGCGCAATTGGACGGCGCGGGCATTAAAGTTCCTGAGCAACAGATGAAGCTCAAAGACATCGCCGCGCTCAATTCCATCACGCCGATGGACATCTACATGGTGATCAAGCCGCTTGAACAGCGCCCCAAAATGAAGGCCAATTTCAAAGCGGTAGATGTCGAAGCGCAATTCGCCGGGACCGGCATCGGACGCAAGACCTTGGCTGAAATGGCCGCAGAGCTGAAATTGGACGCCGCCATGGCGCAGGTGCGTTTGGCTCAGGCGGGGATCACAGCCAAAGTGGACGACAAGATGAAAGCTATTGCGGAAGCGCATGATTTGGAAGCCATCGAACTGGTCAAGATCATGCTGATCAATGGATATCGTCCATGAACGAGGCCAGCCCGCAAACGTGGGAGCCGGGCGCGTACCTGAAATTCGCAGACCTGCGTCTGCGTCCTGCGCTGGATTTGCTGGCGCAGGTATCGCATGAGAGGGCCGCGCAGATCACCGATCTCGGCTGCGGCGCGGGCAACGTCACGCCGTTCTTGCGCCACCGCTGGCCGGAGGCTGAGATCACCGCGTTGGACAGCTCGTCTGAGATGCTGGCGCGCGCCAAGGCCGAACACGGTGAATTCAATGTCGTGTGGCGACAGGCCGACGTGCGCACGTGGGCGGCGCCTGAACCGCAAGACCTGATTTATTCCAACGCGGTGCTGCATTGGCTGGACGATCACGAAGCCCTGTTTCCGCGCTTGATGGGGGAACTGACCCCCGGCGGCGTTCTGGCGGTGCAGATGCCCAACCAGTTTGCACAGCCGTCTCATGCGCTGATGCGTCAGGTGGCGCGCACGGGGCCGTGGGCGGATGTCCTGACGCCTTTGCTGCGCGACGCCCCGGTGGCCGAGCCCAGCGCCTATTACGATTGGCTGAGCCCACAGTGCGCGGGCCTCGACATTTGGCGGACGACGTATGAGCAGGTTATGGATGGCGATGACGCGGTGCTCAACTGGATCGCGTCGACCGCGTTAAAGCCGTTGTTGGAGGCCCTGGACGATGAACCTCGCCGGGCCTTTAAAACCGCGTTGGCGGGTGAGCTGGCCCGCGCTTACCCTAAGCGCGCCGACGGCAAAACCCTGTTCGCCTTTCAGCGCATATTCATTGTTGCGCAAAAGGGCTGAGCCCGGCGCGGCGAGACTTTGCAATTTGGCGCATTTGCGGGTATATTGTGCATTGCAACATAGACGGCGCGGGGCTCACAAGAGGTCTCTAAAAACGGGGTAAAACTGGGAATCGACATGAGCACACACAAACCTATCGATATCGAAGGCGCATTGCGCAAGCGGACCGTGCCCGATATCCGTGCGCGCAAACGCCGCAACGGGGCGGAGCCTTTGGTGTGCCTGACGGCCTATACCGTTTTGACGGCGCGCTTGTTGGATGCGCACACCGACCTGTTGTTGGTGGGCGATAGCCTCGGCATGGTGATTTACGGCTTGGACACCACCATCGGCGTGACCATGGATATGATGATCGCCCACGGTCAAGCGGTGATGCGCGGCGCAAAGCGCTCTTGCGTGATCGTCGATATGCCGTTTGGGTCGTACCAAGAAAGCCCCGAAATCGCCTTTCGCAACGCTGCGCGCATCATGAAAGAAGTGGGCTGCGCGGGGATCAAGATCGAAGGTGGCGTGGAAATGGCCCCCACAGTCAAATTCCTTTCTGAGCGCGGTATTCCGGTGCTTGGTCACGTTGGCTTGATGCCGCAATCGGTGAACACCGCTGGCGGATTTAAGGCCCAGGGGCGCGGTGAAGTCGAAGCGCAAAAAATCGTAACCGACGCCAAGGCGCTGGCGGACGCGGGCGCGTTCGCCATTGTGGTCGAAGGCACCATGGAACCCATTGCGCGCCGCATCACCGATGAGATCGAGGTGCCGACCATCGGCATCGGCGGCTCGCCCGCGTGCGACGGTCAAATTTTGGTGACCGAAGACATGGCTGGCTTGTTCACCGAGTTCAAACCGAAATTCGTCAAGCGCTATATGGATCTGGGCGCCGGCTTGACCGAAGCGGCGCGTTTGTATGCTGAAGAAGTCCGCAGCGGCGCGTTTCCCGCCGATGAGCATTGTTTCGGCGTGAAGAAAAAAGAACACCGCTGAACGCGCATAGGCCTGTCATGACGATTTCGACCCTTCGCACCGTATCCGAACTGCGCGCCCAGGTGCGGGCGTGGCGTGACGCTGGGCTCAGCGTCGGCTTGGCGCCGACCATGGGGGCACTGCACTCAGGACACATGAGCTTGGTGCATGCCGCATTGCAACACTGCGACCGGGTGATCGTGACGCTGTTTGTCAATCCCACCCAATTTGGCGAAGGCGAAGATTTCTCTGTCTATCCGCGCGATGAAGATGCAGACCGCAAGCTGGCGGAGGCTGAAGGCGCGCATGTCTTGTTCGCACCGTCCGTGGATGAAATGTATCCGCCCGGCGCGGTGACCGAAGTCCACGTGCCGGGACTCGACGCCATACTGGAAGGCGCATTTCGTCCCGGTCATTTCACCGGCGTCGCCACGGTGGTGACGAAATTGCTGTCGATGGCCGGGGCCGACCATGCATTTTTCGGCGAAAAAGATTATCAGCAGCTGCAAGTCATCAAGACCCTGGCGCGCGATTTGCGCATCCCCACCGAAATTCACGGCGTTGAAACGATGCGCGAACCCGATGGCTTGGCGCTGTCGTCGCGCAATGCCTATTTGAGCGAGACGGAGCGCGCCACGGCGGCCAAACTGAACGCTGTATTGCGCCAAGTCGCACAAGATTTTCGCGGCGGGGGCCTTAGCCCTGAACTGTGCCGCACGGCTGAAGCTCGATTGTCTGAGCTGGGGTTCGGTCCGGTCGATTACGTCGCCATCGTCGATGCTTCAAACCTTGAAGCGTTGGGGCGCTACGGCGCCGACCGCCCCGCAAGGGTGCTTGCGGCGGCCAAATTGGGCCGCACGCGCCTGATCGACAATATAGCCGTGGATCTTGGGGTGGACAGCGGCGATTAATCCGCTACGTTCGCGCCCATGAATGGATACATCGGCCTTTTCCTGTCGGCGTTTCTCGCCGCAACCATTTTGCCCTTTTCGTCCGAAGCCGTGCTCGCGGGACTGAGTGTTGCGGGCGGCTTTGACGCGGTGATGCTGTGGGGCGTGGCCACGGTCGGCAACACCCTGGGCGCGCTGGTCAACTGGATGCTGGGGCGATGGTGTTTGCATTGGCAGGACCGAAAATGGTTTCCGTTCAAATCCGACGATCTCGACAAAGCCGATAGGTGGTTCGCCAAATGGGGCGTGTGGTCGCTGCTGCTCAGCTGGGTCCCGATCATCGGCGACCCGATCACTTTCGCCGCAGGCTTCTTACGGGTCCATTTGGGTATTTTTTTGCTGTTGGTGACGATCGCCAAGGGTGGGCGTTATCTGGTCGTGCTGGCGATTGCTCAGGGCTTTTTATAAGTGACGCGATAGATCAGACCTGCCGCATCGTCGCTGATCAGCAACGAACCATCGGGCAATTCCTCCAAATCCACCGGACGGCCGGTGACGCCGCCGTCCGGTCTTAGCCAACCTGTGATGAACGGTTCCTGACCGATCACCTGTCCCGTTGCGTTGAAGCGAATGCGCTTGATCTGATAGCCCACCGGGGATGAGCGATTCCATGAGCCATGCTGCGCGACAAAGGCATCCCCCTTGTAGACTTCGGGAAACATGCGCCCAGCGTAAAAATCGATCCCTAGGGGCGCGACATGGGCTTGAAAGCGCACCACCGGCGCAACCATACCTGACGGGACCGGTAACAATCTGAAGTGCGGGGCGCGATCTTCACCGCCGCCATACCACGGAAAGCCGAAATGCGCGCCGGGTGTAGTGAGAGCGTTAAGTTCGTCGGGCGGGCTGTCGTCGCCCATGCCGTCGGCGCCGTTGTCGGTGAAAAAGATTTGCCCGGTGGCGGGATGGAAATCGATGCCGACGGTGTTGCGCACCCCGGTGGCGGCGATTTCGGGTTTGTTCCAGCGTCCCGGGGTGAACTTGAGAATGCTGCCTTCATAGCCGCTGAGGCTGCACACGTTGCACGGTGCGCCGACGCCGACATATAGCGCGCCATCCGCGCCGAATCGGATATAGCGGTTGCCGTGCCAGTCTTTGTCCGGCAGGTCGTCAAACAGGACTTCGGGCTTGGCGTCGGTTAAAGCATCGATGGACGGCACGTGGTAGCGGGTCACGCGATGCTGTTCGACAACGTAAAGGAAACCATCCTTCCAGGCGATGCCGTTTGGCGATGTCAGCCCACGCAACACCGGATAGCTGGGACGCAGACCATCATCGTCACGCAGCGGTATGGCATAGACGGTGTCGTGGCGGGTGCTGACGAACACCGCGCCCAAATCTTCAGCCAGGGCTAAAGAGCGCGCGCCGGGGGCTTTGGCGTATACCGCGATGGAAAAACCGGGCGGCAGGCTGAGGTCTGTTTGCGCGGCGACTGCAGTTTGTACGCTCAATGAGGCGGCGCCCAGTATAACCAAGGCGCCACGCATCCACGTGGTGATTTTATCGCATATGCTCATCATCCGTGAAATATTGGTTTGTTGGCCTATACGAACAAGGGCTTTATGCACAAAAAAACGCCCGCAGCGGAAAGCTGCAGGCGTTTTTATTGTATTGCGAACAGTGAGGTTTTTTAGAAGTCGTTAGAAAACGACAGTTGGAAACCATACTGTTGGTGAGCCAGGTGAGTTCCAGTCGAGCCGCTGGTGCCAAACTGAGAACCATCGTCATAAATTTCGGCTTCCGGCGTAACATAACCGCTTGCGCCAATGACCATGCCGTCACCCAGTTTGTAGCTGCCGCCAGCCGTAACGTGAGTTTCCACGATTGCGGGGAACAGGAAATTACCTGCCACAACGCCTTCGCTGATTGGTGAATTGGCGTGATTGATGCCAGCGCGGAGCGTCAGAGCGTCGGTCGCTTCATGTTGAACGCCAATCATGATGATGTGCTGGTCATCCCAGCCAAAACCACGGGAGGTGGTCGGCTGAACGCTGGGTTCATTGCCAATGGTGTTGGTCGTGCTCCAACCCACCCATTTGTAATCGATGGCCAACTTGGTCGATGGGTTCATATCGAAAGCGAGGCCAGCCTGCATTTGGGCCGGGGTGTCGATGGGATCGGTAAACACAAGGCTGTCATAAACGCCAGCTTTTTCGTGCCAAACGGGGCTGCGTAAATTCACCGCGGCTGAACCGCCAGCGCCAATTTTCCAGACGCCGCCGACCTGAAAGCCGACGCCATAGAAGGTTTCTTCTTTACCGGCGACGCCCGATGACTGGAAGCTGCCCTGTGCGGAGTCAGTGTCCATAGTTGCGCGGCTCAAGATAGCGCCAACGCCGTAGGTCGCTGTGTCGCTATATTTATAGGACATGGACGGCTGCAAATAGACCATTTCGTATTTGACGTATTCATCTTCATTGAACGTAGCCAGCGGGAATCCCGTAGCATCGGAACGCGGGTTGGTCCAGTCGCTTGCGCCACCGCCACCGGGGACCAGCGAGACGTTAATGGCAATTTTGTCGTCAATTTTGTAATTGACGCCGAAAGAACCGTTCGGGAAATCGCCCGCGGCGCTTTTTTGCTCGCCTTTAACGGCGCTCAGGGTGGACTCACCGCGGACATCGGCCCAGAACCAGCCCATGTTAATTTGGTATTCATTACCCATGAGCCCGCTAAGAGCCGGGTTGATGGCGGCATCAACGGCGGCGCCTGCGAGGGCAGAGCCAGCCCCGCCCATGCCGCATTTCACGGTGCCTACGCAATGCGGCAGCATGCCGTTGGTGGCGTTCGCGGTGCCTGCAGTCATCATGGTGGCGGCGACAGCGGCGACACCCGACAGCAGGGTCAGTTTAAAGTTGCTCTTCATAGGTTGTATTCCCCCTTGGCGCCGGTCTTCGTGGCTGAGCCCACAATCAGGCCGGCATCGTTACGATTTTGTGAGCTGAGTATAGATCAACGTGTGCATTTTGATCCAGCAATTCGTAGTCATTATGTATGACTAAAATAACTTGTTCAGCTAAATGTGTCAGAAATCTAACGGATTTTGACACATTGTGAGTAGTATTCGTGTAGCACTGTAACCATTTTTTCTAATGTGTGGCGAATGTGCAACACAGGGGGAGTCCCCAATCTGAAAGGGATGGAATTTTCTTTCGAGCAGACTGCAGGGGCATTGTGCAAATTTCACATACTTAGGCGCGTATTAGGCCATAAAAAAACGCCGACCGGGCGCCGGTCGGCGTTTTTAACAGCTCAATGCGTTGAGGGGTGTTTATAGCCCTTAGCGCAGATAGAGGTGCACTTCGTTGGTCGATGCGCTGGAAGCGGTTTTGCCCGATACCGCAACGCGCGCGGGCGGCAAGCCCATTTCCACCAAGGACCGAAGCACGTCTTCGGCGTGGCGCCGCGCTTTTGTGGAGTTCAACGCGACCCGTGCGGGGCCGCCGGACGATGGTGCGACAGCGACCAGGTCGAAGGCGGCGCTGGGGCGGCGTTCGAGAACTTTGCCCACCGCATTATAAAGCGCCTGTTGATAAGGCACCTTGTCACGGTCGAAGCGGATCACCACCAGCGGGCGACGACCCGAGGTGTCCATGGGCTTGCCCGCGATGGGGCCGGGGCCCGCAGCGCTGCGCGCCACGTTGGACAGGCTTGCGCCGTAAATCTCGCCGGTTTTGATGCCTGCGGCCAGGGTGTTCAGATTTGAACGTTCGGCAGCGACGTAGCTGCTCTGGCGACGGATGTCATCAGTGGATTCTTTCAACAACCGTTCGATCAGCACCACGGTCTGGTCGACTTCGTCCTGGAGAATCGTCAATTGACGATGATCTTCATCGACGGCGCCTGAAACGCCAAAGGCGGCGCGGGTCGATTCAGACAGATACGACGACATGGTCGACATGCCCGCAACCGCAGTGGCCAGCTTGTTCATCGCCGCGATGCCGACGTTGAGATTGTCCAACGAGGTCTGCGCGCCATTAAACTGCTGCACCAAGATCGGGTTGCCCGGGGTGGTGCCGACTTGCAGTCGGGAATTCACCGCCGCGACCGTATTGTGATAGGTCTGCGCGCTGGCGACCATTTCGGCGCGCTGCGCTTGCAACTGACCGTTATGGGTGCTCACCTGATCTTGCAGGCGCTGCAGTTCCGATCGCAATTCGGCGACCTTGCGGCCGACGAAGGTCCCGGTGTCCTGTCCCGGCGTAACGCCGACAGGTCGGAAATCGGTGGTGCCGAGTTGCGGTGGCGGGGTGACCGCACCGTCAATTGTCTCGGTCTGCGTGGTCTGGGCCATTGATGTCGGCATAGAGGCCTGAGGCGGAGCATCCACCGTCGGGTCTTCGCCTGTCAAAGAAGGCCACAGGGCTGATTCAGAAAAGGAGCAGGCCGGCAGCAATAAAGCGGCCCCTACGATCATTGCCCGGAACTTCGAAAAATCCATTTCGCGCGTTCGCCTTTAAACTTGGAACCTAAGAGTTGGAGTCTAAAAAGATCATCCCCCACGAGATGAGGCAAGTCCTTCAAAGCGTTTGAATAACATGTCTCATAGCGATTTTTGCAGCGATCTTACTCAATGCCCCCAGCGGCGGCAAGGGCGGATTTCGATAATTGCCAAGGCGTTATGCGCATTTGTAGACAGCGGGCTTTATCGAAGCTTCATAAAGTTGAAAAAAACTATCACGTTCCTCTTGCCAACGGGGCAGGGCTGGAGTAGGTTCCGCCCGCTTCCGCTGAAAGGCGAATAAGCACAATGCACCCTTAGCTCAGCTGGATAGAGCATCTGACTACGAATCAGAAGGTCGGGCGTTCGAATCGCTCAGGGTGCACCAAACATTGGCCTCAGAGTTTAACCGTACAGCGGTTTAGAGCTCTGAGGCTTTTGTTTTGTCAGCCCCTATTTTTGAGCCCATCAGCGCGCCGCGTTCAGTGCGTCGGTCACGAATCGCGCCAAATCGGGCATGGCGGTTTTCATTTCATCGGCCGAAAAACTGCAAAACCCAAGCAAAAGCCCGCGTTGGCTCTTCGTTTGCGCGCAATATGTGGACAGGGCCGGGCAGGTCAGGCCCGCATCGGCGGCGCGCGTAGCTATCTTTACGTCATCGCAGTCGGGCGGCAGCAACACGGCGAGGTGCATGCCGCCATGATGGTCACGCCAATGCACGCGCTCATCGTTGAGATATTCGCGCAGTAAGCCGATCAAGGCGCGGCGGCGCTCGGCATATATACGTCTCATGCGCCGGATATGGCGATAAAACCCACCATCTTGCATAAACATGCCCAAAGGGCGTTGCGGAACGAGGGACGCTTTTGCGCCAAAACGCTCAAGCGTCGCCGCGATTTGAGGGATGAGGTTTTGCCCCATCACCAAAAAGCCCAAGCGTAGGGTGTCGGAAAACACTTTCGAAAAACTGCCTATATAGAGTGTGCGACCCTGTGTGTCCAAACCCGCCAAGGCGCGAATCGGCCGTCCGGCGTATCGAAATTCGCTGTCGTAATCGTCTTCGACGATCCACCGCGCATTTTTTTCGCTCCAGTTTAAAAAATCGCGGCGGCGCGCCAACGCCATTGCGCCGCCTAAAGGAAACTGCGACGACGGGGTCAAGATGCTCATCAGCGGCGCATGCTCATCCGTCGGCAGCCGCGCGCCGCTCTCATCCACATCCAGCCACGTGGTCTGCATGCCGAGGCTTTGGATCAGCGTGCGCAGTACCGGGTAGCCAGGATCTTCCATCGCAATAACGTCACCGGGCTCGGCCAAGGCGCGGACACAAATTTCCAAGGCGTCGCTGGCCCCTGCGGTGATGAGGATTTGCGTCGGTGAAACCTGCATGGCGCGCCATTCGGCCAAATAATCGGCGATGGCGGTGCGCAACACCACATCGCCAAACGGGTGGCTCTGGACCGCCAGGGCGTGGGGCGCGGTCCGGGCGGCGCGCGCCAAGCACTGCCCCCATTGGCGGTGAGGGAACAGACGCATGTCCGGTCGTCCCGGGCGAAACGGGCGCAATGGTACGGGGTCGAGCGGCGCGGGCTGGGGCGGTGGAGGCGTCGCGCCGGGTTGGGCTGCGCGGGCTGGTTTGATTTCCACCTCGCCGATGTCGCTGACATATACCCCCGATCCGGCGCGGCCTTGGGCGAAACCTTCGGCGATCAGTTGATCGTAGGCGGTGACGACGGTGGTGCGCGACACCCCCAATTCTTCGCTAAAGCTGCGTGATGGCGGTAGGCGACGGCCCGCTCCGATGCGTCCCGATACGATTCGTTGGCGCAGCGCGTCGTAGATTTGCTCAAACAATGCGCTGTCGGCGTCCGGGTCGATGTTTAAGCCAATGAAAGGGGGATCGCTCATAATTGGTCTGCCAATATTTTGCATATTTGGATATTTCTAGCATGCCAATATCGGCGTATGGGTCAATCTTCATCTGTATAAGGAGGCCTGTGATGAACGATGACCTGGCTGTTACCGAGCAAACGCGGTTGCGTCGCCTGCATGAGCGCGGGCGCTTTGACCGTAAAACGATTTATTCGATTGTGGATGCGATGCCGTTGTGTCATGTGGGATTTGCGCTCAATGACAAGCCGATGGTGATTCCGACTTTTCAGTGGCGCGAAGGCGATCACATTTATTGGCACGGATCATCCGCCAGCCGCGGCGTTCGCGCATCGCAAGATATGGATGTGTGCCTGACGGTGTCGCTGTTGGACGGTTTGGTGCTGGCGCGATCCGGCATGCACCATTCGGCGAACTTTCGCTCCGTTATGATTTTCGGCCGCCCCAGCGTGGTCGAAGATCCTGATCGGAAAGCGGCAAGTTTGAACGCGTTTATCGACACGCTGTATCCCGGGCGCAGTGAAATGTTGCGACCGATGACCGATCAAGAAGCCAAGGCGACCACGGTGCTGTCCATGCCGATCGACGAGGCGTCGGCAAAAATTCGTGACGATGGCGTGCATGACGATGAAGAAGATTACGCCTTGCCGATTTGGGCCGGGGTGATCCCGGTGCGTCACACGGTCGGGGAACCGATCCCCGATCCGCGCAACTTAACGGGCGTGGAGACGCCCGAACACGTCAAATCGTTTGTGATGAAATAGCCCGGGCTTAGGTCGGGGCGGTGTGACATGTGTGGCCTGTCAGTTTGCACAACCCACGGTCCACCGCCAGCCATCCCGGCCCACGCGCCAAGATGAACATTAGCGCCGCCGCCCACAACAGATGGTCGGGCCAACTTCCCGGGTAGACGAATGCCTGAATGACCAGCGTCATGCCCAATAGGCCCAAGGCGGACAAACGGGTCGCCAAACCGATGATCAACAGCGCGCCGAACACGTGCTCCGCCGCAGTCGCCATGTAGGCGGCGGTTTCCGGCGACAGCAGGGGGACTTTATATTCTTCGCGAAACAGATAGATGGTGGTGTCGGTGAGGTTGAAGTCGCTATCGACTTTGGTCATGCCGGCACGCACGAAAAATGCGCCTAAACCGACCCGCGCCATCAACACCATCAAACCGTCGGGGGTTGCTTTAAGGCGTTGAACGACACGGCAGTAGGCGCCGGAAAGAGAAGACATATCGGGGGCTCCTTTTAAGGTCTTAAGGTATAGCTTTGAAACGCACCGACGCTAATCAGCACGGCCAAGGTCGATGCGGGATCGAAGCTCGGCGCGCTGTGTTGCGCGGCGGCGAAAGCGTCTTCGAGCGCTGCGCTATTGGCGAGGCTTTGCGCCAACACGAAACCGCCGGGCGAAAGCTCGACCATTTCGACGCTAGCTTTGGGGCGCAAAACTACCAGCGCTTGCGGACCTTCGTCGAGGTTGACCGTCGCGTCTGGATCGGCGTCGCATTGATTGACGTCCCAGATTTCCTTGATCGGAAACGCCGAGCTGATCAGGCGCAAGCTGGGGTGCGGGCTGAAAATCAGATCACCGTAGGCGTCCGGGGCCACCGGGGCAAGATCAGCGGATGTCAGCGGCTTGACATCGGCGGCGTGAAAAGCGGCGTTCCACATCCATTCCAAGCGCGCCACGTCGGGCAAATACGCCAAGTCGGTGGTTGCAGGCAGGGTGGCGAGAAAATCGCCAAAGCCTTCGCCGTATTCGAATAGGCATGGCGAATGTGGCGGTTGGGCGCGCACGTACAGCGCGGCGACGGCATTGAAAAATTCGTCGCCGACCAGTTTTTTAATCACGGAATACGTTGCGCCTAAGGCTTCACTGAGCAGAATGGTGGTGTTGTTGCGGTGCACGATGAGGCGCTGTTCAGGTATGAAGCCGTCGCCAATGATGGTTGATGCGAGGGTGCTTGCATCCCCACCGAGCGAGACGTCGCGCAGCGCGTTTTGCAGGTCAAACAGCGACGGCATGGCGAACCTCTTCACGAATGGCGGCGTGCGCCAAAATGCGGTCGGCCTTTGCGGCCTCGTCCAGCAGCACGCTGAGTTCGGGGATGTTGCTGTCCCATTCGATCAAGGTCGGTTTGGGGCCTGTGCGTTGGATCAGGCGCTCATACAACGTCCACACCTCGTCGCACACCTTCGACCCGTGATCGTCGATGCGCAAAACCCGGTCATCGAAGACAACTTGGCTGTGTCCGCCGAGATGAACTTCACCGATCAAGTCAGCGGGAATTTGATCCAGGTATGCGATGGGATCAAAACCGTGGTTCATAGCGCTGACAAAGACGTTGTTGACGTCCAGCAACACCGCGCAGGCGCTGCGTTGCGCCACGTTCAGCAGGAATTCGGGCTCAGGGATGACGGAATGCGCGTAGCGTAAATATGAAGAGGGGTTTTCGATCAACACCCGGCGTTTGAGCGCGTCTTGCATCTGCAAAACATGGGTGGAGAAAACATCGAGAGATTCTTCGGTATATGGCAGTGCGATGAGGTCGTTGAGATAGACGCCGTCGGCGATGCTCCACGATAAATGCTCGGAAATTGCGCCAGGTTCAACACGGCGTTCCAGGTCGCACAATCGGGTGAGGTGTGCGTCGTCCAGTGGTCCGGCGCTGCCCAACGACAGGCCGACGCCATGCATTGAGATCGCATAGCGTTCCCGCATGGCGCTGAGCCATTTCTGGGTCGGGCCGCCGGCGCACATATAGTTTTCGCTATGCACTTCAAGCCAACCGATGTCGGGCGCTGTGTCGATGATGTCTTGGTAGTGCTGCGCCTTGAGCCCGATCCCGGCCCTCACAGGAAGAGGAGAGGCCGAAACCGGGCTGGCAAAACGGTGCGCGGCGTGATCCAAGTTGGTCATCTCGCGCACCTTTCTTACATGGGCTTCAAGGCGCCGCCGGCGATTTTCATGCAGGTGCCTGCGGGCACGGCGACGAAAGCGTCTTTTTGGTCGTCCATTTTCGATGTGCCGGCGCAAGACGAGTTGGCGGTCTTGCAATCGTTGTGACCGGCTTTGGCGACGCCGTAGCATTTTTCCATTTCGGCGGCGTTGGCTTCTTGCACAGCTGCGGTGGACAGAGCAACGGTCATGGCGGCGGCGAGAAGGGAAGCTTTGCTGATGGATTTAACGGACATGTAATCCTCCTAAAATAAGATTGACTTGGTTGGGGACCCATTTAGGGTCAGGGCCTAAGTTCGGGACACGGTGTTTCGTGCCCGTCCCCTACCAGTTCGTCGCATCGCCCGATGGGGTTACATATTTTTTTTGAGGCAGAGCAATAACGGCTCGATTCAGCGGAAAAACGCGTACCGAAAGACCATGACGGATCCTCGCACCAACCCCGATCGAAAAGCCGAGCAGGACCGTCAGTGGTCCACGTGGATGGCGCAGGCGCAAGATGGCGACGCAGTCGCTTATCAAAAGTTGCTTGGCGCAGTTGTGCCTTTGGTGCGCGCCATCGTCGGCAAACGCATCAATGATCCCGATAAAATCGAAGATGTGGTGCAAGAGGTTTTGCTGTCGGTTCACAAAAACCGCCACACTTATGATCCTTCATTGGCGTTTAAACCGTGGATCGGCACCATCGCCCAGCGCCGCACCATCGACGCCTTGCGCAAAATGTACCGCCAAGGCGCACACGAAACCCTGGTGGACGAATATCCTGAAACCTTTTTAGCCGATGAAACGAATACCCTTCCAGAGGATGATCTCGTCTTTGCACTGGGCGACGACCTCAACCGCGCATTGGATACGCTGCCTGCAGGGCAACGCACCGCAGTTGAACTGTTGAAATTGCGCGAAATGAGCCTTAAAGAGGCATCCGAAGCCAGCGGTATGTCTGTAGCCGCGCTGAAAGTGGCTATGCACAGGGCCCTGAAAAGTTTACGCGCGCAAATGGTTCCAAAATCTGAGCAGTAGGGAAAGATGAACAATTCGACTGAAAACCTAATCGCTTCTTTGTCCCAGGACCTAACGCCCGTAAAGCGTCTGGCGTCCCCGGCCAAACGGCTGTTGGGCTGGGTGGCGATGGCCATGCCGGTGTCGCTCATCTTGGGCGCGTTGGTCGAACAGCAATCGTTTGCCTTGGTTTTTGAAGAACGCCAATCTTTTCAGTTGGCGGTCGAACGGCTCAGCAACGCGCGCAGCTTGTTCGAGCTAGCGGCTATTTTGATGACGGCGTTGACGGCGGGCTATGCGGCGTTGTGTTCCAGTCAGCCGGGCCGCAGCCAAAAGGTTTGGATGCTGCCGGTGCTGCCGTTCTTGACGTGGTTGGCGCTGATCACGGAAAGCTGCTGGCAGCTGTTCGAACAGGTCGGCCCCGATCAGTTTTCCTTCGCCCCGCACTGGGCCTGCTATCCATCCGTGGTGGCGACCGGGGCGGCCCCGGCGTTGGTGATGGTGATTTTGCTCAAGCGGGGTTTGCTGACGTCGCCAACCCTGACGGTCGGTTTGGCGGTGCTGGCGGCTTCGGCGTTGGGCGCTGTGGGCTTGCGTTTGTTTCACCCACCCGACGCGACGGTGATGCTGTTGATGTGGCAGTTGATCGCGACGGTGACGTTCTTGGGGCTGTCGTCGATGGTCAGCGCCTATATGTCGCACCGCGCCGAATAGCCGTTTGATTTTTATCGTCTCATCGATCAACTTTTGTCCGACGCGCCATCTTCTTCTTCCAGCCACCACATGGACGCATCTTTCTTGTCGCCTTTTCCGGCGCCGTCGGGAAGGCGCTCTTCGGCGTGGGCGATATTTTTTTCGGTGACCTCGACCATGCGCGTCAGGCCCAATGCGGTGTAGACTTCGCGCGCGCCCATGAAAGCGGCCAGTGCGTCTTCGAAATATTGATCTTTGCTGGTCATGCGGCCCAAGATGAACAGTGCGCTGCCCATGTTGTTTTGCGTCGCCGCCCACAGCGTCGGCTGGGTATCGTGATTGCGGACCATCAACGCTTGTTTGTAGGCCGTGACGGCGCGTTCCAGAACGTCTTCATTGTTCAATTCGCGGCCCAACACCTGCGCGGTTTGGCCGAGATTGTTCATGGTTTCGCTCCACAGCAACGGCATGGAGCGTTTGGTCAAAACTTTCAATGCGCCTTGATAAATGCTCAGCGCCTCTTTCAGGCCTTTGGTGTCGCCGCTTTTGCTGTCGAGACGATAAAGCACTTGGCCGAGGCGGTTTTGCGTGGTCGCCCAAGGAAACGGCGTGGTTTCGAGGCTGAAAACTTCCAGCGCCGCCCGGTAAGCGTCGGCGGCCTGAACCAGGGTGTCGATGTCGTCGGTGCGTTCGCCCAGCGCTTGCAGCACAGTGCCCAGATTGCGTTGCAGATAGGCCCAGTTGGTCGGGCTTTCGGGTCGCAATGTGCCTTTGATGGCTTTGGTGTACGCCAGCGAAGCGCGATGATAGACCTCGGTTCCGGGGAACAGATGACCAAACGACGCCAGGGAATTGGCGAACATGGCTTGAATGCTTGCCTGTTCACGGGTGGTGAAATCGGACGGAATGCGCTCGATCGCCTCGGCCGCGTGCTCCAGGGCCTCGGCGACCAAATTGCGGCGGCTGGCGCGCTTCGCATCGCTTTTGGGGTTCATCGCGGCCAGTGCGGCGGCCAACAAAAGCGCGCCCAAATCTTCGGGATCGAAACCCACCGGCAGGGTCAGAGCCTGAAATGGCGAAATCGTGCCCGCAGGGTCTTCATCGATCGGCGGGGGGGCGGCAAAATGAATATACAATGTGGTGCCCGGCGGCGGCACGTCGCCCCACAAGACCAAGTCGGCATCGTATTTGCTGATCCAGTTCATGGCTTGACCGCAGGCTGCGGGTAGGTGTTCGGTGCGCGCCACCTCGGGGGTCAGGATCGGTTTTTCGCGCAGCTGCTTGGTGTGCACGCCTTCTAAGTCGGAAAAAACGCTGGCCAGAGAACGGGCGTGATCCACGCCCGCGATATCGACGAACGGGGCGATGGCGATTTCCAGCTCGGAAGCCGTCGCGACGTGGCCAAACAGGCGCGAAAACAGCCCCGGCTTTTTCGCCGGGGTGGCCACCGGTTCCGCCTGATCTTGTGGCGTAGCATCGCCGGGGGCGGAAGAACGGTTGGGGTCTTGGGGCGTATCGCTCATGTTCATTTCCGTTCAAAAGGGCGTCAGCCGCCTTTGAGGACTTCCATCAAAGCTTGGCGAACCGTGGATACGGTATCAGCCCATGGCTGATCGGCGGTGCGGCGGAATATCCGCATGCTGGGATACCACGGGCTGTCCTCGCGATCCAGCAGCCAGCTCCAATCGGCGCCGACATCCGACAGCATCCACACCGGTTTGCCCAGCGCTCCGGCAATATGGGCCGCGACGGAACTGCTGCAAATCACCAGATCCAATTGATCGATGGCCGAGGCCATGTCGGCGGCGTCCATCAAAGTTTGCCCGGTTTGCTCGATCAATGGCTGAAAGCCCAGTCGGGCAATGTCGCCTGCGCCTGCGCCGCGTTCCAACGAAAACAATTGCAGACCGGGAATGCCGGCCAGTTCGGTAAAATCGTCGAGCATCATGTCGCCGTGACGCTTGGGACCTTTAGCGGCGCGTCCGTCCCAGTTCGCCGACCATGCCAAGCCGATGGCTAGGCGGGTGTCGGAATGAATGTCCAGCCGCGACGCGCCGATGCGCGGTACGGGCAGATAAGGCGTTTCTTCGGGCACGGTGTCGACCAAGGTGCCGAGCCGGGCGGGCAGGCTGAGCAGCGGCGCTTGCACATCGACGCCGGGCGCGTCGGCGCCGACGCTGATGGTTTGATCGATGTCGGGTGATGACGACAGCAGGTGTTTGAGATGGGGCGGGCATTCCATAACCACCTTCGCCCCGCTGCGTTTGAGCACGGCGGCAAAACGCGCGAATTGCACAACCGTGCCTTCGTCGCCTTCGAAATTGATCAAGATCGTGCGCCCTTGCAGCGCCGAACCGTTCCAGTTTTCGATGTCCTTGCGCCGGGGATCGCGTCCGGGCAAGGCGAAGCGGATTTCCAGTTCTTTAAAGCCGCGCTGCCATTCGCCCATCTGCAGGAGGGTGATGGCGCGTTCGACCCGGCACAGCGCATAGGTCGGTTCCAACTTAATGGCGCGCTCAAAATGTTCCAGCGCCACTTTGGTCAGGCCGCCTTCGCGAAACGCCAGTCCAGCGTTGTAAAGGGCTTTGGGGGATTTGGGGCCATGCTTGACGGCGCGACGATGCGCTTCGACGGCGCGGGTGGTTTCGCCAAGGTCGCGCAAGGCGTTGCCGAGATTGGTGTACGCCCCCGCAGCCCCCGGTCGGATGCCAAGGGACCGGCGGTAACACGCCACCGCGGCTTCGGGCCGCCCGGCGCTGCGCAACGCGACGCCGAGATTGTTGTAAACATCGGGCGAGCCGGGGGCGATCTTGAGCACGCGCGCGTACTCTTTGATGGCGACGTCCAGACGGCCTGCGCGGTGATGCTCCAGCGCAAGCTCATAGATACGCCGAGCCTCATCCGCTTGCTCACTGCGAACGGTCTCGCTGCGCACGTTTTTCTGCGCCGCGTTGGCGTCTGGTTTTGCGTTTTCTTGCGTCGTCATCTTACGAACTCATCTCCTTGGCGGAGTATCCGATGTAAGCGGCTGATGTTCAAGGGAAAGCAGCCATGGAAAGTTTATGCGCAAGGCATTACATTCCCTTTTATGATTGTATACGATATGCCGCTATGGCGTCCCCCATCTGAAGGTCCGAACCTGATCATCCAAGCCACGCTGGGATGTAGCTTTAACGCGTGTACGTTTTGCACCATGTACAAGCACAAAGATTATGTCGCCCGCCCTTTGGCCGATGTGTTCGCCGATATCGAAGATGCGGCCGAAGATTGGCCCGATGCAACGCGCATATTTCTCGCCGATGGCGATGCGTTGGTGTTGCCGACCGAGGATTTGGCGCAAATTCTCGACAAGCTCATTGCGACGTTTCCCGATCTGCAACGGGTGACGTGTTACGCCACGCCGCAAAATTTGACCAAAAAGCCGGCTGAAGACCTTACCCGACTGCGTGAAAAACGTCTGAGCATGGTATATTTGGGGGTTGAGTCCGGTTCCGACAAGATGTTGAGGCGCATTCGCAAGGGGTCCGCCAAATTGATGGAAAAAGCCCTGCTGGCCGCGGAGGGCGCGGGGATCAAGGTTTCGGCCACGGTGATTCTCGGGCTTGGCGGCAAAGCCCATTGGCGCGACCATATCGAAGGCACGGCGGCGCTGATCAACCGCGCCCCGCCGAAATTTCTTTCGACCTTGCAATTGGGCTTGGAAGGGGACCAGGAACCGCGCTTTCGCGAAGCCTTCGAGGCGGCGAATACCGACACGGATGCAGGTTTCGAATGGCAAGATGACGCGGGCGTTTTGGCCGAATTGGCGTACCTCTTGGAACTGCTCGACCCGCCCAAAGCGGTGATCTTTCGCTCAAACCATGCCTCCAACGCGCTGCCGCTTGCGGGCAACCTTCCACGCGACACGGTGAGCCTGCTGAAGCAGGTTCGCGCCGTTCAGTCTGGGGATGGCGCTGGGAGTGCGGCGCTCAGACCTCAGCATTTGCGGGGACTTTGAGGTTTGTACCCTTCAAAATAGGGGGAGGGAGGAGCAGTGGCATCGTAAAATAAACTATGATATGGATATACTTATTGCCAGTGTCGCATGTTGGGGTATTCGATGGGCGTGACTGCGATCCTGTGCATCTGAAATATATTCTCTGGGGAGATACGAATGTCTATCAAAGCACGTCTGGTTGCGGTTCTCGCAGTCATTTTGTTGGTGTTTACAGGGGCAGCGGTCATTACGCTGGTGAATTTGAACGCACAACTACCAAAGCTTGAAGTGACCGAAGACAGCGCCAATGTGGTGGCGCAGGAAGCCATTCCATTGATGGTTTTGATCAAGGATGTGCAGCTGGACGTGGTCCAGGTTCAGCAATGGATTACCGATATTTCCGCCACGCGCGGCCTCCCCGGCTTCGATGACGGCTTCGGCGAAGCCGCCAATTTTGCCCAAAAATTTACTGAGGACGTGGCCAAAGCCCGCCAGTTGGCGGATAGCTTGGGATTGCCGGAAATCGTCACGGCGTTGAACGATACCGAAGCGGCCTTTGGACCTTTTTACGAGACCGGCGTTAAGATGGGTGAAGTCTACGTCGCCGAAGGTCCCGAAGCGGGCAATGTGATGATGGGCAACTTTGATGCCGTCGCGGGCACCATGGGCGAAAACATGGATGCGCTGATGGTCAAAGTCGAAGAAGCGACCAGCGTGCGGCTGGAAGGTTTGCAGCATTCGATCCACGATGTGCAGGCGAGTATCGAAGGGGTTGAGCAGCTTAACATGATCCTCACCGCCATCGGCTTGGCGATCGGTTTGGCTGCGGCGGCCTATTTGTTCACCGTGATCAAAGGTTCGATCGAGGGGTTGCTGGCCGATATCAGCCAGATTTCCAATCACGAATATACGGCTGAATCCGTTTTAGGCATCCAGCGCACGGATGAATTCGGCACTGTCGCCCGCGCTTTGGATGAAACCAAAGCGGCCCTTGCGGAAGGCGAAAATCGCGAACGTGAACAGAAAGCCGCCGAAGAAGCGCATCTGGTGCAGCGTCGCGAAGAACGCATGCGCATGGCCGAACAGTTTGAAACCAGCGTTGGCGCGGTTGTCGAAACGGTGTCCGCAGCGGCCAGCGAAATGCAGACCACGGCGCGTTCCGTGTCCACAACAGCCGATCAAACCAGCCAGCAGGCGACCAACGTGGCCGCGGCTGCTGAACAGGCGTCCGCCAACGTGCAGACGGTGGCGAGCGCTGCGGAAGAGCTGTCGAGCTCGATCTCCGAAATCTCGCGTCAGGTCTCTCAATCGACCCAGGTTGCGGGCGCTGCGGTGGCCGAAGTCGATGGCGCCAATGAAAAAGTTCAGGGCTTGGCCGAAGCCGCCAACAAGATCGGCGAGGTCGTTGCGTTGATCACCGACATCGCGGACCAAACCAATTTGCTGGCGCTGAACGCCACCATCGAAGCCGCGCGTGCGGGTGAAGCCGGTAAAGGCTTTGCGGTTGTGGCGTCGGAAGTGAAAAACCTCGCCAACCAGACGGCCAAGGCGACCGAAGAAATCTCCAACCAGATCGGCGGCATCCAGGGCGCGACCCAGGATGCGGTGCAGGCGATTGGCTCCATCGGCGGCATCATCAACCAGATCAACGAGATCACCTCGGCGATTGCCGCAGCGGTTGAAGAGCAGGGCGCGGCGACGCAAGAAATTGCCCGCAACGTCGAACAGGCCTCAAGCGGCACCCAGGAAGTGTCTTCCAACATCGCTGAAGTCACCCAAGCAGCCTCTGAAACCGGCAGCTCGGCGACGCAAATTCTCGATGCTGCGGTCGAACTGGGCAGCCAGTCGGATAAGCTCAACACCGAGGTGAACAACTTCTTGATCACCATTCGCGGCTAAGTCCCAGATACATGGATATTAAAAAAACGGGCGCTCCTTTGGGGGCGCCCGTTTTTTTGTGCATGGTTGCCGTTAGATCAGGTCGATGACGTTTTGGGGCGGGCGACCCATCACGGCTTTGGCGTCTTTGACCACGATGGGCCGTTCGATGGCGCGTGGATGGGCGGCCAGGGCTTCGATCAGCGCGTCGTTGTCCAACGCTTCAACGTCAATGCCTTCTTCCTTGGCTTCTTTTTTGCGGACGATTTGGGCGGCGCTCATGCCCAGCTTGGACAGAATATCTTTCAGTTCAGCGGCGCTCGGCGGGGTATCCAAGTACTCGACGATTTGGGGCTCGACGCCCTTTTCGCGGATCAGTTCCAGCGTTTGGCGGGACTTGGAACAACGGGGGTTGTGGTAAATGGTCACGGACATGAACTTAAGCCTCTTTGTTGGATGGCGGCATAAACACCTCCGGCGTGTCGCCGGGCATGGAATGGACATATAGGGACGTTGACGGGAATGCAAAGCTGGTGCCGGCGCCTTCGACCACATCTTTGACGTGGTAAGCGAGACGTTCTTTGATTTCCAGCCATTCGCCCCAATTGGTGGTCTTGGTGAAACAATACAGCATGATATCTATTGAGCTGTCGGAAAACTTGTCGATCCGCACAAAGGTCGAAACCTCCGATGGATTGGCAAATTCGTCAGAGCCCAAGACATAGCTCTCAATGCCATCGCGGATCGTTTTCAGCTGCTCGATGGTGGTGCGGTATTCGACCCCGATGTGCCAGTAAATACGCCGATGGGTCATCGCGGTGAAATTGGTCACCGCGTTGTCCGACAGCTGGGTGTTGGGCACGAACACCGGGGCTTTATCGAATCGCCGGATCATGGTGGAACGAAAGCCGATTTGCTCGACGGTGCCTTCGACCACGCCATCGACGCGCACCCAGTCGCCTTTGTTGAAGCGCCGTTCGGCGATGATCAAGATACCCGCGATGAGGTTCTTAAATAGATCTTGCGCGCCCAGGGCCACGGCCACGCCGAACAGCCCCAGACCGGCGAGAATGGGGCCCACTTGGATGCCCCAAATTTCCAGCACAGCGGCAAAGCCGATGAAGGCGAGCAACGTCTTTATCGCCTTGACCAGCCAGTCCATCATCACGGCGGTGAACAGCTTTTCCAAACGCGTCAGCAGGTTCGACAACGGCCCCACAGCCCGAAACAGCGCCCAGAAAATAGCTGCCGTGATCATCGATCTGATCAGTTTGTCGACAATATCTTGCACGCCGGTTTCAAGATCGAGAAACTGAAAGGCGAGAAATGCGCCGATAATCAGCGGCGCCAACCGGATCGGTTCTTCCATCGCCGTGAGCAAATCGTCATCAAGCAGCGTCTTGGTTTTGCTCACCTTGATGCGCAGCGCGCCGATGATGAACCGCGTCAGCAACCCGCGGAGCATTAAAAACAGTACGAAAATACCCAGCGCCGCGACCATCGCGCCGATGTCGATCCCGAACACGCCGGTCTTCCAGACGTCTACGACCAAGGCCCAAAATTCATCAAGATTTTGCATGCGTTCTCACCGATCAAAACTGAAGGGGGATGATATCCTTTGCGCTGCAGGTGTAAAGGCTAGAAGTCCTAGGCGGCTCGATCATTGGTCCAGTTCGGCAATCATGATGTTGGCGACGCGCAGTCGGGTGGAAAACTGACGACTGACATTGCCCAGTAACGTCGCCACAATATCGGGATTTTGCGCTTGCAGATCGGCATAGCGACCGGCATCGATGGAATAACAGATGCAATCGCGTGATGCGGTCACGCTGGCCGAGCGTGGGGCGCCGTCGAGCAGGCCCATTTCGCCGAAAATCGCCCCATCGGTCAACGTGCTGACCCGCTTTTTTCGGCTGGCGCCAGGAATGTCAATGAGCACGTTCATGCGTCCATGGACCAAAAAATAAGCGCTATTGGCATCGTCGCCTTGCGAAAACACATGCTCACCCATGCGATAGAGATGGCGTGTGGCATAAAGGCCAAGGTGCGCGATTTGTTTACGCGATAAGCCCGCGAACAAGGAGCTGTGGGCGACGCGACCGCGTGTTTTAGACGGCCCAGCTACCTGCAAGCGTTCGAGCAAGATGCGTTCGCAGCGCGCCAAGGCGGAATCAGTGTCGGTGAAAAACCATGCGTCGCCAACGAGATTGATAATGGCGTTGGCGTGCAAGTTCAACCAAATCCAGCGTGGGCTGCTTTGCGTGCGGCGGCAGTTCTGATTCGTAGCTTTCTTGGTGGCGTTCGCTTTGGCCAGCGCGCGCGCAGTGCGTGCCGTGCGGCGTTCGGGTTCGACATAGCTGATCATCATTTTGCCGCCGGTCTCCGTGCACATCAAGGCGAGGCCGCGCAACTTGGTCGCCCCGGTGCTGTCGATGGAGGTCAGGTGCTTGAAATCCAAAATCAGGTATTCGACCCCGTCTTCCAGCAGGGCTTGGGCATGCGACACCAGTCGCGCGTAGGAACCGAAGAACAGCGCCCCTTGGACTTCAATCACAGCAATACGGTGACCTTCCTGTTCCAGGCGCTGAATTTCTTCGGGTGGACGATGGATTTTTGAATGGATGCGTGAGCCTCTGTATACGCGGCGAACCGGGCTGCGGCCCATGCCCAACACAAACAAAACCACGGACAGAAAAACACCCAAGCCGACCGCGGCAATGAGATCGAAGGTCAGCGCTACCACCACTACTACTGCTGTTACCGCGATGTCGCCGAAGACCACGCGTGGGTACGGCAGCGTGCTAAAGACCACGCTTGTGATTTTATTGAGAGAATCGCGGTCGATCGCCAGAACCGAGGTCGCAACCAGCATGCCCGCGGTGGCCCACAGCGGCAATATCGCCACCAGCGGCGCCAGGACCGTCAACAATACGGCGAAGGCGACCGCCGATCCGGCATTGGCAGCGCGTGTTTTTGCCCCGGTATCTAAAATTGTGGCGGAACGGCTGGGCGAGCCGTTGCCGGGCAAAAAGCCAAGTCCGCCCATGAGCATATTGGCGAGGCCGTGGACGCGGAGCTCGGCGTTGGTGTCGTTTGGCTCGTCGGTGCGCAGAACCAGCGTGCTGGAACAAATGACGGTGTAAAAGGATGCCAGCAACCCCATTGACAGTCCTGCCAGAAGCGGGATGTCGATGTCCCGCCACAGACTTGGAGCTGTGAAATCCGCCGAGGCCAAGTTCACCCAGGTGACGCCCTGGATCCACAGCGGCGGTTCGCGCCACAGTTCCATCAAGTCGATGTGACCGATCACCGGTCCGTTCGCCAGAGCGCCCCCCCAAGTGCCGAGGTGATATAGCGCCGTGCCCGTTGCCAAGGCCAGCAGCGCACCGGGGACCACTTTTGTCCGCCCGTCCAGGGCCAGATGGGCCGCGATAGTCACCCCACCCACCGTCACGGGCCAAAAGCTGATGGCGTGGAGATTGGTGAAAATGATGTCCCACAATGTCATAGCGGGCAGGCCCAGAACGGTCGGTAAGGCGCTGATCGCCACCAAAAGCGCCGACGCGTTGGTGAATCCCGACAGCACAGGAACCGGAATGTATGACGTGACCTGGCCGAGGCGCAGCAAGCCTGCGACGACTTGGAAAAGGCCTGCGATGATAACGCTGACATAGGCAAGGCCCAACGCTTGAAGTGGTTCGTATCCGCGCGCCAACGCCGCGCCAAGGGCTGACGCCATCACCAAGGCCGTGACTGCGCCGGGACCGGAGATCATAAAACGGTTGGGGGCCCACAGGCCGGTGATCAGTCCAAACAGGATTGACGACCCGACGCTGGCGGTGATGCCGAACACCGCCCAGTCTGCGCCCAGCGGCGCAATGGCGATCAAACCATACGCCACGGCTTGGGGAAGCGTCGCCAATGCGCCCACCCAGGCGGCGCTGAAATCAAAGCGGATGTTTTTGAATGTCAAAGCCCTGAGCCTATATCTAGAAAAACTCTAGAAGTTTTACACCACATGTTTGAGCATGTTTGAGTAGGACAATCAATTCAGCCAAATGTGCTAGGGCGCGAAATGGGGACGTTAGAGCAAAGGCGGATTGAGCAGGTCTTCCAGCTCATCCTTGTCGTCGCATTCGATGATGCGCTGGGCCATGTCGTAAGAAAAGCCCGCGCGCGCCATGGCGGCGAGGTGCTTGTCTTTATGATCTTCGCGTTTGCTGGGGTCGCTATAGGGGCCTAGGCGTCTGCGGCGCGCCAGCTTGATGGCGGCGGCAAGCTCCGGTTCGGGGTGCTCATCGACCAGGGATTTTAGGGCTTGGTCGATGGTGTCCCCATCCACGCCTTTTTCCATCAGTTTCATGCGGATCACCCGCGACGCCGTGCCGCGCGCCATCAATGAGCGGGCGCGGATTTCGGCGTAGCTGAGATCGTTGAGCAGACCCGCGCCTTGGTAGCGTTTGATGAGATCGTCGATCCAGCCTTTGGCGGCGTCCACATCTAAGTCTTCATGATAAAGGGAGGCCTTGAACACGCGCCGTTCGAGGACGCGACGGAGGTTTTCGCAACTCGACGCATAGCGCTCCAGATAATGCAGCGCGATGTTGGCCAGACGCTCTGGCGTGATCTTGCGCGGAATACGCGGTTTTGCTTTTGCGGAAGTTGCTTTGCGCTCGGTCATGGGAAGACTATATAAGGTGCTCCGCTTTAGACCAATGCCCCAAACTTTCGGATCGGCGAAAATATGCAACAGACCTCGACCAGCAACTGGCTCGGCCTTTACACGCTCTACCTGCGTGAAGTGCGCCGTTTTGTGAAGGTATACACCCAGACCATCATCGGCCCGGTGGTGACCACGCTGTTGTTTTTGGCGGTGTTTTCGCTGGCGCTGGGGCGCGCGGTGACCGAGGTCAACGGCGTGCCGTTCATGGAGTTCCTCGCCCCCGGCCTGATCATGATGGCGATTGTGCAAAACGCCTTCGCCAACACCTCGAGCTCGATGATGATCTCCAAAATTCAAGGCAACATCGTCGACACCTTGATGCCGCCGTTGAGCGCCCATGAACTGACTTTCGGCATTGCTATGGGCGGCATGACCCGCGGCATCGCCGTGGGCGTCGCGGTGACGTTGGTGCTGAGCATCTGGGTGCCGATCAACATTCACAACGCGGGCCTGATCGTGTTTCACGCCGTGGCGGCGTCCTTGATGCTGTCCCTGTTGGGCGTGATCGGCGGCATCTGGTCGGACAAGTTCGACCATATCGCGGCGGTGACCAACTTCATCATCACCCCGCTGTCGTTTCTGTCGGGCACCTTTTATTCCATCGAACGTCTGCCCCAAATGGCCCAAACCATCGCTCACCTCAACCCGTTTTTCTACATGATCGACGGTTTTCGCTACGGCTTCATCGGCCAAAGCGACGCCCCGGTGCTCACCGGCATGGTGGTCGTCGGGCTGATGGACGTGGCGCTGTGGATCATCTGCTGGCGGATGTTTGAATCTGGCTACAAATTGAAGCCTTAACACCCTCAATTCGTTTTCATTGACAGATAAGCCCGGGATTCCCATAATCCTCGGCTTCCCGGGCGGCGTCAGTCGCCCGGTCTTTATTTTTTGGATTTGAACTGTAAGAAAGGAATCGTTTGTCATGTCCGCGCTGATGCCGACGTATGCGCCTGCGGATCTCGCTTTTGAAAAAGGCGAGGGGGTCTATCTGTACACGGCCGACGGACGACGATTCCTGGATTTTTGCGCCGGCATCGCGGTGAGTTGCATGGGCCACGCCCATCCTCACTTGGTCGAAGCCCTGACCGAACAGGCCAAAAAGCTCTGGCACGTGTCCAACCTTTATATCATCCCCGGCCAAATTGAGCTGGCGGAGCGGTTGGCGGCGGCGTCGTTCGCGGACCGGGTGTTCTTTTCCAATTCCGGCGCGGAAGCGTTGGAAGGTTCGATCAAGATCGCGCGCAAGTATCAAAAAGACAACGGCCATCCCGAACGGTATCGGGTGATCGGCTGCGAAAGCGCCTTTCACGGCCGTACCTTGGCGACCATCGCGGCGGCCGGTCAAGAAAAGCTGCTGGAAGGCTTCGGCCCGGTGGTTGACGGCTTCGATCAGGTGGCGTTCGGCAATCTGAACGAAATGCGCGCCGCGATCACCGACGAAACGGCGGCCATTTTGGTCGAGCCGGTTCAAGGCGAAGGCGGCTTGCGCGCCGCCCCAGCGGATTATCTGCAAGGCCTGCGCGACATCTGTGATGAGTTCGGCTTGTTGTTGATGTTCGACGAAGTGCAATGCGGCATGGGCCGGACCGGCAAGCTGTTCGCCCACGAATGGGCCGACGTCACGCCGGACGTGGTCGCCACCGCCAAGGGCATCGGCGGCGGGTTTCCGCTGGGCGCGATTCTCACCACCGAAGCGGCGGGCGTTTTGCGCGTTGGCAACCACGGCACCACGTATGGCGGCAATCCGCTGGCGATGGCCGTCGGCGGCGCCGTGCTGGACGAATTGCTCAAAGACGGCTTCTTCGATCATGTGGTCGCGGTGGGCGAAACCTTGAGCGCGGGGCTGAGCGGCCTGGTGCAAAAATATCCGAGCGTGTTCGAGGAAGCCCGCGGCCAAGGCTTGATGCAGGGCGTCAAGCTGGCCGAGCGCATCGTCAATCGCGAGTTTAAGACGGAACTGGAAGGCGCAGGCCTGTTGGTTGCGCCTGCGGGCGACAACGTTTTGCGCCTGTTGCCGCCATTGATCATCGACGACAGCCATGTCAATGAGGCCATCGCCATTTTCGAGACGGTGGCCAAACGCCACGTCTAAATATTGAAGTGAAGGAGAGCTGTTATGTCGGCTCCGAAGCATTTTCTTGATTTGCATAAACTGGACGCAGACACGCTGCGTTCGATCCTCGATCTCGGCTCGGCCATTAAGGCCGGACGCGGTATGGAGGGGGACACCAAAATCCTCAGCGGTAAAACGCTGGCTATGATTTTTGAAAAACCCTCGACCCGCACCCGCGTATCGTTTGAAGTCGGCATGCAGCAGCTGGGCGGCCATGTGGTCGTTATGGACGGCCAGGGCAGCCAATTGGGCCGGGGCGAAACCGTTGCGGACACCGCACGGGTGTTGTCACGCTATGTCGACGCGATCATGATCCGCACCGACGATCCTGCAAAACTTGAAGAATTAGCAAGCTATGCATCTGTTCCGGTGATCAATGGTTTGACCGATGACAGCCATCCCTGTCAGTTGATGGCCGACGTGATGACTTATGAGGAACATCGCGGTTCGATCAAAGGCCGCAAAGTGGTGTGGTGCGGCGACGGCAACAACATGGCGGCGAGCTTTGTTCATGCGGCTGAGCGTTTCGGTTTTGCGCTGAGCTTGGCCATGCCGGAACAATTGAGCCTTAATCAAAAGGTCATCGATTGGGCGGCGGCTCAAGGCGCCGACGTCACCATCACCCGCGACGCCGATGAAGCCTGCACCGACGCGGATCTGATCGTCACCGACACCTGGGTGTCGATGGGCGATGAAGATGCGGATGCGCGCAACGCCCTGTTGCAGCCCTATCAAGTCGATGCGCGGCGCATGGGGTTGGCGCATGACGACGCTTTGTTCATGCACTGCCTGCCCGCACACCGCGACGAAGAAGCCACCAGCGAAGTTCTCGACGGGCCGCAATCGGTGATTTGGGACGAAGCGGAAAACCGTCTGCACGCACAAAAGGGCATTTTGGCGTGGTGCATGAGTTGAGCGCGACCACGATGAGCGTCAACCAGCCCCAAACCGCAACCAACATCGACATTGCGCAAACGTTCCAGATCGAAGGTCTGGACGTGCGCGGGCGTTTGGTGCGCCTGGGTCCGGCCTTGGATCAGGTCCTGGACGCGCACGCATATCCGAGCGTCGTTTCGGTGATGTTGGCGGAAACCCTAACGCTGGCGGTCACCCTGGCCAGTGCGCTGAAATATGACGGTGTTTTTACTCTTCAGGTGCAAAGCGATGGACCCATTTCGCTGCTGGTCGCCGACATCACGTCCGAGGGCGCGGTGCGCGGCTATGCGCGCTTTGATGAACAGCGTGTGGACGCGGTGGCGGGTGAGGTTCAGTCCGGCGCGGCCCCGGTGCCGCGTCTGCTTGGCAACGGCCATTTGGCGTTTACCGTCGACCAGGGCCAGGATATGGAACGGTATCAGGGCATCGCCGAGCTGGATGGCGCGACCCTCTCGGACTGTGCGCACCATTATTTTCGCAACTCCGAACAGCTCGACACGGCCATCTTTCTCACCTCAAATCACGATGCGGAGACGCGCCGCGTGCGCGCCGGGGCTTTGATGGTGCAACGTATGCCGCACCAAGACCCCCACGGTGAAATAGATGAGGATGGCTGGCGGCGTTCGGTGGCGATTCTGGCCAGCCTGACCGCGGATGAATTGCTTGATCCCGACCTGGATCACGACGCGCTGCTGTTTCGCCTGTACCATGAAGACGGCGTGCGCGCCTATCAAGCGCATAAGCTGTTTCACCGTTGCCGGTGTTCCCGCGACAAGGTGGCCAACACTTTAAAATCATTTCCACGCGCGGAAATCGTCGGCGACGATGGGGTGTCTCAAGTGGTGTGCGAATTTTGCAAAGCCGATTACACCTTCACGGCGACGGATTTGGACGCTTTGTTCGCCCAATCGGAGAGCTGAGCGGAAATTTTGCAGATAACGTCTTGCTACGGTCACATTCGGGCGTCATCATCAACGCATGATAAAACGTAGAGATTTTGTGAAACTTACCGCCAGCGCTGCTTTTGCCGCAGCACTGCCCGCCGCGCTGACGGCGTGCGCCACCGACAGCCCCATTGCCGGACCGGTGCCGGAGGTTGGCTTTCAACACTTGGCGCCGATTGGTTTGAAGGTGTCGCGCGTCGACGTGCAAAGCGCCTATCAAAGCCCGATGAAAGCGCCCAATGCGGAACACCGTTTTCCCACATCTCCGGCGCGGGCGATGACCAATTGGGCCAAGCGCCGTCTTCAGGCTGTTGATGAGACCAGCAATGGCGTGGCCACGTTCGTCATCGAAGACGCGGCGGTGGTGGAAACCAAGCTGGACAAAACCAAAGGCTTCAAGGGGATGTTCACCTATGAGCCGTCGGAGCGTTACGACGCCACCGCGGTGGCGCGTCTGACCGTCAAAGATAGCCAAAACAGCGCGCATGGCGAGATCAAAGTCTCCGCCAGTCGGTCTGTCGAGGTGCGCGAAAACGCCACCTTGGCCGAGCGCGAAAAAGCTTGGTTTGAAATGATTGAGGCTCTGATGGCGGATTTCAATGCGCAGGCGGAAAACCAGATTCAAGCGCATTTGCTGCGTTGGTTGGATAGCCCGGGGCTATGATTGCGCGCGCTTGAATGGCGCCCTACGCCGCAAACGACAAATTCATGCACCAGATTAAGTTTTTCACGACAATCCACTGATTCTTCTGATCTATAAATAAATCTAATCTATTTTCAAAATCCATAAATACGATAAAGTCCCCGCAAAACTTGGATATATTGATGGGGTCTTCATTCCGTAATTGAAAATCTGTTACATCCATCGCTTATAACGAACCTTCGAATTTGATGAAGGACATAGCGTGATGAACAGAAAAAACGAAAATGCGCTTCGGCAGAAGTCGTTGCAACGCGTCTACGGCTTAGCCCAAGACGCTCAAGTTCCGCTGGCCATCGTGAGGTGGAACAAGCACATGAGCCAGCATGAAGAATGCATTTGCGAGCACCAGATGCTCGATCAAAAGCTCTGTGGTTTTTGCTTGCTGAGCCGCCTACAATCCGATGGCTTGATGCAACCCGACCGTCTGAATTGGCGGCGGTTCGAGACGGCGGCGCAATCGATTTCTGGCTATTTGATGGCCCGCCATAGCGCGGCGGCAAGCTTGGCGGCTGAATAGGTCGCGATCAACCCCAAATGGCGTGCAGCTGGGTCTCGTACATGGTGAACACGCCCAGCGCCATGGTCGCCAATCCGGTGGCCGCTTGTAGGCCGCGATGCGCCCAGGTGAGAAACCGTGCGGAAAGCGCAATGGGCACGGCGATCAGAACGCTGAGCGCCGCCATGCCGAGCATCGATCCCACGCCGAACACAATGACGTAGGCGAAGCCGCTCGACATCGTCGGGGCGGTTGTCGCGCTGAGCACCAAAAGGGCGGCGGAACCGGCCATGCCATGCATCATGCCTACCAAAAGGGCGCGGAGCGGAAACGGCGCGTGGTCGTGATCGTGGCCGCTGCGTTTGTGCTCAAGCGGTTCGCCCGCGTGGCTGTGGGCGTGAAAGTGCGGCGCGGCGGCTTGGTGTTTGTGCAGGTGAAAGTGCACCCGGTCGCGAATCAGGCGGTAAAAAATATGCCCGCCGAGTCCCACCAGCATCACGCCGACGGTGAACTCAAGCCAACCGGCCAAGGTGTCGTGAATGGCGAAGCCAAGAACAAGCGCCGCGCCGGCAAAGGCCATCAGCGTCAAAGTGTGGCCCAGACCCCACACCGCGCCGGTGCGCATGATTTGGCTTACGGATGTTTGGCGCGTGGCCATCGAAGACACCGCCGCAACATGGTCAGCTTCCAACGCGTGGCTCATGCCGATCAAAAAAGCGAGGGTGAAAAAAGATAGCATACTTTGATCCTTAAGGGCGTCGGTGCGAGCCGAAAATACAGGCGCGATGCTCAGTCTAGAGTGCGCCAAAGGCGCTTATTTTGCAATGCACAATAAGCGTGTGTCTGTGCTTAACCGCGCCAAAATGTGCGCGAGAACAGCACCAAGACGGTGAACAATTCCAAGCGCCCCAACAACATGCCCGCACTCATCAGCCACTTTGCGGCGTCGGGCAAACTTTGAAAGGTGCCCGACGGGCCGACGATGGGACCCAATCCCGGACCGACGTTGGCGATGGCGGTGGCGGCGCTGGACACCGCGGTGAGGAAGTCCAATCCCAGCATGCCTAGCCCCAAGGCCAAAAAGGCGAACGACAGACCGAACACAAAAAAGAACGACAACACGGAAATGATCACTTCGTCGGGAACGGGGCGGTGATTGTAATAGGGAATGAATACCCCGTGAGGCTGCAAAAGGTGGCGCACCTGAACCCGCGAAGCGGCGTATAGAACTTGAAAACGGAACACTTTGATGCCGCAGGTGGTGGAACCAGCGCACCCGCCGATGAACATGATGAAAAAGAAAATCGGCAAAGCAAAACTGCCCCACAGGCCATAATCGTGGTTGGTGTATCCCGTACCGGTCATCACCGAAACCACGTTGAATGCCGAATAGCGTAGCGCTTGGGCCGGGTTCATTCCGGTTTCAAACCACAACAGGGCGGCCACCACCAACGTGATGGACCCCGCGATGGCGATATAGCCGCGCACCTGCTCGTCGCGCCACAGCAGTAACGGCTTGCCCCGCACCGCCTGCACAAACAGCAAAAACGGCATGCCGCCGACGAGCATACCCAGGGTGACGATCAGGTCGAGCTGCCAGTTGTCGAAATGGCCGACTGACCCATCGGAGGTGGAAAAGCCCCCAGTGGCAATGGTGGTCATGGCGTGGACAGTGGATTCAAACGGCGTCAGCCCCGCCGACCACATTAAAACACCCCAAATGCCTGTCAGTACGGCATAGATCAGAACCAAAGCCAAAGATATCTGCGCCGCACGCGGCAGCACCTTTTCGCCTGCGTCAAAGGCTTCGACCTTGAACATCTGCATGCCGCCAACGCCCATCATCGGCATCACCGCGATGGCCATGACGACGATACCCAGGCCGCCCAGCCACTGCAAAATCCCCCGCCACAGCAAAATGCCCGGCGGCGCGTTGTCCAACCCGGTAATCACCGTCGACCCGGTGGTGGTGATGCCCGACATGGCCTCGAAAAAGGCGTCGGTGTAGCTCAATTTGAGCTCGGAAAACATGAACGGCAGCGCCGCAAACACGGTCAAAACCAGCCAACTGAGGGTGGTCATGACAAACGCTTGGCGGACGTTGAGTTGCACGCGCCCGGTCGAACTGGTCAGCGTCAACGATACGCCGACGAATAGCGTCAGCCCCGCGGAGACGGCGAACACCTGCCAATCGGGGTTGCCTTGCACGGCGTCAACAAGCGCAGGGATGCACATGCCAAACGCCAACGTCGCCAGCAACACGCCCAAAATCATTAAAATGGGTCGAAAATCCATCATGGAACGGTGTTTCAGCCTTACCCTATCGCGTACGCTCGCCTAAGTGCGCAATCATCACGGCTTTGGCATGCGGGTCAAGGATAAAGAGCTTCGAGACCGGAGCGTCTAAACCATTTCGAACGCCGACGAGGGATTGGCCACCATCGACAGGAATTCCCGGCGCGTGCGGTCGTCTTCGCGAAAGGCGCCGAGCATTTTCGAAGTGATCATGGAAACGCCGGGCTTGTGGACGCCGCGACACGTCATGCACTGGTGAGAGGCATCGATCACTACGGCCACGCCGAGGGGCTGCAGCACGTCGTTGATGGCGTTGGCGACTTGCGCGGTCATCTTTTCCTGGATTTGCAGGCGTTGGGCGTACAGTTCGACCACGCGCGCCAGTTTGGAAATGCCGACCACGCGATTTTTCGGTAAGTACGCAACGTGGGCTTTGCCGATGATCGGGGCCATGTGGTGTTCGCAATGGCTTTCGAAACGAATGTCTTTCAGCAACACCATTTCATCGTAGCCTTCGACTTCTTCAAAGGTGCGCTGGAGGATCTCTTGCGGATCCGCGTTGTAGCCTTGGAAGTACTCTTCGAATGCGCGCACCACGCGCGCCGGCGTGTCCAGCAAGCCTTCGCGGTCGGGGTCGTCGCCCGCCCACTTGATCAGCGTGCGCACAGCCCGTTCGGCTTCTGCGCGTTCAGGACGATTGGCGTCGTCATTTGCGACGCTCAGCGGCTTGTGGTTGACCACGGTCAGTATCCTTATCCTGGTGTCCGGCGCGCTCTTTTCACGGGCGTCGCGGACGTCTTAACCCATATGGGGGCCAGTAATTGACGTTCAATCGATTTGTGAGAGCCGATTAACGCCAGGGGCTTGGTCTTAGTGAAGTTGGCGGCGGTTATATGGGCTGTCCAACGAAAACGCTGGGATGGTCGCTTCGAAGGCTTCGCCGGTTTCCGCTTCCATTACGTAATGCCCTTGCATGATGCCCGATGGCGTCGCTAAGGGGGTGCCGCTGGTGTATTCAAAGCTTTCACCGGGCGATAACAGCGGCTGTTCGCCGATCACGCCGGCGCCCGCGACTTCCTGAACTTGGCCCAGTTCATCGGTGATGCGCCAGTAGCGGCTTTTCAGCTGCACGGTTTGGGCGCCGCGATTTTCAATGCGCACGTGATATGCCCACACAAAGCGGTGCTCTTCGGGGTCGCTTTGCTCATCAAGAAACTCAGGCTCCACCAGAACGGTGATGGAGCGTGTGGTGAGGGTGTACACACCCAGGGGGTCGGCGACCAGGTGCTCCATAACGAGCCCTTTCTTGATTTTGGCTCCGATGTGCGCGGAGCGGTTTATTTCATTCCATATGCATTATCTGGGGTTTGTATGCGCAATGTCCAGGTTTGATCGACTGAAAACGATCAGCCTGAACACGACGCCCCGCCCAAGACGCAGAATTTGGCGCAATGGGGGTGATTGAGCGCCACGTCGCCGCCCGCGTCCGCAAGGCGCTCGCCCATATCGAAGCGGGCTTCGAAGGGCAACAAAGTGCATGGCGCAATGCGGGGGGAGCTTTCGCCTTTGCGGTGCACGACCATGCGCGATGTGGCGCACATCATGGCGTCGGGGCGGACGTTTAAAATCCCCCAGCATTGGGTGGTGATTTCCGGCACGTCGCAGGTCTCGTCCATTTCCGGAAACAGCACCAAGCGTGCCGGATCGCGGGCTTCCAAATCTAAATTCCAGGCGTCGAAAAGCTGCTGATAAGCTTGACGGGCGGTTTCAACCGTTTCGCCCCACATGGTGCGTCCGGCGACGTCGATGTGAAAGCCGTGCTCAATAAGCCATTTCACGCCCTGTTCCATGGGCGCCCAGGCGCCTTCGCCGCGCTCTGTCTCGTGGCCTTGTACGGTATGGTGATCGACGGAGACGCGTAATTTCAAACGCTCAGCGCCATGGCGCACTTTCAAGTCCAACAAATCGGCGCGTTTTTGCCACAGCGGCTTCATAGCGTTGGTCAGGACCAAGGCGGCAAAGCCGCGATCCATCGCGTCGTCCAACATGCCCATCAAATCGCGGTTCATGAACGGTTCGCCGCCGGTGAAACCGATCTCTTGAACGGCCAATCCCTCAGTCGCGATTTCATCCAGATAGGTTCGCGCGTGATCGCGGCTGAGATAGACCAGATCATCGTTTGTGGGGCTGGAATTCATGTAGCAGTTTGCACACGTGATGTTGCAAAGGCTGCCGGTGTTGAACCACAGCGTGTTCAGCGCGCTCAACGCAACCGTGGCTCGCGCCTCACCCTTGGCCGTTGTGAACGGATTTTGGAACTTGTCGGGGGCAAGAGGGATTATTTCATGAGCGCCTTCGGGCATTGTGGCTCTTTCCGTGTTGTGTGCGGTGCGTGACCTTCTATGTAGGTTTCGTTGGAAGGAGGGGCAAGGTTACGCGAGGGCATTTGTGCGTCGATATTGCACAGCCGGGCGTCATGGCCTATACCGATGAACGCTGGCGCACAGCCATCGACGCGGGTGTAGCTCAATGGTAGAGCAGAAGCTTCCCAAGCTTACGACGAGGGTTCGATTCCCTTCACCCGCTCCATCATATTTCCGCAGAAATCATAAGGTTTTGAGCCATTTCCGTTATGCCGGGTTTTGCACCGTTGTGCCCGTTTTTGCCGTGTGGTAACTTACGTATTCACTTACTTATGGAGCGGCGCGCGCAAAATGGATCGCATATTCATCGACGCAAATATCTGGCTAGATTTCTACGATGGTCAATTAAGTAAGTACAAAGAGCTAATTAAATCTCTTGAGTCGCTTAAGGCGCATCTCTTTGTGCCTAAGCAAATTGTGGATGAGATCGAGCGGAATAAGGCCGGAGTATATTTGAGGTCAGTATTCCAAAAAACAACCTCCACTCAATTTGACGGTAAGATGCCTCCTCTCTCGGATGAGCTGAGCAATTGGAATAAAAATCTTGATGATCTTAAGCAAGGCCACAAAGCGCTTGTGGCTGAGCGTAAAGCCATCGTAACAGCGCATGTGAAACATATTTGTGATGGCGTGGATGGTGTTTCTATTGGTTTTGGGGAAATTTTTTCAGATGTATGTGAGGCAACTAAAGATCAACTTACGCAAGCACGTCTGAGACGAGAGTTTGGAAATCCTCCTGGAAAAGCAGAAGACCCACTGGGTGATCAGCTGTGTTGGGAGCAATTTCTTGGAGTGCTTCAGAGAGGTGATCGCATTTGGTTGGTTACAAACGATTTAGATTACTTGGTTTCATACGAGGGCTCATTATTTCTAAACCCTACTCTAAGAAACGATCTCAAAATCAAAGTTGGCGATGACCCGCAGGTGTTTTGTTTTGACAAACTCCCGGTTGCCTTGAAGCACTTTAATGATAACAAGGCGGAAGATGAAGACTTTGACATTCCATCCGATGATGAGTTGGTCGCAATTGAGGAAGAATTTATATCTGCCAAGAGAACTGATCCTAGAACAATGTTCGGAGCTCTTGGAGGATTACATGATCCAGCAATGGGAACGGGCTCTTTCCTAACCGGTGCTTTTAGAGGAATTCCTCCATTCCCAAATCCGAATATTCGTTACAGCACACTTTTGGGCAATCAATACCCTCAAGAATGTCCACATTGTGGGGTTAGCTTAGGGGGGCGAGGATGGGTTGCCCGGGATTCAGGTGTGGGTGTGCGAACTTGTCAGACTGAGTGCCGTGAATGCGGCACATGGGTAGATTCTAAGGTGCCTTGGGACTGATTAGTTATGGCACGGATCAAACTCACGAAAGCAGTCGTGGCGAACCTTCCGATACCAGATAAGGCTCAAGCCTTCACCTGGGACTCTGTGCTTAAGGGCTTTGGCGTGCGAGTGTCTCATGCGGGCGTCAAAACCTATGTAGCTCAGTTTAAGGTGCGCGGCGGTAAAGAGCGCCGCATGGCGGTGGGGCGTTGTGATCGTGTGGCATTGGATAAGGCGCGCACAGAGGCCAGCAAGTTGATCTCGGCGGCGGATCTGGGTGGCGATCCCGCCATAGAGCGGCGTGAGGCGCGTAACGTCAGCGAAGATCAAAACCCACTGTTCAAAGATTTTGCCATCCGTTGGCTTGAGGATGTGGCGAAGCGCAAGAACCGAGACAGCACACTCAAGCACCGCCGCCTGTTGCTCGACAATCACGTGCTGCCCCAATTGGGCAACAAACGTCTGACGGAAATCACCCAGCGCCAAATCGAAGACATGCACTACAAGGTGTCGAAGAAATTCCCGGTGGCCGCAAACCGTACCGTGTCATTGTGCTCGGCCATCTTCACAACGGCGATCCGTTGGGGCCTGGTCAGTGAGAATCCGGCCCTCGGTATTGAGCGTAATGTGGAGCATGGCCGCGAACGCTATCTCACACTTGATGAAATCAAAACGCTGCAAACGGCACTCGATGAAAGCCCCTCACAAAACTCGGCTGACGTGGTGCGCGTCCTCATGCTCACCGGCGCACGTGTCGGCGAGGTGCTGTGCATGCGCTGGGATCACCTCGACCTAAAAGCAGGCGTGTGGGTGAAACCCGCCGCCACAACAAAGCAAAATAAAATCCACCGCGTGCCATTGTCGCCGCCCGTGGTTGATCTGCTCAAAGCCCGCTTTAAGAAACAACAGTCCGGCAAGAAACGCGACAAATCGGAATGGGTGTTTCCGGGCAAAAGCCAGCAAGGCCACATGACCACAATCCGCACCTTCTGGGCGGCTGTGTGCAAACGGGCTGGGATTAGAGGTGTGCGCATTCACGACCTACGCCACACCTTTGCAAGCCTGCTGGTGTCATCTGGTGAAAGCCTGCCCGTGGTTGGCGCGCTTCTCGGCCATACTCAGGCTAAGACCACATCGCGTTATGCTCACCTGCTGGATGATCCACTGCGCCAAGCGTCGGAGCGGGTGGCTGAGATCGCGAGCAAGGGTGAGATTTAAAATTCTGCTATGCTTTGTGCCGCGCACGATTAGTACATCAATCACTCAGAGTTGCTCATGCTGCCTTAACGATGATCCTAATGGTTTGTGGATTATCTAGGCGGTGAAATGTGTAAATATCGTGGCTTGTTGCATTAGTTATTGAAAATAGTAAGTAAATTCATTTGCCATATATCCATATGACCATATGGATATAGTAACCAATGACCATATTTTCATATTTCCATATGGAACTAGTTGATTTTATTGAATTTTTTATTGATAATTTTATTTTGTTAGTCATATCATGATGCCGAATTATGGATGAAGGCATTCGGTATGACGACAAGACATAACCAGGCAAAACGAGAATATGGGCACTCAAGTCATGCCTGTTTGTTGACGCCAGAGGAAGTCGCGGCACGTCTATCAGTTGCGGTGCAGACGCTTGCGCATTGGCGCGTGCGTGGAACGGGCCCTTCTTATGTTCATCTGTCTGCTCGTTGCGTCCGTTACCCAGAGCCGACGTTGGAGCAATGGGTGGCGGAGCGCCTTCAGGATTCCACGGCAGAGAACTCATCTAAGTGAGGATTCAGAATGGACAATAAGGAATATGGAGGGCTTGGAAATGTGAAGGTGATTGTGGAAGCCTGCGCATACAATGCCATTTCACCGGATAGCGAACAAAAACAACAGCATAAGTCCCCACCTGTAGGTAAACCCAAGCACGACGACTCAAGCACTTAGCAGGAGTTGCGTATGAGTTGCGTGTTAGTAGGTGACCTTGGGGGCTGCCATGCCGCCTAAAGTCGGACGAACGATGAAGGCCGCATTCTCCGCAAAAGTGGAAGGCTTCGATCATTTCATCAAGCCGGGTGAATTGGTGGACGTAAAGTTCGGGCGTGGGCAGTCTCCGTCCCTGGTCGCACGACGCACGCTGGATCTCTTTATCCGTGAAGCAGAAGGGGATGCGTGGAAAGACACAACGCACCGTATTCCCAAGAAATGTGTCAGACAGGCACACAAGGGTAATGAACGACTCTCAGATACTTTAGATGAGGTGGCATCGATCCTGTTGGAGTGTGAAACAATCAGTTCACGCGGGCGCGCCGCAATTTCTCGCTCCGGTCTCTTCGAAGATTTAATTGAGGAAACGGAAGACAGCGATGGGTCGTGGATAGAATACCGTTTCAATGCTCATGCTCGACGACTGTTTGGCACCTCAAATCATTATTCGAAAATGAGCAGCGCTGCCCTGTTCTCTTTCGAAAGCAAGTATGCGGTTACGCTGTACGAGCTTGGATGCCTCTATTTCAAGCGTCGAACAAAGGAATTGGAACTGACGGTACTAGAATTGCGCGAACGCCTCGGTATCGAGAAAGGCCGGTATAAGGATTATGCCCAGCTCAAGCGCCGAGTTCTCAAACAGGCTAAACATGAAATCGATCACCTAGCCGATTTCACATTCAATTGGCAGGAAATCAAGCAGGGGCGAAGGGTCATTCGCGTGCGGTTGCAATTCTGGAAAAAAGAGCCAGAAGATATCGCCAGTGCCACTGATGAATTTAAGCGCCACAAAATCGGGCGCAAAGCACGACGAAATAAAACGGCTGAAAAGATCATCGAAAACCAGAAAGAGGCAGCTGAATCGATCCAAATGAGTTTGCTAAACGCCCCTGGTCTCGAACTAGATGATCACATTCCCTACTGACAACAGCCCCCAATCCGTCACGTTAGAGCCCCCAATTTGTCACGATTAAGCCCCCAATTTGACAGGCAACGCCCCCAATCCGTCACGTTTGTCTCTGTAGTGATTTGAAAATAAACGGGAAACTGGCCCGGAAGCCGAAACCTTGAATTATTGAAACCCTAAGCGGTGGTTGAGAACAGGAGAGAT
>Ga0316204_10002419_pt1 | contig 42365 bp, 36 predicted proteins | sample 6monrhotite_MG_2_FD_205661 | JGI IMG/M metagenome (GOLD analysis project Ga0316204, IMG submission 205661) | Microbial mat bacterial communities from mineral coupon in-situ incubated in ocean water Damariscotta River, Maine, United States -... | ecosystem: Environmental > Aquatic > Marine >... | reverse complement strand
ACAAATTAAAGGAGAGAGTTATCGAATAAGAGAAAAGAAACAGGCTGGTTTAATGGAACGACAGACCATATAGTGGATCACCTTTCAACTGGTGGAATGGATCAGTTTTGAGTTGTTGTTGACACTTGCCTCGATTGTCAATGAAGCCTGTACAAACTACGAAAACAGGCTTGAACAAGAAGTCAAAGATGCGCTCTCAGAAAATCTTAAGAGCTCGCTACTATCAACATTCGAAGAGGAAATCTTATCGGGTGATTTTTCAAGTCTTTGTAAAATCAACGAATCAAGAAATCGACAAAATCTTGCTAAGAATGCCATAATTCTTGATTCATTTAAGAAATGGTTTGAACAATGCTGGGAAGCCCATACACGCCTTGATCTTCCAACCAGCACGATTGAATATTTTGCCGAGATTGTCAAAATCTCCAATAAAACACAGTTAAAACGGATTTCAAACAATGCTAGAAAGGCGTTGCTCGCACTTTGTTTTATTGTTCACAACTACCGGAAACGCATCGACTATTCGATAGATGCCTTTATTAAAGATCTTCGCGCGGAAAAGACTAACTCGCGAAAATACAATCGCGATGCCAATGCACGATCCCGAGAACGAATAGCAGAGGAAGAAACGTTATTTATTGGTTCATTGGAAAACTCTACAAAGACGCTTCGCCTCATTCTTAATGTTGCACAAAATCTAAATGTCTCACTTTCAGAACGGAATGAAAAGGTTATTCAATTGGCATCAGCTTGCCTCAAAGGCGATAATGAAGAGGCTTTAGAATCACTCGATAAATTGCGCCGAGAACTTGAAGACACGAAGACCCAAAAGCACCGATACGTCTATCTGTTTGGACGCGGGCAATCACTGACACGTAAATACAATGATTATTTACAACTTTGGGAATTTGACAAAGAAAAATCAAATAGAGATCTATTAAAGGCGATTAAATATCTTAAAGAAACAAAGCATTTTTCCTTAAATGAATGTCCGACTGACTTTCTTACAGAAAATGAAAAAACAATTTTCTTAAGCGACGAAGACTACCCATCAATTACGAAATACCGGGTATTGCTCTTTTGCAAAATGGAGCAATGTATTCGCAACAAGAGCCTACTGCTTTTGCATTCTTACCGCTATAGAGACCCAAAGTCTTTATTTATTTCAGATGAAAAATGGGCAAAAGAAATGGATGAACTCTGTCGTCGAGCTGGTCTCGAAGAACGTAAAGATGCTAATGTATGCTTGGAGAAAATAGGCAATTCTATTCGCATGCTGTTTAATTCGTTAAACCAATCCATCAAAGACAAGAGCAATACAGATGTTTACCCTCATCCGAAGGGCGGCTGGCGATACAACCTCCCTCCTCCAGATTTTTCAACTGAAAAATTTATTCCGAATCTACTAGACAACACAGAGGGTTACGTTACGCTCTTTAATTTATTAAGGGAAGTTGATAGCTATAGCGGTTTTACGGAACGCTTTACTAATTTAAGAATCGCGGGCGGAAAATCAGAAGCGAACGATATGCAGCTTTTCGCTACCCTGTATAGCTTAGGCAGCAATCTAGGTCACAATGAAACCGTCAAAATGGCAAACGGAATCGTCTCACTGAAACAGCTTCGAGATACTGAAAATTCCTTTTTTTCAATCAAATCGCTAAAAAATGTTAATAAATCTATTATTGAGTTTATACATTCGCTCAACCTTCCACTTTTGTATATTGATAATGATCGTGTAGTAAATACCAGCAGCGACGGTGCAAAATTAGTTGTGGATGTAGATTCCCTGCTAGCAAATTATTCTTTCAAATACTATGGTCGGGAATCTGGTGTCAACGTTAATAATTTTGTTGACCCAAAACAAATTTCCTTTAATGTAAACGTTCTATCTTCATCCGATCGTGAAGCCCCATTTCTGCTCGATGGGTTATTGGAATCTTGTGAAAGTCTCTGGGAACTATATAACCCAGACGACCTATCCAATGAAGACACTGATCTGGAGCACATTCATCATTCGGATTCGCATGGTTATACGGAAGCAGTGTTTAGCGCTTTGTGGTTTAAAAAGATATTGTTGCAGCCACATATCGCTAAGGTTTGGGAAAAAAAGCTATTTGCCTATGACAAGCAAACACTCAATGAGAGTCGCCAAGGCGTGGTTCAAGCAAACAAAACAATTAATCAGGGCAATGTTAAGAAGCACTGGAATGAAATGCTTCGCATTATGTGCTCCGTTATTCTTGGTTATTGCCCTGCTCATTTAGTTTTTCGTCAGCTTTCAGCAGGAAAAGCATTCCATCCTGTTTATCACGCGTTCCAAGATCTTGGAAGACTCATCAGAACAAAAGCAACTCTTCGGTACTTGGAAAGCCAAGAATTGCGACGTGACGTTAGAAAATACTTAAATAGAGTTGAGTTAGGACAAAAGTTTGGTCGAGCAATCTTCCATGGTCGAGAGGGAAAATTAAAAGTTGCTGCAGTGGAAGAAATACATAAGGTAGTGATGTGTAAAACGATCTGCATGAATTGTGCAATAGCGTGGAATTACTTGAAACTTTCTGATCATTACAACAACCTTAAAAGTGATAAAGAACGACTTGATACGTCAGAAATGATTCGTTCTGGGTCTGTTATGTCACATGCACACATTAACATGGGAGGCTCTCTATTTTTCGACGAATCTCCTCCAAGCTCTTTTCATTCGACATTAAGTGAGATGAGAAATATAAAGATTATGAGGCCATTAGAAGACACATTATACGATAGTTTCGATACAGAAAATAAATGATTCCTATACCCCAAATAAAAACGATTTATTATTATTGAGCAGTTGTTTTCATTTAAGTCACTTATTTACTTTGAATGGCAAATTAATGTAAACACTACCCAATATATTCGGGTCGAAGCTTAAACGTTATTTCATACGAGTTTAAATCGCCTGCCGGAGATCCTTTCGTTGATTGTTGATGTTTAAAGATTCGAAGTACTTAAGGTGATCTTCAGGGTTAGGGTTAGGGTTAGGGTTAAGGTTAGTATAATCTCCATATAAATCAGAAGGATAAGTTGATTTTAGATATATTCCCCTTAGGTCGTCAAACACCCTAAAATAAACACTATATCAATTAGTTAGGATTAATTTAAGAAGTTTTTCCCTTAGGTCGTCAAACACCCATTAATAGGGGGGTTGGCACCATATGTCCTTGTTCTATCGATACGTATATAAACAGCCAATTTAACATAATATACATTATGCGCAATCATGATAGTTATTGTAGGACGGAGCTACTTGATAGATAAAAACATTCTCGGTTAATTCCGAAAATAGTCTTTAACATTCTTCATTTAATTAACCAATGGTTAAGTTGTTCAGTAATGTAATCCATTGATAAGCGCTCCTGTTCCAGCCTAATAGTTCCGCTCCGACAAGATATTAGATGATTGAATAGTGATTCTTCGGCATCGGTTAGGTTCGCCAACTCTCCAGTATAGCTTATTGGTTCGTCGACGATTTTTTCAGAATGCTTTGCTAGAGTTACCTTATCCATCATTATTGATTCAATCTGCGGAACATGTTTTCTTGCGTCATCTAAAAAAGAAAAACCCCAAGTATCAATATCACCCCAATAACCTACTTTTTTATTCAGTAGCCAATCTGCATCCATCCAAGATACATTCTTACCTCCGCCGAAAATAGCGATTGTATTTTCCAACATTGGTAATGCAAGACCTGATTGGACGTTTTCTACAACCAAGATTTGTTTTGCTGTTAAGGGATAATTCCTCAAATCACAGGTAGATAATTGGAACAAAGGTAATTGCGATAAAGAAGATTGGCTTTGAGTACAAAGAGGTCGTACTCCAAGCCAACCATTTGGATTACTTTTGCAATCAAGCCAAGCTAAAAGCCCACCAGATTCAGAAACTTCATTGTTGAGAATCTCATCAAGTAGTGAAGATACCAACGACATAGAAGACTCAAGAAACTTAGTGTCTGCGCCGAGTAGAGGAAGTGCTCTAAGATACCCCCCCTGCCCCATTCCTTTATTCAGTTGTGGCAGTATATGAGCCAGTAATGTCATATCAGAAATACTCATTTTTTCCAAAGCAACAAGGTGTTTAATTAATACTGGATATAATGACTGATTAAATTCTAACACTGGCTTCATGAGTACCTGCCAATACCTACTTTGTTCTTTAGCTTCTTCACCTAAGATCTCAATAAGTTCATTCATGCTATGAATACAAAATCTAACGGGTAGTCGCTGCTCACCTAACTTATGAAAATTAAAGTTATTCCATTGCACCTGATTCGGATTTGGCCAATCAGCCCAGCTTTTAACATATTGACGATACCTTTCCAGATTTGAAAGCGCTTGTTTGGCATTTGGAGCTTTAAGTGTAAGTTCTAGTGGAAATTGACGATTTCCCGTCAGCCTTTTACGTAAATTACTTCGATTTTCCCACTCTCTTTTATTTAGCAAATCCCGACAGTTGTCAGGAGTAATCCCCCAGCTCATTCGATGACCTCTAAAATTTTGATTGCCTCTTGCTGAGAGGCATTAATGTGACCTTTGGCAATCATATCGTCTATTTTTTCCCAGGTGATTTCACAGACCCTGCTTTCATGTCTATCGGCATCTCGTTCTGCAATCAAAAGAGAGCGAGCAGATTCACGTGCTAAGTTAAGGTTTTTGAAAGGTGTGATTAGATTAATATGAATATTTAGTTCCTCAAAAACTCTTAGGACTCGTCGCGAAACCGTCTCTGAAGTGTTGGAAAAAGCCTCATCAAGAAATACGGTACTATAGATTGGTTTATCACTGCCATCAGGTGTTAAAACGTAAGCTAGACTTGCCGCAACAATGATACCTGCAAACGATTCTTTCTCACCACCGGATTTACCGCTAGACGACTCCAAAACATCTATAATATCATTGCTGTTTTTGTCGACTTCTTCTGCGTAAAATGACATTTGATGGCGAGGATCCAATAAGCGTAGGCTTTCTTGAGTCTTATATGTCGCAGCGGCACTGGCTTTTTCTAAGATATCAATAACATCTTTAAGTTGTTGGAAACGCGTTTCATGCTCTTCACTATGTACTTGATTGAAAACTACAGACAGCATTTGTTCAAACTGCTGAACATGTGGATAACGATCTTTACGAATACCAAGTCGTAAAAATGTACTCGCTCGGAATTCGGTACGTTCTAAAACGTCGTTAATAGTTTCTATTCGTTCTTGAATATCTTCACGTTCAGATTCAATTTTTTCGCGAATACTGGCAAGAGACTGTGTGGCATGTTTATTTAAGCGCTCTCTGAATTTTTCGACAAGTTTTGGCAATCCGTCATCCTGAAGAGTTTCTAAATATTTTATATAATCGGGAGTGCTTCGAAGGTCTTCACCCCAATCTATTGCTATCTCTTCCCAATTACTACTAAAATGTGCCATTATTCGTGTTGCATTTTGACTACTATTATTTACCTCTTTAGCGGATGATTCACGTTCTTTGTCGATTTGCTTCCTATAGTTATCCTGAATATCTCTGACAGTGGCGAGATCCGCCATGGAAATAATCTCAACTCTAACCGAAAGACGGTCGTATATATCTTCAGATATCTTTTTGTCTGCTTCTTTTGTAGATATTTCGAGTTGATCTTCAGTTACTCTTTTCTCTTTGCGTTTACTAGCTAGTGCGATTTTTTGTTCACTAGTTTTATCTTGAAGTACTTCATAATCATCTTTAGCTTTTTGTAACCTTTCTTGGGATTTGATGAGTGAACCCCCTTCACTTTTAAGTTCCTTAAGTTTATCTTCTAGATAATTAACCATTTTACGGTGCGTATTTACGTCAATATCTTCCCAAGTGAACTCCAAAACTCTTTCCCAAAATTTAAGTTGTTCTGTAACACTGTCCATTGCTTTTCTTGCTAATTCTAAGTCACTGTATAGTTCAGCTACTTCATCAGTGAGATCGTTAATATCATTCTTTATTGTCATTAAACGAGACTTATTGGAAAAACCAATAGCCCAATTACTTCGGTTCTCGATACGTTGATTATCCTTCTTTTCAAATCGACCTTTTTGTAGGTGTATTAATCCTTGTTTTGTTAAAGAGTAAGGTGTGTGATCGAGTTGTTCGGTACTTATCACGCAGTGTAGATCATGACGCGCCAAAAACTGCTTAGCCCATTCTCGATATGGATGTTGTCGCCACTGCAATTTTTTTAAAATACCATCAGGTTTAAAATCTACCTGCCCACTAACATTTTTTACAACTTGTAAACGCACATAGAGTTTTGTATGACGAGTATTAAGCCATTTGGTAATCATTGGGAACTTATGATTGGGCGCGGTTAAAGTTAATCGTAAACCACCAAGAGCACGTTCAATAGCACCCTGCCACTCACGTTCATCTTCTTTTATATCGATCAATTCACCAATGAACATCAGATCGTTTTTGGGAATATCGAGGGAGCTGGATATATCTTCTCGTAAACGTTGATATATTGCTGGTATGTTTGAATCTGGTCTGGCTTCGATATCTCTGAGCTCTTCTTTAAAGCCGTTTAGTTTTTGACTAGCATTACTATAATTAGCTGTCGCAATACCAAACGCCTCTTGTACTGGTTGTTTTAACTCTTCAGAATGAGAGATGGTCGTATCAGCTTTTTTTTGGTTTTCTGTAAATACTATAGCTTTTAGGGTCGAATCAATATCTAGCGATTTAGCCGTTCTTTGATAATCGCCAGCTCTTACAGCACTTTTGTCTAGCTTTTCTTTTTCAGCTTTCAAATCTTTTTTAAACGACTCAATCCGATCACCGCCTGCTTGTTGGTAGTCTGCATAACACTGGTTAACTATATCTAAAGCTACTTCTTCTCGATGACTATTTGTTTTTAATAGTATTTCGTGTTGAGTAATTATATTTTCAAACTGGATCACTCGCTCTGCATAAAGTAACTTACACTGCTTGGCTATATAAGATTGTAAACTACAAAGTTCACTTTTTAAGCTTTGCGTTTCGTCAGATGCTTTTAAGTATTTTTCGTAGTATTTTGGCAGCTCTACCAAACTGCACTCTTGTTCTCGAGCTTCTAGCAGTTGATCATGAATACCATTTAGAACATGGAATTCCTCGACAGCCTCTTGAGCATCTATTCTCACTGAGCTGGGTTCTAGTACTAAATCTCGGATCAACAATGTCAAATCGTCAATTTTTTTTAGACCAAGGGCTCTAGCCAACAACGATGGTGCATTTCGATTTTCAATCTTAAGTATTCGGCAGTATATTTCTTGATACTCATTAAATCGGTCATCACAAACCTTAACTTTAGAATCACTTCTCAATTGTTGTTTTAGAGCTCGAGGGTTTCCTTCTCCAAAACCAGTCAACACATCTTGCAAAGTTAAATCTCTTTCGCAAACAAGGTAGATACGTTTAAGATCAGAAAGTTTACTGGATGGCTTAGTAATCCAGAATAACGCTGCCAATGTGATTATTGAGCCATCATCTGCTTTATACATTGCTCGCAATGCGGTGGCAGTTGCCCCTGTTCTTTTATTTTTGGTTTGGGTTCGATTTCCATCATGAGCGGAACCGTAACTGCCTCGAACATAAGATATCAAGTTACGGTCTGACTTATCGTCTTGCGCTGCTGCCACATTAAAAGTCGCTCGGCCTGGTGGAAGAAGTAAGGCCATCAGACCATCCATAAGTGTGGTCTTTCCTGAGCCATTGTCCCCTGTGATTAAAGTACCTTCAGGATTGATACTTACAGTATGTAGCCCATGAAAGGAGCCCCAATTGAACACAGAAATTTCTGCCAGCCGGATCTGACCTGTTGTAAAAAAATCATTTAAACTAACTTCTTTACTACTCATTATTATCTCCATATTCAGTTCCAGTACCTTCTTGCATAGCGAGTTTTTGATATTCATCAAGTAACTGTGTAAGAAAGTTTGCCCCAACTACATAACGGATAACAGGAGTGATTTCAAAACGTTCATCATCACCACGTACACGGCTAACAATTTTACGTTCCCGCATTTTATTTATCGCACCATTAAGTTTTGAACGATCGCTTTTAGTAGAGTTAGTTAGCTGTAGGAAGGGGGTCATACCGCTCTCAAGTTGCTCTATGCCAATGAATACATTGTCTTCACCAATGGTTTGTCTTTCTTGATAATGTTTTCTAAGAACCAATAAAAGCAGTGTGTCATATAGAGATAAGGTACGACGAGAAACGAGTGAGAAGATATCTTCATCATGATCTTCTTCCTCAGAAGAATCTTGCTGAATAATTAGGGCAACTCCAGCCCTTTGATCAATCATCATATTAAGATACATATCAGCTAGATGGTCTCGAATACTGTCTTCGTATTTATTCAATTGCTCAAAAAGTAGTACTTTTTGGCTGCCCAATATAACACCATGTTTTAGTAGATAGACTAGAGATCGGCGAGCCCCGGGTTCCAAGTGACCAGCTCTATTCGTATGAGTCTTTTCTTTAGAAGGTGAAAGCGTTACTTCACTATTTTCTACTATTACATTTTCATCAGCTACTCTTGTCATGGGTTGGTTCTGCGTAATATGATGATCAAAAAAATTATCGTTTGTATCGTTATTATCTTTCACAGAACAAGTTCCTCTATATTGTCTGGAAATTGGTCGGCAGACAATAGTAGTTTAGGGATCAAAGCCTTCAATTTGTAGCCATTATGATCTAGTATAAATACTTCTTCTTTATCTGGTAGCTCTGTTGCCCTTACCGATTTAGCTACACGTATTTGCGCCACCAATTCTTCCAAACCAGATCTTACCGGTCGCTTTCTAACTATTGCTGCTATGGTCATAGGTCCGTGTTTACTAAGACAATGTTTCATCTGTTCAGCCACCTGTTTAATTCGAACTGAATTTAAATGGTTGAGTATATCGAGACTAGGGTTTTTTGTATTTTTTTCTACAGTAATATTACTTGTATCAATTTTGTCATCTGGAATTCGCAACCTTAAACTGTCAGGTGATTTTATTTTCACATTGCCAGTATTAAGATTGATCTTCAGAGGAGTCTTAAAGTTAATGTCTGAATCCTTAAAATTAACGGCAATTTGCTCAAGCTCATGCAAAAGCTGGTTGATGGTTTGGTTTTCTAGGTGAGCACCGCTATCTATAAACCCTCGTAAGCTTTCTTCTGTTCGACGACGTATTTGAAAAACACGTTCGGATTCTCTAGAAAGCTCCCGCATTAACCGACTTAAGAAACGATATTGTTCTTTCGAAAGTTCAGATGCTTCAGGTTGGTTAAGAATGGTACGCATTTGTTCGCGTAATTCCCTACTAAGATTCTCATTCATAACAAGTGAAAAGAATCCCTCAAAGGCTTGTCCCGCATCTGTTTCAGATAGAAGTTGCTCCTTTTTAATCAGATTACTTAATACATCTCCTCGGCTTGCTCCTTGTTCAATCATTTGGATCCGGAGTTCCTGATCGAGCTGACGTATTTCATCTTCTACTCTCCGGAAATCCCCTGTAAGAACAGAGGCAAGCTGATATATTTCCCGCAAGTTCTCATTAATAGCTCTGTTGCTCATCTGTTTTATGATACCAGCATTCAATTCATCGATTTCAAATTGAATTGCCCGTTTTCTGCTTTCCAATATAGCAATTCTTTCATCAGGGTTTGGGTTAATTGCAGTAGCCAAATCGCGAACAGCATCTTGTACAATTTTTAAGTGGGAAGCAGTAACACTAGTGTCATTATGGTCAAGCGAGTGACAAAATCTCAGAGCGGTTTCACAGGCACTGGTCTTACTGAGCATGTCATTAAGCTCGCGAAGCCACCCAGATTTGATCCATTGACGTAGGTAAGCTACGGCTGAGGTTTCTGTTGCCCAAGCCCCATTATTGAATGATTGCTTGAGTTCAGCTTCCAAGGCCGCTTTAGCTTGGCCAAAGCTGATTTCAGCGCTATCTAAAAATAAGTCAGCAACAAATGCTAAAACATGAGGTGAATTGTCTGCTCGGAGGAGCCCCCAAGCGGCATGTTCCTTTATAAGATGCTTATAGCGAGCTTGTTTTTCTTGAAAACTCATAAACGCTAAAAATTCCATTTGTCAGATGGCGATGGAAAGCCATTGATGCGATAGATCTACATTAAACCACATGGAAGATAATCTGTCATTAGTTGTAGTAGCTCATGTAAGTAGGTCATACAGATGTCACAGGGAAACCGCAACTAAGCATCAAGTACACTAATTATTCTACATACATTTTTCAATCAACTTGTTAGTAAAAATATCCTTTAATAACGTTATTTCATTAGTTCTGACATAGTTAGGTCTAACGATTAATGAAATTGTACGGTGTGGCCCAGGTTCGTTTAAGTGAATAGCTCTAAGCTCTGATTCACTGTATATCAGTTGATCTAATGCCATCTGTGGTACGAGCGTGGTACCAAGCTTACCGGCGACCATTTGAATCAATGTATGCAGACTCGCAGAATCAAAATCGGTGTCTTGTTTTCGATTCTGCATGCTACAAACAGCTAGTGCATGATCTTTTAAGCAATGCCCGTCTCTTAATAGCATTAATTTTTCTATTTCTAGCTCTTCTGCGGTTATTTCTTTCATTTGGCTTGGACACTCATCCTTATGACTAACCCAATAAAAGTCTTCTTTCCAGAAATCAAAATTCATCAGCCCTTCAATTGAAAAAGGCAAGGCTAGCACTGCCCCATCAATATCACCATTTCTTACCATTTCAACAAGAACATGGGATTTTTCTTCAATTATTTTTAATTTAAAGTTAGGGTATTGTTTTCGTACTTCGGGCAAAACTTTTGGTAATAAGTAAGGACCAATGGTTGGAATAACGCCTATTGTCATTGGGTTAAAAAATGGCTGATTATTAGTTTGCGATATTTGTAAAAGTTCGTCTAATTCCAGTTTGACCTTTTTGGCTTTATTAAGTATCAATTGGCCGCTATTAGTCACTAACACTTTTTTGTTATTGCGTTCAAATATGGTGACACCTAATTGTTTCTCAAGCTCGCTTACTGCTGTGCTTAAAGCTGACTGAGACACATTGCAAGCTTCTGACGCTTTTTTAAAATGCAGAGTCTTTTCTATTGCTAACGCATAATGTAATTGCTTTAATGTAATCATACTTACCGATGATAGCTTTTTTTGAACATGTAAGATATTTTAATCAATTTTAGTATACATTGATACTCTAGTTTTAAGTTGATTGAAATAATCTGCGCCCGACTTGCTAGAAAAGCATAGTAAAAATAGCGTCACAAGAATAGCGATTGATTTCACTTTCAGTCGCCCTACTAGGCTTAATTCTGGCTTTTTCACCTCATTGGCGGAAGGACATTTTCCAATCAAGTATCAATGGCTGACAAAAGTCATCGAATTCACAGTGGAGTGCATATACATTGGTCGTGTTTGAACCTTTTCAAATTTCGTTTTAGTTAACAGATGTGATCATGATTCAACCGTTTAGTTTAACTATTTTTTCCTAAACCTCAGGCTATCATTAAGAAAATAGAAGATTATCTTCAAGTTAATCAACTATAAAAAATGACACCCTGGACGTATGCTTACATAGATGACAATAATTTCAATATGTTAACAAAGGAGTTAATAATTATGTTAAAGAGTACAATTACACTTGCTAGTGCAATCACAATTGCTCTCTCGTCAATGGCGGTATCAACAACCGCTGTTGCTGTTGAAGCAAAAACCAACCAATTCTGGTGGCCAGAACAATTAAATCTGAGCCCTCTACGTCAACACGGTGCAGAATCGAACCCTTACGGTGAACAGTTCGATTATGCAAAAGAATTTTCAAAAGTCGATATCGACCAACTCAAAAAAGATATCGAAACTACACTGACCGACTCTAAAGACTGGTGGCCAGCGGACTGGGGACATTATGGCCCTTTAATGATTCGTATGGCTTGGCATAGTGCTGGTGTTTATCGTGTTCACGACGGACGTGGTGGAGCGTCTGGTGGTCAACAACGTTTCGACCCGCTAAATAGCTGGCCTGACAATGTTAATCTAGATAAAGCTCGTCGCTTATTATGGCCAGTTAAACAAAAATACGGCAGTCAAATCTCTTGGGCTGACTTAATGGTGCTCTCTGGAAACGTTGCCCTTGAATCAATGGGCTTTAAAACATTTGGTTTTGCCGGAGGTAGAGCCGATGATTGGGAACCCGATCTAGTTTATTGGGGGCCGGAATCAGCCATGCTTACCGACAAACGAAGAGATAAGAAAGGTAAATTAAAAGGCCCTCTTGCTGCAGTAGAAATGGGTTTGATCTATGTAAACCCAGAGGGACCCCACGGTAAACCCGATCCATTGTTAGCTGCTCAAGACATAAGAATGTCGTTTGGTCGCATGGCGATGAATGATGAAGAAATTGTGGCATTAATTGCCGGAGGTCATACCCTAGGTAAAGCTCATGGTGCAAAGAAACCTAGTGAATGTGTAGAGGCAGAGCCTGCAGCTGCAGGAATTGAAGAGCAAGGGTTTGGTTGGAAAAATAACTGCGGGACAGGTGTTGGCGCGGATACAATAAGCAGTGGTTTAGAAGGTGCTTGGACCGTTACCCCAACCCAGTGGTCGTCTAACTATTTAGATAACCTAATGGCCTTTAATTGGGTACAAACAAAAAGTCCAGCAGGCGCCACTCAATGGATCCCTGATAACGAAGCAGCTGCTAACTTAGTGCCTGATGCTCATATTCCAAATAAGCGCCATGCACCTATCATGTTCACTACTGATTTAGCGTTGAAGGAAGATCCTGACTTTCGTAAAATTGTTGAGCGTTTTAGAAAAGATCCAACTGAGTTCGATAAGTCTTTTGCTAAAGCTTGGTTTAAGTTAACTCATCGTGATATGGGACCTCGTGCAAGATATGTCGGTTCAGAAATACCGAATGAAGTACTCTTGTGGCAAGACCCTATTCCTGCTGTTGACCACAAACCTATTAGCGATAGAGATGTAGCTAAACTTAAAAAACAAATACTTAAATCTGGTTTAACGACCTCAGAGTTGGTAAGAACTGCATGGGCTGCAGCTTCTAGTCATCGTGTAACTGATATGCGCGGTGGTGCAAATGGTGCACGTTTAGCGCTTGAACCTCAAAATGGCTGGGCGGTAAATAACCCTACTGAGCTAAATAAAGTATTAGCAAAACTGGAGTCTATTCAAGCTAAATACAACAAAAAATCTTCTAGAAAACAAGTGTCGTTAGCAGACTTAATCGTTATGGGTGGTGCTGCAGCGATAGAAAACGCAGCAAAAAAAGCAGGTCATAAGCTTGAAGTACCGTTTATAGCGGGGCGCGCTGATGCGTCACAAGCACAAACTGACGTTAAGTCATTCAACTATTTAAAGCCATCAGCTGATGGTTTCCGTAACTACTACTCTGACGAGAGCTATATGTCACCGGCAGAAATGTTAGTAGATAAAGCGAATACGCTTGGCTTGAATGTTCCTGAAATGACCGTACTTGTAGGTGGCATGCGTTCACTTGATGCGAACTATGATAGCTCTAAGTTTGGTGTTTTTACTGACCAGCCCGGTGCGCTAACTAATGACTTTTTTGTAAACTTGTTAGATATGTCAACCACATGGACAAAAGATAAGTCTACTGCTGGCATTTACAAAGGTCATGATCGTGCTTCTGGTAAGTTAAAATGGCAAGCAACGCCGGTTGATCTTATTTTTGGGTCTAACTCTGAATTAAGAGCAATAGCTGAAGTATATGCGTCAGATGATGCGAATAAAAAGTTTGTAGATGACTTTGTAAAAGCTTGGGTTAAAGTAATGCGGTTAGATCGCTTTGACCTAAAATAAACTTCTTTAAGTTTTAACAAAAAAGCTAGTACCACCTTTTGGCGGTACTAGCTATTTTCATTGACTTCAGATTAGTAATGAATAAATTTACGACTATACTTTATTTACAAAAAAATTATTTATCAAATATCTATTTTCAAATAAAAACATTTTCATGAAAGATTATTCCATGAAACACTACTCCATGAATCCATACTCTATAAATTTCATAGCGTTAAATTACAACTTAAAAAACACAAACCTTGCTAAACAGTGCATTTCTAAATATTGTTTTGCAATACTAGTTTTATTCCTTTCTTTTATCACCATTAGTCAGAGTTATGCGCAGGATCCAATAGATCAACAAGATCAAATAGATCAAGCGGCGTTGTCTTTCTTTACTACACTCCCAAAAGTTATGCCCGGTAGTGATAAAGATACCCAAGAACAAGTTAGTTTAGGTAAAAAACTCTATTTCGAAACATCCTTATCGATAAACAATGTCCAATCCTGTAATAGCTGTCATAACATCGTAAATGGTGCGCCTGGTGTTGATCACCTAAAAGTGTCAATAGGCACCTTGGGGACTTTGGGTACGCGCAATGCACCAACAACCTGGAATGCAGGATTTCATGTTGCCCAGTTTTGGGATGGACGGGCTAATACACTAGAAGAACAAGCTAAGTTTCCAATTTTAGATCCCAATGAAATGGCCATGCCTTCCGAAAAAGAGGTGATTAATCGCCTTCTCAACAAAGGTTATTTAGAGCAATTTGCTAAAGCTTTTCCTAATCATACTTCGCCAATTAACTTGGATACAATTTCAGTCGCGCTTGCGTCTTTTCAAAGGACGCTTATTACAAGTGATCGGTTTGATGAATACTTGGCAGGAAATACCAATGCTATCAATAGGGATGAAAAAGAAGGATTAGCGGTTTTTATAAAGAGAGGTTGTGTAGCATGCCACAATGGCCCTGTATTAGGCGGAAAACTTTTTATGAAAATGGGGTTGGTACATCCCTACCCTAATAAAATAGATAAAGGCATGGCAAAGGTAACAGGAAATCCCGCAGACAGTTATTTTTTTAAAGTCCCTTCCCTACGCAATATATTAAACACTGCGCCTTATTTTCACGATGGTGCTGCCGCAACTATAGAACAAGCGATTGAAGATACCGGCTGGCATCAACTTGGTATTAAAATTAGTAACAAAGATGTAAGGGCGATTAAAGTTTTTTTTAATACGCTTGATAATCAAACAAAATTAATTGAGAAATAAGTGTAGAGAACTAATACAACTTATCATTAGTGCCCATCGTATTCGCCACATATTCCGTTCCTAGACAATTTTTAGTTTTGAGAAAGGGTTTATAATGTGCTTGTCGGTTGCGACAAGTTTGGATTCCGGGTGTTTTTGTTTCATCATCGATATAATCGTTTCTTCTTGTTCCATCTCAACATAAACTAACATGAGAAACTTTCCCGCTTCAATATCATTATGGAAACGCTTTATTTTTTTGTTTTCAACATCAATACCATAAAGCCCACCTTCCCATAAACCGAAAAGAACAACGTAAAGAATAATTAAGAAATAATGAGTGCTATTTAGTGCAACACCAAAAGGCTCAAAGTAGGCAGCTATTCCAACGAATACCAAACCAAATAGAAATCCTAAAATCCCTCCAACAGTGGTTCCGTGGTAAAGATCTAGCGTTTCTAAATAGTTATTGGAATTAATATGCTTTTGAAGAAGGCCTGTTTCGTCTCTACCTATAGTGTGCAAATACCAATCTGATAAGCCTATCTCGTGGAGATCATCAGAAACCTTTTGGCTCATGTCCAATGTGGGTGAAAGATAATAGAGACATTTCATACAGTTGTCCTTATATTTAAAACAGAAACCCGCATACCAATGAGTGGCTTCTCCACTTCAGCTTGTATAACGAAAGGGCATCTAGGAATTTTTATAATCGATTATATTCAGGCAATGCTACTGTTCACCCTGACATTTGTCACTCATTGCAATGTTACATTGCTAACACATTGCTAACAAAGTGAAGCATTCGGAGACTACTGCTCTCGCAACCGACGCTATTTTGCGGGTAATGCAAAATCATACGCCAGTCACCAAGGCTGAGTTGACTGCCGCTAAATTCCATCGCCCGCTTGTTCTAAATACTGGCAAATCATTGACACTGAAGGCGCTTTGATCGTATAACTCTACTGACAAATGACATAGATCGAAAGCACACTGCTGGTTTATCTTCTTGATGTCAAGTCTAACGAATCTATGTGCAAAATTTAGCTTTGAAAGTTATCTTGCACTCGATTTTATAAAGATGTGAGACTAAAATTATTAACAACAAAAAAGGGCAAGAAACTTTCGTTTACTCCAAGAGGATATTAACTATGAATAGTGTTACTGAAATAGCAGAGCAACAGATCTCAATTGATGGCCAGAAAATAAGAATTAGAGAAATTACTAAAAATGATATCGAGCTTGAAAAGCAGTTTGTTAAAGAGTTGTCGGCAGAAACAAAACACCGCCGTTTTCTATGCAGTAAATCTAGTTTAACTGAAAAGGAACTGGAAGATTTTTGTACCATTGATCACAAACAATCTATGGCCTTCATTGCGACCATCGAAAAAGACAATAAAGAAAAAATGATTGGAGTGAGCCGCTATGCAGAAAGCATTGATAATAACAAGAACTCTCGAGAAATGGCTATTACCGTCGCCGATGACTGGCAAGATAAAGGATTGGGTGCTGCGTTAACAAAACAGCTAATTAGTTACGCAAAAATGCACGGTGTTGGCGTTATGTATTCGGTAGATTATTACTACAATGATTTTATGCGAAACCTCGCAAATGAGCTGGGAATCGAACATAGGGCTGATCCCGATGATATGAGCTTAATTATTTATCAGTTGACACTTTAGTAGACTCTGAAATTTCTTGAACGAGTTTATTTTTTTATTTAATTGTTTGACGTCAATTGATTCGAATATAAATTTCTCCCAACCTAATAGCTCATTGAGAGAAACACCACTGAGGTTCGTGAAGTAGATATCATAAGCTACTTCAGAATAAGTCTAGTGGGAACCTACTTTCGTAGGCAACCCACTTTATCACTCACTCATGCCTTAGCGCGTCAATCGGATCTAACTGCGCCGCTCGTCGGGCAGGGAAGTAGCCAAAAATCACCCCCACCGCAGCGGAGAAAAAAAACGCGACGGCTACAATGCCCGGATTGAAAACAAAAGGCACCTGCAGCAAATCAGCAAGCACCACGGAACCTACCACCGCCAATACGATACCAACAATGCCGCCGAGTGAAGAAAGTACCACCGCTTCGACCAGAAATTGCAGTAAAACCTCTCGCTCTAGGGCTCCGATAGCAAGACGGATGCCGATCTCGTGGGTGCGTTCAGTCACTGAGACCAACATGATGTTCATGATGCCAATGCCTCCCACCAGCAGACTAACCGCCGCCACTGCACCCAGCAACATGGTCAGTATCTGGGTGGTACCGGTTAACATCTTGGCGATCTCTTTCATGTCCATTACCGAGAAGTCATCGTCCTCGTTAGTTGAGATATGACGGCGCTCGCGCAATAGCTGCGTGATATCCTGCTCGGCCTTCTCCGTGGAAGCACCACCCTGCACCGAGATCTGGATCAGACTGACATTCTGATTGCCGGCAATACGCCGTTGAAAAGTACGTAACGGAATAACAATGCGATCGTCCTGATCCATCCCCATGGTAGACTGACCCTTGGCATCCAACACACCAATCACCTGACAGGAGAGTTTCTCCAAACGGATTTTGCTACCCCATGGGTCTTGGCTGCCGAACAACTCCTGGCGCACTGTTTCCCCAAGAATACAAACTGCCTTGCCGCCACGCAGCTCGCTGTCGGTAAATTCACGCCCGATCGCAATAGTCCAGTTGCCTGCCTTAAAATATTGGTTGTTAGACCCGACGACGGAGGTAGACCAGTTTTCATTACCAGATACCGCTGTCACCCCTTGGGATGAGGATGGCGCAACCGCAACGATCGAACTAATATCCCTAGCAATGGCCTCAGCGTCATCCACGTCGAAAGCGGCCGCAGCGGAGCGTTGGCCCATACCCATACGCTGGCCTGGCGTGACCATCAACAGATTACTGCCTAGGCTGGCGATCTGTTGGGTGACCTGGACGGTGGCACCACTGCCGATGGTGACCATAATAATCACCGCCGCCACACCAATGACAATCCCCAGAATGGTGAGGAAAGAGCGCATGACGTTGCGGCGAATCTCCCGCAGAGCCAACGTCAGTGCATTCCATAACATTAGCATCAGGTAGCCTCCCCGTTTAGTTTATCGGACTCTACCACGCCATCGACAAAACGAATGATACGTTTGGCATAGGCCGCCATCTCGGGTTCATGGGTGACCATGACGATGGTAATGCCCTGTTCTTGGTTGAAAGAGGTCAACAGCTCCATGATCTCCCGGCTGTGGACGGTATCCAGATTGCCAGTTGGCTCGTCTGCCAATAATACATCGGGACGAGTTACGATCGCTCGGGCAATAGCGACCCGCTGCTGCTGACCGCCGGACAACTCACTTGGACTATGGTGTTCCCATCCAGTTAGCCCCACAGCCTCCAGTGCTTGCAGAGCATTACGACGACGCTCGCCGATCGATATACCGCGGTAGATCATCGGTAATTCCACGTTCTCCAGTGCCGAGGTGCGACTCAGCAGGTTGTAACCCTGAAACACAAAGCCAAGATAATGCCGTCGCAAACGCGCACGCTGATCACGGGAGAGCTTGCCGACCTCGATTCCGCGAAAGTGGTAAGTGCCTGATGTGGGCGTGTCGAGACAGCCGAGGATGTTCAGGCAAGTGGACTTGCCTGAACCACTCGGTCCCATTACCGCAACAAAATCATTTTGTTCGATGCGGAGATCGGCACCACGCAATGCCTGCATGGCTGCCCCCCCCGTGCCGTAGACTTTAGTCACGCCTTGCAGCTCGATCAGTGGGGTTTGGGTGTTCTCACCAGCCGGCATGATCATTGGACCTGATTGACTGTTTCTACGACAAGCACCATGCCGGGTTCAAGATCACCCTTCAACACCTGTGTTCTGATACCATCCGTGGCACCGACGCTGACAAATATCGCCACAGGCTGTCCGTCGCGCAATACCCAGACACGTTGTTGCTTATTACCGCCATTCACCTCTTTGCCTGATTTAGAGCCGGAGCTAGGTGGGCGCGGCATCAATTGACTTACCAAGCTACCGCCACTAGCTGAAGTTTCTACTGCGTCAACTGGCGGCGTGAAACGTAATGCAGCATTGCTCACCAATAGCGCGTTCTCAACCTTATTGACGGTAATATCGGCAGTGGCGGTCATGCCTGGGCGTAATAACAGCTCCGAGTTGTCGACGCGCAACACCGTTTCGTAGGTCACCACCCCTTCGACGGTCTGGGAGGCAAAGTGCACTTCGGTGATCTCGGCGGGAAAATTTTGATCGGAATAGGCATCCACGCTAAACAGTGCCTGCTGGCCGACCGCAACCTGTCCTACATCCGCCTCGTCCACATCCACGTGCAGCTCCATCTGGGTCAAATCTTCGGCTAGAGTAAACAGCACCGGCGTTTGCAACGAGGCGGCGACGGTCTGGCCGGGTTCGACACTGCGCTCAAGCACGATGCCATTGATCGGCGAATGGATCGTAGCCTTCGACAGCGTGGTTTGTTCGGCATCGAGGGAAGCCTGCGATTGAACGACCTGCGCCTTGGTGCTTAACAGGTTGGCTTCAGCACGGTCGTAGGCCGCTTTCGCGGCATCACAATCCTCTTCGGAACACATGCCTGATTCGGCAAGTTCTCTTGCCCGCCTTAAATTATTCTTTGTTTCGACAACAGTGGCCTCGGCTTGTTTGACTTGCGCTTGCGCGACTTGCAGCGCAGCGCGGGATTGATTAACTCGTGCCTGCAATTGTTCAGTATCAAGCATCGTCAACACCTGTCCCTGTTTGACACGGTCATTAAAGTCTACAGAGACGAATTTGACGGTGCCTGAAATTTCAGAACCTACATCAACCTGATTGACTGGTTCAATTGTGCCAGTAGCGGTCACGGTGACAATCAAATCATCCCTTTCTACCGCATCACCTTTATACTGGACGGATTGGGAATTACCACTGTTGTTCCACAATAGCAGAGTAAGCACTGCGACGACAACGACGGCCGCGATGCTCACCCACCTGACCGTGCGACGACGGCGATCTGAAGTTGAATCGATACCAAGGATTTGGGTAACATCATCAACTTCAACCGGTTTTATGAGTTTATCTTTGTTTGTGACCATAATTATTTATACCTTATTTGCCAACAGAAATCGAGTGACCGAAAAGCGTGAGGCTTGCGGTGAAAAAGATGGAACCAAGACTGATGATAGTAAGAAGCTGCGGCCAGATGATGGCCAGCGCAACTCTATATCCAATGGCAGCCGCTGGAGTAATTCTCAAAGACCACAAAATAATTTAAGTTTTCGAAAGGACAATTGTTATAGCTACCAAAATACCTCCACCTAGCGCAATAATACTATATTTTTTATGTTCTTGTTCTGCTCTTGGTAGAAGATGCGTTGCACCTACGTAAATTAATGCACCTGCTGATAGTGACAACAAAGCACCGAGCATTGATTCATCAACTTCGCTGATGATTGGATATGAGATAAGCATACCGAGTGGTGTGGTTACTGCGGCGGCTAAAAAAGCCATGATCATAGCCTTACGCTCTTTGAATCCACCTTTTACCAATAATAAATAAGTAATTATACCTTCTGGAAACTCGTGGAGAACCATACCCGCAGTTGCGAGGAACCCAGTAAAAACACTCACAGTAAATGAAATCGAATAGATGAATCCATCAATGAGCGAGTGAAAGCCAATACCTAACATTGCTACAAGACCAATACCATATTGCTCTTTCTCAGGCTCCCTTTGGCACACGAAAGCTGTAAGAAAACGATTAAATAAGTGCAACCCAAAAAAACCTACCAAAAGGTAGATAGAAGCATCAGGATTCATTGATAAGGACTTTGGGATAATATGAAGAAATGAAGCTGATATCAGTACTCCTGCTGCAAAGCACATGAAATAAGCCGTATTACGTTGACCCCAGTTGGCAAATTTACGAATTGTATAGATACCTATTGAAGTAACAATAGCTGCCAAAGAGCTAGTTGCAAGAGCCGTCCAGAAAGTGTTTTCCATTGGTTTATGCCAACCTATTCTTAAGTTTTGTTCTTTATCTAACTAGCTGATTGATTTTCCAGTGCTGCCAAAATATCACGGCGCGTAATTAATCCAACCAATATCCCATCAGCAATGACCGGATAACGACGAAAAGACGATTCGACCAATTTTTGTGCAACATCCATAAGGTTATCATCCATTGAAACGGTTTCAACATTAGCAGTCATATAATCACTAACCTGTCCGCCGAAGTCATCAAAATAGCCCGCATTAACAGCGACTTTAATGCAGTCTCTTTCGGTGAGAATCCCTAAAAGGCGCCCTTTGTTATCGACAATAGGTGCACCCGAAATGTGATGTTTAAGCAATAGGGAGATCGCTTTTAAAATATCAATATCAGCTGTCAAACAAATCGGATTTTGAGTCATATAATCTTTAATAAATAACGTATTTTCTTGCATCGTTGCCTACCTCTATAATCGACCACTGTTTTAACGGCTCGTATTTCTATAAAAATGGCTGTTCAGCCTTGGTCTTCATTGCCTAAACTCATCGCATACCGCTAAAATCATCGATAAAAATATTTTCAGATTTCACTCCAAGTCCCTTAAGCATAGTGATAACTGCAGCGGCCATTACTGGCGGACCACACAGATAATAATCAATTTTATCTGGTGATGAATGATGAGATAAATAGTTTTTCAGTACCACTTGATGAATAAATCCAACATGTCCAGACCAATTATCGCTTTCTAGCGGCTCGGACAATGCTACCTGCCATTTAAAATTGTCGTGTTGCTGCATTAATTCATCGAATTCGGATTGATAGCAGAGCTGTTGCTTATTACGTGCACCATACCAAAATGATATTTGGCGATTTGATTTAACGGTTATTAATTGATCACGGATCATTGCGCGTAAAGGAGCCATCCCTGCCCCACCACCAATGAAAAGCATTTCATTCCCACTCCCATCTCCACTATTATTATCACGAATATGAAACTCCCCATAAGGACCTATGATGGATACCTGATCGCCTGACTTGAGGTTAAATATGTACGAAGACACTAGACCCGGAGGCGTTTCGGTTGAGCTGCTAGCAGGCGGCGTGGCAATACGTACCAGCAACTCAATAACTCGACTTTGTGAGGGATTATTAGCCAACGAATAAGCTCTAACTTGGCCTTCAGTTATTGTGGCCTTTAAATCGAGTAGTCCAAATTTTTTCCATTCAGGTAAATACTTGGTAGGAATCGAAAAATTATTGAAGCTAATCAAACAAGGAAGAGCTTCAAACAAAATATAATCCCCCGCTTGAAATTCTAATCGCTCATTTTCCAAAGGTTCCAGAACGAGTTGAGTCATATAAGTAGCGACTAACTGATTGGATACAACTCTACATTGAAATCGCTTCCTTACGATTAGATCTTCAGGAACTTGAATTGATAAATCTCCTTTAACTCTTAGCATACATGCCAAACGATAACCTTGGGTAGCCTGTTCAGAAGAAATATGTTCACTTTCGATCGGCAATAACGGCTCGTTTCCCTGATTAACTTTGACTAGACATTGACCACAAGTCCCTTTTCCCCCACAAGCGGTAGTCAGATAAATACCATTTTCCGCCAAAGACGACGCTAACTTTTGGCCGAGGGAAACCGTTATTATTTGCGATTGGTTGACGGTCAAGTTGGCTGTTCCGCTCATCAACAAAAATTTGCGCGCCAAAAGCACGAAAAAAACCAGCAACATTATCAGGCCGCTAAATAAAAAAGCACCGATAAAGAATTCTGTTAAGCTACTTGTTGTCACGGGTTAAAACTCCAATCCAGATAGTCCGTTAAAACCCAACGACAATAGCCCCGTAACAATAAAGGCCAAACCAAGGCCTTGTAATCCCTCAGGAATAGCACTTTCTTGCAAGCGCTCTCTAATAGCAGCGAATATCACGATTGCTAAAGCCCAGCCTAAACCAACGCCAAAACCATAAGCGACGCTTTCAGCAAAATAATAATTACGCTGAACCATAAATAGTGAGGCGCCAAGAATGGCACAATTGACCGTTAATAAAGGTAAAAAAATTCCCAGAGATTTGAATAAATATGGAAAGAAACGCTCCAGTACCAATTCCAGAGTTTGCACTAAAGCCGCTATCACACCAATAAAAGAAACCAGTTTAAGATAAGATAAATCCAGTTCGGGATAACCTGCCCAGGCTAGCGCTCCTTGGCGCAATACATGTTGGTAGATCAAATGATTGATGGGCACTGTAATAGTCTGCACTAAAACGACTGCTAGCCCAAGCCCCATAGCCGTCTTAACGCTTTTAGAAACAGCCAGATAGGTACACATTCCCAAAAGAAAAACCAATGCGAGATTATCGCTAAAAATGGCCTTGAAAATAATATTAATTGAATCAATCATTATTGATTAATCCTGTCGCTGATTATTCTTGATTTTATTTAGACGCGATTTTATGACCCATGTAGATATACCCAGAATAAAAAAAGCACTTGCAGGCAACGCCATAAATTTATTTTCTAGATACCAGCCGCCACTTGATAAAGGAGTCAGAAGGACTTCACCAAATAATGTGCCCCGACCAAAAATTTCGCGAAGGCTTGCAACAATAATAAGCAGCAGACTATAGCCGATTCCATTACCTATACCGTCGAGCAAACTCGCTACAGGACCCTGAGTCGAAGCAAAGCTTTCAGCTCGTCCGAGAATAATACAATTGGTCACAATGAGAGCAACAAAAACCGACAAAATTTGTGACATGTCCGGGGCAAATGTTTTGATTACTTCATCTACGACGATTACCGCCGAAGCAATAATCGTTGTTTCCAAAATTAGCCTAATGCTTGATGGCATTATATGCCTAAGCAGGCTAATAACGACATTCGAAAAGGCTAAAACACAAATGACCGCCGCTGACATAACTAAGGCTGGAAGCAATGCTTGGGTCACCGCGAGTGCAGAGCATAGCCCCAAAATTTGAACGCTAATAGGGTTGTTTTGAATAATTGGTTTAAGCAAATGATTATGGAATCTCATAAAGCTAACCTTGTAGAAGTTGACGCTGCTTAAGCAAAAACTTGCGATATCCGTTATCACCAAACCAAAATTGAATCAGATTGTTGACTCCTACAACTGTTTTTGTTGCGCCGGTAATACCATCAACTTGATTTGTTGAACTCACCGAACCATTAGTATTGGGATTAATTCTAAAAGTGAGAATTCCCTCGGCATTATAGATCTGTTTTCCTTTCCAACTGGCAAGCCATGTTGGAGCCTGAATCAGTTCGCCAATACCCGGAGTGTCCCCTTGCTCATAAAAATAAATTCCCGAGATAGTGTTAAAATCATTTTCTAATGCGATGTAACCGTGAATCATTGACCACATCCCTTTCCCATAAATGGGAAGAACAAGCTTTGTTTTACTGGTCGCGCTATGAACCCAATAGGTCGGCATTTTATTTGGTCGTTGTTCTAACTGGGCAAGATCGTCCTTTTTGGCCAACTTGCTACTAGCATTCGGATCGGCCATAGATTGACGGTAATCGTAATCTTTTTTTTCAGTCTTAGTGACAAAGCCTGCTGTATTCAAATCAAGAATACGTATCTCCACTTTTTTGAATTGCTCAATAATCTCTTCCTTCTTAAGTTGAGTTTCTGCGTAATCGACTAATCCGGCAGTTTGTAATATATAAAGAAGGTTTTGGGGTGCACTTTGTTCAAGCTGAATGGGTCGAAGTAGCGTAACCGCACCGGATACCATAAATGAGCAGAACAAAGTCACTCCAACCGCGACTAGTAATGTTTTGCTAAGTGATTCATTTTTCATGCCCTCAATCTCCTTTTTCGTTTTTTTAATTTTCGATGACTCTCAATAACTATCCAATCTACAACCGGAATTAGAAGACTCGCTAATAGTAAGGCCGTTAACGTGCCTTCTGGATGACTAGGAGTTGCTATACGGATGAGTAGAGTAAGAAAACTAAATAATATGCCATAGATGAATTTTGCCAACTGACTTGTCGGCAAGACAGTCGGATCAGTTGCGATAAAAGCTAAACAAAATGCGAAATTCCCTACAATCAAATGCCAATACCACTCAACGTGAGGCACTGCAGATCCCCCTGTGCTATTTAGTAATGTGGACGCGACTAACAGCCCAACGATAGCACCGCAGGGAACTAACCAATATTCCTTTCTTAATGTCATCAACAGCACCAGACCAAAAAGACACGCCAAGGCTGAAGCTGATGAGATAGACATGATATGCCCTTCACCGCCAACAAAGACTTGTAGCCACTGAAAATCATGCTTATTGACCAATTGGGATCCACCATTCGCTAGCAATTGCCAGATTGATTGAACGCCATTATTCTCAGAGACAAAGGGGGCAGATTGTGCGCTGAACAGGCTCGGATAGCTGTAGTTAAGGAACAAAATGCCAAGCAATGCGGGATTAACTAAGTAACGACCGTTTCCGCCGAATACCAGCTTGCCAAAAACAATCCCGAAACTGATCCCCACAAGGGCGTATCCTAAAGGAATTGTGAGGGGTAGAAGAAGAACAAAGAGAAAACTGATCAATAGATTGCCACCATCTTTGCAATGATTAAAAAATCGAACAAACAGCCAATCCCAAAATCGACAAACCGCAAAACAGATAAACAACAGCGGAATCAAATAAGCAAGTCCTAGTGCTAGGTTGGTAATACTGCCAAATTCCGACAGACCTGATTTGACAAACCACCTGTATTGCCAAAAATTAGAAAGTGGCATTTTTTTGTCATCAGTACACAAGTCACTGTAGAGATCACAGTAGCCTTGTATTTGATTTCCTAGGAAGTACAACCCCAATAACGAGATTGGTATTGCGGCCAAAAAAAATAAATGATTGATGCTTGTCCAGCGTACTTCGCTGTCACGGAGTGGGAATCTTTTTAACAGCGACAAAAGGCGCAACCTTAGCAGTAAAGGTTGCCGGGAATTCGGCTTAATAGACGATACTGTACGCATCCCCATCTACCCTCAACCAGCGCGTTGGAAATTGCAGGGTACTATCAGAATAATTCGAACAAAAGCTGCCACCAACTTTTATCTCCTTGTTGATATCCTTAAAGCATTAAAAGCACAATAACATACTTATAATGTAATTAGTTGAGTTATATCAATTGATGAGCCTTCATGTTTTTTTTGCATGCTTGTAGTAAATTGTTGACAAAGATCATACTACTCCCGGTAGACTTTATTTATATTAGTTCTGCTTGGGTTCTTTCACCATCTTTCTTTGGTCAGTGGAACTAAAAGGTAAAGCAAATGATTGGTTCAATTTTTCCTAGTAAGACATCAGGCTAGCTAAAGATCAAAAGAGCCAGTACTACTCAATGAGTAGTTTTTATGTAAGTCGAAGATTTAGAAGTGATTTAGCAAATAGGGATTTTGATATGAAAACATATAAAAAGGCCTCAACCTGTGGATTAAATCTATTACTAGCGGTTATTTTTTCCCTTTCTATGATCGGCTGTGGAAGCGATGGTTCTGATGGAGCGACTGGTCCAGCGGGACCAATTTCGCCTCCTGAACCGCCAGTCGCTACTGACACACCCTTAGAATTGGTTGTCACTGTAAATTCAATATCCATCAGCAACCAGCTCACTATTAATTTTAGTCTCGTCAATGAAAATGGTTTAGCTTATGTTGATTTAACTGCTCCCCGGTTTATGCTCGCTAAACTTGTCCCGGGTACAGGTGGAAATTCCAGTCGTTGGCAAAGTTATATTAATCAAACGGAAATTGCTGATGGTAATGGCCCTGGAACCCTCGACACAATCCACGCAATCCAAGATCGAAATGGCGAATTAATTAATAATAATGACGGTAGTTACATCTATACCTTTGAAAATGACATTACTAATGTTACCACCCCTATCCCTGTTACTTACGAACCGGATTTAACCCATCGTCTGGCTATTCAAATAAGCGGCAATGAGCAACCTGTGACCAACCTCACCTATACTTGGCGGCCGTCAGATGGAGCCACAACTGGAATTTTTAGCCGCGATATTGTCAAACAGGAGACCTGTAATAGCTGCCATGGTGACCTAGCAGTTCACGGCGGAGGTAGCAAAGATCCACAAATGTGCGTGACCTGTCACAATCCCGGCTCTATTGACGCCAACAGTGGTAATACGGTCGACTTTAGCCTAATGACTCATAAAATTCACTACGGTGAGAACTTACCTAGTGTTGTAGATGGGGGCGAATATGCCATTTGGGGTTACAGAGATTACAAGCATGATTATTCCGATCTGCGTTTATCCATGGATATCCGAAATTGCACTAAATGCCATAACGAAGCCGATACAGAAACTGCTGACGCCGCTAATTGGCATTTGGTACCCACAATAGAGTCATGCGGTTCTTGTCACGATGATATTGACTTTGCTCTTGGACAAGTTGGTGGACATGAAGGTGGCGTAATGGAGGATAATAGCGGTTGCACCATCTGTCACAGTGAAGGTGGTTTTGCTGGTAGTGTTCTAGAGTCTCATCAGATCAAGCTTCAAGTTGCAGCTAATGCGTTTAAGTTTAATATTTTAGATATTCAAAATACTGCGCCCGGAGAGTTTCCTGAAGTTACTTTTTCAGTTACCGATCCAGAGTCAGGCGACGCAGCTTACAATATTTTGGCGGATCCAGAATTTACCGCTGCTGGTGGTGCATCGCGAGTCGCTATTGATATTGCTTGGAGTTCAACCGATTACACTAATGAAGGTGCAGGTTCTGGAGTGGCAAATCCCGTTTCAATCAATCCGCTTTCCACTGCCATTGATAATTCTGATGGGACATTTACGGTCAATTCCACCGTCGCAATTCCTACCGATCAAACCGGTAGTGGCGCAATTGGAATTGAAGGTCACCCTGCTGTTGATCTCGATGGCGATGGAATTTTTAGTGAACGTGTGCCTGTTAAAGGAGAAGTTGGATATTTTGCCATTACCGATACCGATGTCGCTCCTAGACGTGAAATCGTTTCTCTCGAAAAATGTCTTGATTGCCACGTTAACCTCATTTCACATGGCAGCAATCGTAACGATAGCATCGAACTATGTGTCATGTGTCATAACCCTAGCAGTACTGACCTAAACCGTAGACCTACTTCAGCAACAGACGGGCTGGCCGAGCAGACGGTTGACATGAAATATATGATTCATGCAATCCACGCAAGTGAAAAACGAGAAAACCCATACATTCTTTATGGATTTGGTGGTACCGAACATGACTTCAGCTCAGCCGGCTACTCTGGGATTCTAAACAATTGTGAAACCTGCCACTTGGACGGCACTTACGAGTTACCGCTAGCCACAAGTGTTCGAGCTACGACTATTGATTCTGGTGCAGATGTTGCCGATCGAGATGACGACCTGAAAATTACAGCCACAGCGTCGGTCTGTTCATCATGTCACGACGATCCGCTTTCCAAGGCACATATGATACAAAATGGCGGCGCTTCATTTAATACTTCACAACAAGCAATAGACGATTTTGATGTTGTGGAAACCTGTGTCTTTTGCCACGGACCAGATAACAGTGAGGATGTGAAAAAAGTTCACGGCATAGAGTAGGAAAAATATATTTTGAACTGTCTCAATAACGAATGCGCCACTTGATTTTTAATATGCCTAGAATGCAAACGAGTCTACTTTAATGAAAATTTTAACAACAAATTTAACGGTTATTCTAGGATGCGGAATACTGCTATCTCTTTCGAGCCTTATTGTTGCGGAAGAATTGTTAATTTCTGAAAATCGGTTAGCTAAAGAACTAACACAAGACAAAGAATTAAAACAACGCAAAGCATCGAAACAATATACCCAGTCGATCCTTGAAACTAAACTAAATGCGGATTATTCAAGAGGTGGTGCAGACACATGCCTGCTATGTCATGGTGAGGATTCAGCCTTTCCGGTACTCGAACTATTTAAAACCGCTCACGGTAATCAAGGAGCTCAGAAAGGCCCTTTTTCAGAAAATTCACATCAGTGTGAAACTTGTCATGGACCAGCGGGTAAACACGCTAAAGTAAGGTTAGAAAAAAACGAACTACGCGAACCAATGATCACATTTAAAAATAACAACGGGATCCCCGTAGCCAAAAAAAATGAAATCTGTCTGAGTTGCCACCAGCGAAAGGAACTGAACCATTGGCAAGGTAGCGTTCATCAGTTAGCCGACGTCTCGTGCACAAGCTGTCACCAAATTCATAGTTCAAAAGATCCAATGCGAGTTAAAAATGTGCAAGTGCAAACCTGTGGCGAATGTCATACGGTTCAAAAACTCGCTCTTAACAGAGCATCAACTCATCCCTTACGTGAAGGGTTAATGGGGTGTTCCGATTGCCATAAACCTCATGATTCTGACGGTGAAAAATTATTGGTGGGTGACACCACAAACGAAACCTGTTTTCAGTGTCATACTGAAAAACGTGGACCTTTCCTTTGGGAACACGAACCTGCGAGTGACAATTGCAGTAATTGTCATGCACCACACGGTAGCAACTTGCAAGGAATGTTGACTCAGCGAGCGCCTCACCTTTGCCAAAGTTGCCACAGTTCACAGGGACACCCTAGCCTGACCTTTGGCTCAGAATCATTAGCTTCAGGAAATGCTTCAGCCTTTTTGCTTGGCCGTAGTTGTGTCAATTGTCATTCTCAAGTTCATGGCTCTAATCATCCTTCGGGTTCTCGGCTGCAACAATAAACGGCAAGGAGGTAAAAGATGATAGTTAATCGATGGCAAAGGGGCACTAGATGAAAAATTCAGTTCGATGCTTTTTAATTGGCCTACTAGTATCATCTAACTACCCAGTTTTCGCCGATGGCTTCAAAGCCGCAGCCAGTGAAGACCCTAATGCTGAAGAGCCCGATACCAGCGCGTGGCAATGTAAATATTGTGTCCTTCCCGACGGTTTTGAAAATACTTTTACCCTTAACTTAGCCAACCTGTCCAACGATGCCTTTCGGTACGGCAACTATAGTGGGATAGATGAAGGCAGCACAGTATTTATTGATTTTGATCTATTATTTATCAATAAAAGCGGAACCTATTTCGAAGCGCAATTAAAGAACGCTGGACTAGATTCTTTATCATTTGAATCGAGCTACGGTTCATTCGGCCGCTATCAATTATCTTTTGAATATCAAGATATTCCCTCACGTAAATATAAGGGGCTGACCACGCCTTTTACTAACCCTAGCAGTAACGAACTTGCCTTGCCAAACGACTGGATTGCTTTTAGCGGAGTAAACGCGCCAGCGGTAAAACCTCATTGGAGTGAATTTGATCTTAAACAGGATTGGCAGAAAATCAAACTTGATTGGAATCATAATGCCAATGATCAAATTGACTACCAAATTAAGTATCAACGAACAGAAAAAAATGGCATTCGAGAATTTTCTGCGGCCCAAATTTGGAATACTAGTTATCTACCCTTGCCAATTGATCATCAGATTGACCAAATGGATGCCCGAATGAGTTATCAAGGGTTAGGTTGGTGGGGTTCCGTTAACTATCAATTGTCAACATTCAATAATAACCACAACTCTCTGAGATATACCAACCCCTATATACCACTGGTTGCTGGAAGCGAAATTGGTGAGATAGCGGTCGAGCCTGATAATAAAGCTTATAAGATTGGTGTTAATTTCAACTACAGGTTTGGCGATAACACTTGGGCTAAGTTACGCGCCTCAAAAGGAAAAACAAGTCAGGATCAAGCATTTTTGCCTTATACAACCAATCCCGCATTGGCAAGCACCCTCCCGACTTCCAATTTAAACGCCGAAGTTGATACTCAGGATTTCTCACTGCGCGTATATAGTCGATTGATTCCAAAGGTTTCGATAAGAGCAAAATATCGTTTTCACGATCAAGATAACAACAGTCGACAGTTTGTTTTTCAACCGGTTATAGCCGATAGTTTTGCCGACAACCCTATCACGAACTTGCCTTATGATTACCAGACCAATCAATATTCGTTCGGCGGCGACTGGCGTTTTTTGCCGGGACAAATAGTCAGTTTAGAATATCGCGGAAATGCACGTAAACGTAATTTTAGTCGTGTTGATGAAACGAAAAACCAAGGGATAGAAGGAAAATTAAGACTGAGCCACGAGAGTGGATTACAATTTGAATTATTAGCGTCAAAATTTGAACGTGATGCATCGAATATCGAAATTATCGATCTATTGACTGTCGAAGAGAATCCATTAATGCGTCGCTACAATCAGGCTGACCGGGATGAAGATAAGATCAGTTTCCATTTAATCGCCGCATCATGGGAAGACTATTCAGCAAGTATCAATGGTGATTTTACTGATCTTCAATATAACAATAGTGAAATCGGTTTACAGGAAAATCGACGCATCAACTACAGCACTGATTTCAATTGGCACGCCAATAAAGATACAAACCTTTCTATTTTTTATCAAACCGAAGATGGCGAGATTAATATGGCAGCAAGCCAAAGTTTTGATAACGCAGATTGGTTAGCCCGCAGTAATGACAAAATACACAGTGCCGGGTTTAATCTTCAGCTTAAGAACCTACTCGACGGAAAAATGGATTTGCTATTTGAACTTGCCCATTCAGAAGCAACCAATCAAGTCATAATCGATAATGGGACAACTGATTTTTTACCTGATATTACAAGCGACTGGACGAGTTCAAAAATAGAACTCGACTATCATTATTCAACTCAATGGACATTTCAATTCAAATATCAGATCGACCAACTCAAGAGCGCAGATTTTGCCATGGACGCAGTGTTACCGGGTACAGTTAACAGTTTACTTACTTTTGGTGCAGCTAGTTATAACTATGATATCAATTATTTTGTAGCAAGTTTTAGCTACCATATCTTCTAAAAGGTTACACAATTCTTACAAATCTGATCTTACTATTATAGAAATAGGGTTGAACTTAATAACAAATTCAACCAGTAACTATATACCCGTTCCACCTCAAGATGCTTGTTTCAGTGCTCAGCTAGGAAATTTGAACGTTGAGTTGTTCAAATAGCTTTCAAATCAGAAAATAAGAACTAGTAAACCAAACTAATTTAGGTTCTAGTTCGTCATATGAAAGATAAAACCGTTTTTGCAAACAGCTTAAATCGACCACAATTGCTAGGCAATATGATTAGCCTTGAAAACTAATTAAGTATAATTTCAATTTGTCTTAATATTACTGATGTCGCTGGGATTTTTTGCACTCATAATACCCTTATACTGTATGTTTTTCTGATTAGTGTGTTTCGGTAAACCAACCGTCAGACTGCGAGTGTACAACGGAAACAATTAATAGGAGAAAGTTGTAATGAATAAAAAACAATCGCGACTTATCGCTCTACTGTTCGGTGTAATAGCATTAACTTCATGCACCTCTGAAGTCGAAAATCTAGTTAGCCACGAAGTAAGAAGCATCCCAACTATGAATGAACAGACGTTACCGATAAGTGTCATCGATCATTTCGTTACCGATCAAATGGCTGCGCTTGAAATCCCAGGTCTCTCCGTTGCGATCATCAGTGCTGGACAGATTGTGTATCATCGAAGTTACGGGATTGCAGAGGTTGGTACAAATCTAGTTCTGGATGAAAACTCAATACTTGAAGCCGCTTCTCTGTCAAAACCCGTTTTTGCTTACTTTGTATTACAGATGGCCGAGCGCGGGTTGCTGGATCTGGATACTCCGCTCCACACTTATCTTCCGTTTCCAGAGTTGGAAACTGATCGGAGGTACGAGTTAATCACTGCACGAATGGTTCTTTCTCACACTTCGGGATTTCCGAATTGGCGTTGGTTTGATCCGGCACCTGCAGAACGCAATATTCCACGGGGAACAATGTATATAAAGCAACAGCCGGGAGAATTTACTTACTCGGGCGAGGCGTACCATTACCTTGCTCGTGTCATTGCCCATCTAACCGGTAATGACATGAAAACTCTAGATGAATTAATGACTAAAGAAGTTTCCGACCCCATGGGCATCAAGTCGTTCTACTGGACATGGGATGAGTCTTTAGAGAGTAGAAAGGTATCTGGCCACAAGCTTGGGGCATCGATAGGTCGGGATTGGCCTCGATCATTTCCAGACGATAATCGAAACGAAATTGGCGTTGCCGGACGACTTCATACTGAAGCGCACGGTTACGCTCAATTCCTTATTGCACTTATGAACGGAGGTCGACTGAGTGAATCGAGCCTAGATGAAATGCTTAGCCCGCAATCCCGAGTTCCGCACGACTCATTCGACTACCTCAACAAAGGTATTATCGCCTGGGGATTAGGCATTGCAATCGAGCCAACACCCTATGGTACTAGGTATAAACACGGTGGAAATAATGGCGGATTTCAATCAGGATTTATGTTCTTTCGTAACAAGAAACTTGGCTACGTGTTTATGGCCAACAGTGATCGTGGAAAAGAGTTCAACTCGGCATTGCAGGAGTTCATTACAGTGGGGGTTCAAAAAGAACCATAATAGAACAAAAATGAAAAGTGCACTTTAGCCTTGGTCAATGATGAGACTAATTTTTTTCATCTTATCAAAAGAATTATTCGTCTATAAAAATCTCGGTAAGCTTGCTGCCGATTTGTGTTCATTGACTGGTTAACAGCAAGTCACCTTCAATAGGAACAAATTTGGTAGCTTTATTAATTAATGTTCTAGCGGTAAGTTGAGGAACACCATAAACTTCTACGCACACACCGCTATCTTGTATTATTTTTTCAACCAGCAAGCCAAAGTCGCCATCACCAGATACCAATACAACGACATCAGCTTGCTTTGAATATTCCAATGCATCGATAGTTATTCCAACATCCCAATCCCCTTTTGCTGAACCATCGGCTCTCGTAATATAAGGCTTTAATTTTACTTCAAAACCGATCGCTCTAAGAATATTTTGAAATTGTTTTTGTTTTTCATCGCCACGATCAGTCGTATATGCGATTGCTTTTACGACTTCTCGATTTGAAGTTGCCATTGACCAAAATTGGTTATAGTCAAAATTGCATTGATGGATTTGTTTGGTTGTGTAATAAACATTCTGAACGTCAACGAGTAAGATTACTTTTTCCATTAAAGTACTTTCTCCCAAAACATAGCCTTCCCAATTTTTGGATCTAACTCATATCCTGAAAAACCAAATTTTTGATATGCACCTTTCGCTACCACATTACCTTCGAGAACTTCTAAAGTCATTTTACAACAACCTCTTTCTTTTGCGATTTTCTCAACTTCTTGAAGCATCTTTTGGCTAATACCAAGCCCCCGAGCATTTTCGGTAACGACCACATCATGGATATGGTTTAAATATATGTAATCAGCTGATTACAACAATCCTCAAATGAGAAGAAACTCGTCAAATTCTACCATGCAATGGTAGTTTTCTTTTAACTAAATCATAAATTACTTGGTGTCCGTTGGTATTTGGATGGACACCATCTTTGGCCAATAAATTGTCTCTACCCTTTTGCTGAAATTCTGGATAAAGATCAATAAACAAGTATTGATTCTTTTGAGCCAGATTTTCTAACGCCTGATTATAGATATTAATATCTCTATCAAAACGAATTTTTCCGTGTTGATTTTCTTTTCCCTCGATTGATTTGGCTATTGGTGTTAATCCCAGAATGATGACATCAGACTGTTTACTTTTACACAATTCAAAGCATTGAGATATATTTCTTATAAAATATTCAAGTGGGACGATATTTTTATTTTTGTGGATAACAATATCATTAGCACCATAGGCAAAAACAACTAAAGATTTTTGACCGTTTATTACCCTCGATAAAAATTCTGTTTTAAATCTCAAAGCCAAACCATCAGATGTTTCCCCGCCAATACCCAAATTGTAAAGAACAACTTCTTGGCGTATCGAATCTTGATATTCAAGGACAAAATCGTCTTTCAAACGATCAGCCCAGCCGCCGTTAATTGGATCCGATTCACCATAAGTTATGCTGTCGCCAAAACAAAGAATCTTCACTAAAATTTCCTATGGTCGAATACTAAATTTCTAGAATTCAAATTCACTCTCTTCATATTGTGTCCGAAGCAAGTTAATATTTTACATTCTACGTCATAATAAAAAGCATTTGTTGTCAATAAAAGTACACAAATAGTATAAATCCCTTTAATATATTGGCAAAACTACTTGATTTTTCTATAGTTTTAGCTAATCTGGTAATAGGTGGCGGTAAAAAAACTAAAGACATAACTCAGTGACTTGGAAAACCAATGAGCGATAGTAGATTAAAACCTTTCTCTTTTGAACAAACTTCTTGGCTAGATTCAAGTAATGATATCTTATCGATTCGCCACAAAGTTTTTATCAGTTGCAAAAATCTACCACCGCAGGGTCGGTCTTTATGAAATTTGGAGTCCCTCATCAACGCCTCGCTCGAAAGCTTGCTTAGCTGTTGATTTTGAAAAAAACATCAATGGATGAATCAAACCAAAATAACCAACACCGTCTAATCAATTCTCTTGTAGATTTAAAAGATGCTTCAATTGATTTGTTTAGAGGAGCCAAACGAAATATATTTATCTACTCAAACGATCTTGATCCGCGTATCTTAAACAACCGAGACGTTGAATCTCGCCTAATTCAGTTCATTAAACAAAGTCGTAATAGTCGTATTAAAATTCTAATTAAAAGTGAACAAGAGTTAAAGGGATGCGACCATCGAATAGTCGCTCTAGCCCAACGATTTACTAGCTACGTAGAAATAAAACTTATTCCTCTCGATTATCATGATAATCATTTTGGATTTTATTTGGTCGACTCTCGGGAAATCATCTACCGCAGCAACAATGAAAGGTATGAAGCTGAACAAATACAGCTTCCCAGTTCTTTAATCAAAGAAAAAACTAAGCTATTTGATCAAATTTGGCAAATGGCATCTCCCGCCAGTTTTTTAAGGGCTTTGAATTTATAATTTCCTATTATCGGCTTTTTGTAAATAGTAAAATATTATTTATCAATCGGTTCCGTAAGGCTATATAATCCGAGCCTTGTTTTTAAATGGCCAATATTTCCATATTGAAACCCTATGTTACAAAGCGTTAAAAAAGAATTAAAAGAACTCTCACCGATTGCCATTCCTGCGGTATTTTCTCAGCTTGCTCAAATGGCAATGGGGTTTATCGACACGGTTATGGCTGGAAATTATAGTGCGGACGCATTAGCGGCAATTGCTATAGGAACCAGCTTATTACATCCAGTTATGGTGTTCTTTCTCGGAGTATTTATTGCCTTCAACCCTATCGTTGCCCATTTTCAAGGGGAAGGTAAAACACGGAACATCCGAACTCATTTTCATGTTGGTATTATACTCGCCCTATTAATGTCTCCTATCGCGATTATTTTGCTTTTTAATTCTGATGTCGTTCTTACCGCCTTGAATATAGACGCTGCGGTTGCTGAATTAGCGATGGGTTATCTACAAGCAACTCTTTGGGGATTTCCGGCACTATTTCTATTTTTTGCGTTGCGCTTTTGTAATGAAGGAATGTTCTCAACTATGGCGGTTCTTGCGATTACAGGATCGTCTATCCCATTTAACGTGATATTTAATTATTGGTTTATTCACGGTGGTTTTGGTGTTGAAGAAATGGGTGCTGTTGGAGTTGGATATGCAACCGCTTTGATTTGGTGCTTTATGTTCATTGGAATGTTGCTTTATACTTTATTTGCCAAAAAGTATGTTGATTTAAAACTGTTTAAAGATTTTGAACTTCCAAACAAACATGAAGTAAAAGAAATTTTTGCCTTGGGTATTCCAGTTGGTGTTACATTAGGTTTTGAAATTACTATGTTTGCCGGTGTCTCATTATTAATCGCCCGCTACCCTGTTGAAGTCATGGGGGCACACCAAATTGCACTAAATATTGCATCTGTCTTTTTTATGATTCCATTGGGTATGTCACAGGCAATTACTGCTCGAGTTAGTTATTTTGTTGGAAAAAAAGATCAACATTCGATGCGGATCGCTGGTTATACTGGGCTCGCAACTTGTACCCTGATATCTATATTTTCGTCAACCATGATGATCCTGATACCGACATTTTTTATCTCAATTTATACATCCGATCCAATACTCACCGAAATAGCTATTTCACTATTATTTTTAGCCGCACTTTTTCAGTTCTCCGACGCGATTCAAGTTGCCAGTGCCGGCGCACTTAGGGGCTTAAAAGATACCAAGCTACCAATGGTCATTACCGCAATTTCTTATTGGGTGGTGGGTATTCCTGCTGGCTATTATCTCGCCGAATACCAAGGGTTTGAAGTAAAAGGATATTGGATAGGTATGATTTTGGCACTGACCATTGCCGCTATTTTTCTGATGAAACGATGGATAACTCTTTCAAAGCGGATGCTTAAAATAACTTCGAGTCCAAGAACTCAACAAGCATAATTTTATGTTAATTATTTAGCCGAGCAAGTACACTCTTATAATTTTCAAAACTTGAATCTTGCAACAAATGTTGACCCGCTTTAATGATCGGCTTGCCCGCAACATAAACGTCTTTAACTGGTAATTGGTTACAAGCGAAAATAGCAGCGTCTAAGATCTGACTTTCTTTTTTGCACAGCAATGAAGGGTGTTGATTATCTAAGACGAGCAGATCCGCACGTTTTTCGACAGTGATTTGTCCAACTTTCTGATTAATACTTTTTGCTCCATCTCTGGCCGCTTTGGTATATAGATATTGCCCGACCGATGGACAATTTTCGTCAACCAAAACAGCTCGTTGAAAACTAGTCAGTCGCTGTGAATACTCTAATGAGCGTAATTCTTCCGCAACATTGATACTAATATGAGAATCAGAACCGATCGCAAAATTTCCTCCTTTCGATGTGAAACTTTCCGTCGGAAATATTCCATCACCTAAATTCGCTTCAGTCAAAGGGCAGATCCCAACCACTGAATCACTAGCCGCCAGATCACTAATTTCCTGTTCGCTTAAATGAGTCGCATGAATCAAGCACCAATTATCTTCAAGCTTAAAATTCTCTAACAACCATTCGACCGGCCTTTTGCCGTAATAACTGACACAATCATTAACTTCTTGAAGCTGCTCAGCAATATGGATATGAATCGGTGCTTTCGGATTTAATCGAGAGATATAGTTGGTTATTTCATTGAGTTGCTCATGACTAACCGCTCTTAACGAATGAGGCGCAATACCAAGTTCAAAATTAGTTTGTTTTGAATAATGTGTATTTAACGAATCAATTAATCGAATATAGGCGTCTGTCTTGTGAATAAATCTTGCCTGCCCTTTGCTTGGCTTTTTATTACCAAACCCGGCATAAGAATACAAAACCGGTAAATGAGTTAGAGCAATACCGGAATTTGATGCCGCATTAATAATTTGGTGAGACATTTCCGAAGCATCATCATACGCCTGACCACTAGGCTGATGATGCAAATAATGAAATTCTGCCACACTAGTATAACCGGCCTTTAACATTTCTATATAAACAAACTGAGCCACATGATGAGCATCTTCTGGGGTCATTTTTGCAACAAAACGATACATAATATCTCGCCAACTCCAAAAACTATCCTGAGAATTTCCTCGATACTCTGAATAGCCCGCAAAGGCTCTCTGAAACGCATGAGAATGACAATTAACCATTCCTGGAATAACTAAACCATTTAATGTATCGGCAAACGGATCTTTTCCATCATCAATCGAAAGGATTATTCCATCGGAAGAAATGGAAAGTGTTTTATTCTCCTGCCATTGGCTGCCAATCAGGATATTTTCAGCGTATAATTTGACCATCTAATCGTTTTATCATTTGTACTAGGTACATTTACACAAAGTAGTAACCTGATTATGCCAGAAAACTATGATCTCATCATACATAATGTTCAACTTGCTTCTATGGCTGAACAAGATAGCTACGGCATTGTAGAAAATGCGGTCATCTGTATTAAAGAGCAAACTATTGTTGCGATTTATGATGCCAATGACTCAACAGTCACTCAACTAGAAACAGAAGAGTCTATCGACGGAAAAGGATGTTGGGCAACGCCCGGATTAATAGACTGTCATACTCACTTAGTCTACGGCGGAAATCGAGCCAATGAATTTGAAATGAGGCTCAATGGAGCTACATACGAAGAATTAGCCAAAGCTGGTGGTGGCATATTATCAACGGTAAAAGCAACCCGAGAAGCCTCTTCTGACGAATTGTTTAAACTTGCCGCAAAACGACTTAGTTATCTAATCGATGAAGGCGTAACCTGTATCGAAATAAAGTCTGGCTACGGGCTTGATCTAGGAACCGAACAAAAAATGTTGGAAGTCGCTAAACAACTCGGGCAATTTTCAAGTGTTGAAGTGAGCAAAACGTTTCTAGGTGCACACGCTGTTCCAAGTGAATATAAAGACAATGTCGATGGATATATCGATCTCGTTTGCAATGAAATGATGCCTAAACTTAAAGAGCTCGAGTTGATTGACTGCGTCGATGCATTTTGTGAAGGAATTGGATTTAATATTGAACAAACCAAAAAGGTTTTTGCCAAAGCGGCAGAGCTCGGATTGCCAGTAAAACTCCACGCAGAACAACTATCAAATTTAGGCGGTTCGGTATTAGCTTGCAAATACGATGCTTGGTCAGTTGATCATTTAGAGTATTTGACCGAGCAAGATGTCACAGCTTTAAAAGAATCTGGCACTGTTGCGACACTGCTGCCGGGTGCATTTTATTTTCTATCTGAAACTAAGTTACCTCCAATCGAAGCTTTAAGACAACATAAAATACCCATGGCAATCGCAACAGACTCAAACCCTGGAAGCTCTCCCTGTTTATCGCTATTACTAATGCTCAATATGGCGACAACATTGTTTAAACTAACGCCATTAGAAGCATTACAAGGTGTGACTATCAATGCGGCAAAGGCTTTGAACATTGATGATCGAGTTGGCTCAATTGAAGTTGGAAAACAAGCTGATTTTGTTTTATGGGATATTCAATCGCCCGCTGAATTAAGTTATCAGATCGGAGGAAATCCCTGTCGAAAAGTGATTAAAAAAGGCTCTCTAATTTTGGATAAAGATAGCTGAATCTTTTAGTATTTTCTCGAAAACTTCTGCCCCTGTTTCTTTTGCTAATTCAATATTTCTAGTTGGTATATTTTCAGGTTCAGGATAATGCTTTAAAACCCTTTCTAAACTTGCTTCTCTAATAATATGAATCATGGGAAATGGAGAACGATTAGTATAGTTTTCTGTATCAGCCTGGTTCGAACCTTCAAAACAATAATCAGGATGAAAGCTTGCTAATTGATACTTACCTTCATAGCCTAATTCCACACTCAAATCCATCACTAGTTGAAGAAAAATAAAGCATCCCCGGGGCAAGCCGTTTCGCTAAACGCGAAACTTCACTATCGTGAAGCGGGGTATTACCTTCGGATTCAGAACATCACCAACTGATGATCTTTATGAAGCTTGTTATATTTCCTTCCTTGATTCTTTACATATTTTTGTATCACTGATTCATCACCATGTTTTCCAACACTACTCGCGAAGAAACCATCTGACCAAAATTCTCCACCCCAAAGTTGCTTTTTTATCTGGGGGCACTTCTTAAATACCTCTCTCGCTGTTAAGCTTTTTATCATTCTCACCAACTTTGTCACGCTATAAGTAGGTACTGATTGGATGAGAAAATGAACATGGTCAGTATCGGTTCCAATTTCTAAAAACTTAATCTGGTAGCGTTTTTCTATTTCTAAACATATCTCTGATAAAGCCTTGTCAACTTCCTCATCAAATACCACACGTCGATATTTGGCTGGAAAGACCAAGTGATAAATTCAAATCACAAGCCTTACTTGATGAAGCCGCTATACTCACTGCAATGAGTTATGTGGATTTAAACCCGATTCGAGCTAAGATGGCGAAGACGCCTGAATCTTCTGAATACACTTCGATTCAACAGCGGATTAATCAAGATAGAGGGATAAAAGAGATTCCCGTTCATTTAATTAAATTATTTTCTAATCCGAATCAAGGCCATCCCAACAGTATCGCTTTTTCTTTAACCGATTATTGTCAGTTAGTGGATACCTTAGGTCGAGCTATCCTACAAGGTAAACGTGGGTTTATTGAACCGAGTGAAACCCCAATTCTACATCGGCTGAATATTGACTGTGATGGTTTTTTAGAACTCATGAACAAAAAAGATGATTTGTCACAACTAACAGCCATTGCTTCAACTGTCGCTTTAACCCATTATATTGAACGAATCGAGCGGAAGTTTATTAAAGGCCTTACTCTCAATCAGCGGATTTTTACTTAAATCCAACCTGAATCAATTTTTAACAAACCAAATCAGGCACTCTGAGGCATTGGTTTGTCTGGAATCTGAGATATTGAGCCAATTACTGCCATTTTATCGAAATAAACTTCTATCGACTGAAAACCTGTTTAGCTAAATCAACCGAAAGCCAGATTTTCAACCAAAAAACAATGATATTAAAGTTATGGGCGTCCTCTTATTTTTTAATTTTTACTCAAGAGCTAGTTAATCAAGCTTTGTTATCTGCTATATGGACTCGTAAACCAGCAAATGCTGTTGCTGAAAGTTTCTTTCACACACTAAAAACAGGATTAACCAACCATAAGCAATATCAAACTAGAGATGAAGCTCAGGAAGATATTTTTGACTACATCGAAGTTTTTTATAACCGAAAAAGACTTCATTCAACCAATGACTATTGGTCACCGGTAGATTACGAAGCTATGCAGAAAGTTGTGTAATTGGGTGTCCGGCAAAGTGTTGACAGATCACAATAAGGTTATATACAATCTAACCAATAATCAAGAAGGAATAAAAAAAAGGAATAAAAAAAAGGAATAAAAAATGTATAAAAAAATATATGGGTTGTGTCTGTTCATTTCATTTATCTTTTCCCAAGATGTTCTATCTTTTGAAAACGAGGTATTCATTCAATGCAATAGTTGTATTACTGAAGTGGAATACCAACAAAGAGTAAGAGAACATACAGCACATCTCGGTGAATCAGGCAACGCGCTAATAATAAGGCTTCTCGCCTAACCAAAAATAAAGTTTTCGCACTAACTCCCACTTTTCCCGTTTTTTTTCAAAAAGATTGAACTTCTTGGCATT
>Ga0316204_10002418_pt1 | contig 42394 bp, 35 predicted proteins | sample 6monrhotite_MG_2_FD_205661 | JGI IMG/M metagenome (GOLD analysis project Ga0316204, IMG submission 205661) | Microbial mat bacterial communities from mineral coupon in-situ incubated in ocean water Damariscotta River, Maine, United States -... | ecosystem: Environmental > Aquatic > Marine >... | reverse complement strand
GGTAAACAATACGACTACTTTGAACCTCGGAAAGACGGGAGCTTCTTTATTACCAAAAACAGTGTCAATACCAATGGATGGTTCAATTCAAATAGAAATAAAAAGTTATCTCTGAATGCGTATACTGGGATAGAAACATTCATAGATAAAGAAACGGACTATGTGAACTATTGGTTTGGGTTTGGCCCAAGATTTCGATTAAATGATAAGTTCTCCTTTTCCTACTCTTTTGATCGCGAATATTACTCTGGAAATCGAGGCTATGTAACTCAAGTAGATGACGATGTAATTTTTGGGGATAGAAAAAGAGTTGAGATCGAACAAACTTTTAACACTAGTTTTAATTTCAACCCATATCACACCCTCGCTCTTACATTACGTAATTACTGGGGAATTGTAGAATATGATCGTCAATTGTTCTCATTGCAAGCCGATGGATCTGTAACAGATACAACGGGCTATACCACGGAGAACATTCCGAATAATCCCGATATTAATTTTACCACATGGAATTTCGATTTAAGTTATTCTTGGCAATTTGCTCCAGGTAGTTTTGTTACGGCTTTGTATAGAAATCAGTTGTTTAATTTTGACAATGCTGCTCGCGATTCATATATTGAAAGTATTGACACCTTATTCAAACAACCCATAACGCACACTTTTTCTTTGAAAGTGCAGTATTTCTTGGATTATAATCAGATTCCCGCCCTTTTTAAGAAAAAGAATAAGGGACCCGCTTCCATTTAAGCGAAGAATGTAGTGAGTGGTTTAAGGGTTGAAAATGCGCCAATGTTTTATTCCTTTCAACACCTTTAACAGCGCTTTGAATGACTTAAAAAATAAGATCAATCCATAGAGTGCTATACCATGATGGAGTTTTATGCCCGTGTCATTGGCATGATAATCTTCCAAAACTTCACTAATGCCTCCATACAAAAACATGATGGCCATAATAATATTAAATAATGGGTGCTCTAAAACTACCTCGGCCCAATGAAATATACGTTTCATAAGAAAAAAACTAGGGGACCATACATTGTGTTTGACCAGGTTGCGTAAAAGTTATCACGCCACCCCAAGTACAGTTTAATGTACAGCTGTTGTTGAGTGTTGGCATGTTTGCCAAGAGTACTGTTGGAGATCCTGGCGCCCACGGCGCTACTGTGACAGGAATACAGGGCATAGGTGTTAAGACTCCCAAAGCCGCCGTAGTGGCAGAAGCCACTGTTGGATTTGCTAAGGAAGAACACATGGCGAATGGTAAAATATTCACCAAGGGTTTGTTATCCATAATATTCGCCGCAGGCAAATTATTTGTAAATACCCTGTTTGCTGGTAAAACGACCAATGAAGAGGGAGCTGCTCCAAACGAGCAGGTCATCATCGCTCCCATACATACTTGCTGTGCCATATTAAATAGTTTTATTTTGTTTTTTATACTCTCTACGAATACCTCGTATAATGTCCTTTAGTTCAATAGATTTTTTGTTTCTTCGGGCGGCTTCTAATGCGCAATATCTTAATATATTGATCATTTCGCCCCCAGTAAGTTCATAGGTGTCGGCCAACTCATCCAGATTGACGTCCCCTTCTAAACTGAAGGTATCTTCAAAAAGGTGTTTCCACAATAACCTACGTTGTTTTTTATTTGGTTTTGGAAAATGCACCATACTTTGAAAACGTCTTGAGAACGCTTCATCAATGTTGGATTGAATATTAGTTGCTAATACAACCAATCCTGAAAAGTCTTCAATGCGCTGTAACAAGTACGCTACTTCTTGATTGGCATAACGATCGTTAGCTCCTTTTGTCTGGGTTCTTTTACCGAAAAGAGCATCCGCTTCATCAAAAAAGAGTATCCAGTCTTTGCTTTCCGCTATATCAAATAATTGTCCCAGGTTTTTTTCGGTCTCTCCAATATACTTTGAAACGACCAAAGACAGGTCTACTCTAAAGACGGGTCGATTGGTTTCCTTTCCTATAAGTGTGGCAGCCAATGTTTTTCCGGTTCCTGGAGGACCATAGAATAATACTCTATACCCTTTTTTTAGATTTTTATCGAGTCCCCAGTCCTTCAAGATTAGATCACTATATAGAAGCCAGTCTTTGATTTCGGTTAGGTCTTCATTTACTTTTTGTTCTACCACAAGATCCTTCCATTCCATATCCGTTGAAACCTCTTTCGCCGGGAACTTGCTGCTGTATTGCGGTAGTTGTCTTTTTCCTGTTGTTAATAGACCAAGATATTCTTGGGATATCTTTAATTCCTGAGATAAACCAAAATCACGCTCATGGTCAAAATTAAGTATGCCATTTTTATAGAGAACGTTAGTGGTATTAAAAGAGTTCATAAAGTTTAACCTAGGTAATAAAACCGTACCTCCTAAAATAAAACAGGCGGTTTCAATGGTGGGATGAAAACCAAGTTTACTAGCATCTTTCACGCCGCCAAATTCAGAAAATTCAATATTTAGATTCTGATTTTTAATCTGAAAAACATCAAGGCTTTGCGGTTTTAAATGAGGCATTAGCGCTAAAATAAGTACTAGACGTTCTTCAAAGTTTAACTCAAACTCTTTCAGTAATGTCGCATACGAGGAGTTTTCATTATCAATTTCGGGAGGTGTAATTTCAAGGACCGATGTAAACTTACTTTCGTTCTTGAAATACAAGGTCAAGGAGGTGTCTATTACAGACTCTAGCCAGGCGATTTCCTTGGTTAAGGTTTGAGATATTTCTCTTATTACCTCCATTCTACGACAATCATTTTTTCCATCCAACTTAATTTTATCATACTTATATTCCAAGGAATCCTATCTAGCAACATGTCAAATGCCTTTTGTTCTACTTTTAAATAAAACTGCCCTTCTTCCTCTTCTAACTTTCCATCTCTCTGTAAAAAAGTAGTTCGTAGGCCATCAATAGACGTCCGTTCTAAGGCCGACCACTGCTGCATAACAGCTCCCAACATGCTATCTACGGTCTCTTTTTCTTCTTTGGTCAATTCCATAAACCGCTCAATAGGCCAAGTCACAGGAAGGCCGCAAAGTACCTTATTGATTACCAATTGGTGCTCTTCCCTATTCTCTTCACCAGTAACGGCATACTCTATTAAATGAACTGCACGACGTTTACTGTCGAGATCAATAAAGTCTCCATTTTTTAGCAACCCACATCGTTCAAACAACATACTCAAGTAAGGTGCTATAATAATTACTCCAGCATTTTGAATAAAAATGGGATGATTAAATTGACGTGGTGTTTCTTCTCCTAATTTTTTATATTGTTCTTCTTCATTCATATTTGAAACAGTTTCAATATCATTCCCTTTCTCTCCTTTATTTTTTCCTGGAATAGTTCTCCTAGGGTCTTCCATATCCTTAGTGAGTGCCATATTGAATAATTCGTTTATAAAACCATTTTCTTCAAATGATGCGCCCTTTTCATCTTCCAATTCTTCCTTGTAGGCCGAGAGTAAGAAATCTACACTTTTTTGTTTTCCAAAAATACGCTCTAATACTCCAAATAAAAATTGGATCCAATCTTTCGCATTCCAGGAAGAAAAACCACCCGTGCCAGTCTTGAGTAACAGCAATTCAAAATACGTATCATACAATGTGGAAAACGCACCCTTTGGCGTCACCAATTTCAAGCGACTCAAAACCTTCAGCGACTCCTTAAGTTGTTGTTGTTGCGTCTCACTTTGAGACGATGCTATCATCTTAGCAAGTGTTTTTCTATCGAGGTAAGAAAGAACACTTTTTCTAAATGTTTTATGCACCAGCCATTCCTTAAATGAGGCTTTGTTCAATTCGAGTAGTTGAACTACTTGACTTTCAGAAAGTCTTTCTTGCAACGGAGCTGAACCTGGTACTTTGAGTGCATGTGCTATAAGGAAATCTTCTAAGGTTGCATTGATCCCTTTCAATACATGGGCATGATCTCGAGATATGAACTCTTCAGCCATAGTATCTCTAGACGTTGCTTGCATGGAGGCATCACTATCGGCAATCGTATCAGATACACCCCGTAGTACCGTTTTGTATCTTTTTTTTATTTGATCTCTCAAGCTAGTGGGTAATATCGTATCATCCATATCGAGTAGTTTCTCCAACAAGATAATGGATGTTCTTTTGTTCTTCACTACTTCAGAAGAGCCTACCCAGCGCTCCAATAGCTGCACTACCGACTGACTTACATTTCCTGAGGTGCCTTTCAAAAAAAACAGAAAAATCTCTGCTCTAAATTTTTCCTTTTCTTCGGAAGAGAAAAGACCTAAAGGGAGCAGTTCTTCATTGATCACATGATCAAGGCTTACAAATACATTTGAATACTTTTTTTCGGAACTACCATCCAACGACTCCCACATACTCTGGATGTTTTTAGTAGTGAGTTTTCGAAACAAGATAGACATTGGTGTACCTTGTTTACTTCGAGTTACAAGCTGTTCACGTAGTTTTGGTACTTTCCAAAACTTTGCTAGTTCTGTATTAAATGTGTTCCATGAATAGGACGTGACCCACCATGGTAATACTCCGTGGATTAATACATAGCTCACCAATTCCATTTGGTATCCGGATTCCTTTTTTATGGCCTCATTCTCTTTGACTCTTTTATACAAGGGTGAAGACTGTAGTACTTTTAATTTTTCAAGTACTACTGTTGCGCTGTTATCTCTTTCCAATCTGCTTAGTACATTGATAAAAAGAACCTCCAAAGAAATGTGATATTGCTTAGAGGTTAATTGTAAAATTCTCAATACTTCTTGAGACCAATTAGATTTTTTATTTTCGGATAGATCAATGGCTAAAAGACTTTTGACCAATAAATCAATAACTTCAATGGGTAATTTGAGTCCTTTCTCTACTTCCCGTACTCCCCCAGATTCAAAAAGAGCCCTTACTTCATTACCATTTTTTGATTCCACAGCTTTTTGAAGTCCATGAAGAAAACGAACTAATCTTGGAGACATGGTATTTACATTCACCCTACGTTCTACATATCTCAATAATTCCTTTTTTGTTAAACCAGTAAAATGCAGCCAATTAGACATATTTAGGGCCATCCAAGGGCTCCAAAGTTCCTCTCGTGTCTCATTTGTATACGAAACTATCACTTCAACAATTTGCTGTAAAACGTTTTCTCCCGTTTTATGGTAAAATTTGATAAGAAATAAGGAAATAGCATTTTTATATACAGTAATGAGGTGTTGTTCTACTTCTTCAAATAATTTAAAGAGTAGAACTTCCTGCTTGTCAAAATGAAGCAGAATCTCTGTTAGAAAACTATGGACAGCTTCTTTTTGACTGTAGTTTCCGTATAGCGGTGATCTCACTATAAGCCTCGCTTCTTGCATCGAAATGGCATCTAACATATTCTTCGAACGAACAGATAGTTTTGACCTAGTTTTGACTAAGGCTTGTACAAATTGGGAGTAGACAAGCACATTAGATTGATTGATCAATTTTAACATCGCTGTCAAAACAGTATCGTCTACTATGTTAAGTACTCTTTTTTTCGCTTCTTTATTCTGAAACCAACGAGTTACACATTGGGCTATTGCATGACTTTTGGTTTCAAGTAGAAATAGTAATTGCTTATTAAGATTTGCCTTGGTTCCAATAGTAAATCCTAAAGGAAAATCACCAAAGGAGAAATAGGAATCAATCCCATTCAATAGCGAACGAATATCTTCCTTTTTTTTGTGTTTCCTAATGTGCAGTGGAGCCTCATCCAATTCTTCATGCTGCAACTCTAATAAGATCTTTCTGAATTCCACCGGACGGGCAGCATCGTGTTCTTTTTCAATTCCTTCGGAAATACCCTCTAACAATAGTGCGTACGTTAGATTGTATTTATCTGCCACTTTTTTAATAAGATATTTCAGAAAAGATTTCTTGTTATAATAGCTTTTAGATTCTACAAATAAATACGCAAGTATGATCTCCCACACGGCATTTCTAAATGTGCCAAAATCGGTACTTAATGTACGGTGTTTTTGCTGATTCTTTTGAAGTTTATTCTTGTGATCAATTATATAATCGCTTTCGCTTTTGGCGACAGCCACCACCACCTGATCCAATACTTCATCGCTAAATTGATAGATCATTCGTTTTCTTGTAACCGCTTTTTTACCATGCACAAGCAATAATGCAACCAGTTCTTTTTTACTTTCAACAAGAAGTTCTTTAAATAAGGTGCTGGGCACAAAGGTTGAAAAGGAATTCCATGTTAAATAACCATGCAACAGAAAGTATTCAAATTGCTTTAATTTGTGATTGTCAAGTTGAATTACCTTTCCTTTATTCAACACATTATTTCCACGTATGTTAGCTCTAAAAAAAGCAGTAAACTGCTCTTCCAACCGAAGGACCAGTTCATCCTCATAATTGGTTTTGCTAATAACACCCAAATCCAGTTCTATTTTATCAAATCTATAGATACTATCACTTTGGGCAAATTGATCCATTATTTGTTCCAGAAGAGCATTCACACGTGTTTCTTGTAATGAACTCACGGCAGATTGTACCTGATGTGCTTCGCGTTGATCTGCCATTCCTATTTGATACTCTTGCGCACCTATAATATGTCCCAATTGGTTCTTCATTCGGTCATTTTTCTTCTGTAGGTTGAAATTTTGGTAATTAGTTCATAGGCACGTGCCATCTTGACCTCTTCAGAAGCTATATCTGAGGTTACCTTGAACCAGTCGTAAAAGCATTCTTCAAATTTTTCCATCTCTTGAAGATCCAACCAATAGGATCCAAATGCGATGTGTGCTGGTGCATTTTCAAAAATGATATTATTGAATTGAGTCCTGAAGTTTTCATCTTGAAATCGAACCGGCCACGAAGGGAGTATATAACTCATGGTAAATGAGAAGAACCTTTCGTTCACTTTTCTATCCCCATAATAGGCATAATAGTTCACGTCACTTGCCAATTGACCTGGCTCAAAATCACATAATTGACCTTTTACAGCTTCGATCTCATCTTGAGCACTTATCTCATCAGAAAACCTCTTAGCGGTAATAGCAATTGGATCTCCATCATTGTTAAGAATTCGAACGGCGAACTTATCTTCAATACGAACCACTCTCAACTGCAAAGGCCCTTTATCACTCAATCCTTCTTCTGTAAGGTTCTCCATGATTATATTAACATCGCTATTTCTTTCTTCAGATGGTTTTAATTCTGCCTGTTCAAACTTTGTAAAGGAGTTATTATTTCCAGGAAGGGTAAAAGAAAATCCAAAAAAGCTTCCTTGGAATCTTGGTGCCAATAACAAATGTTCAATGGGATATACGCCTTCGCTTTTTTGATTGAGGCGTACAAAAAAATCAATCGCAAAATTTATGGCTTTATTAGCTTCTTCTTCAGAATCGGCAATATGTACCACAGTTGGATTTGCATTTTCTCTTTTGAACATGATATAGAAAGAGTTCTGCTTTTTACTCGTAGTGTGTTTTATTTCATAATTATCAATGTGCACTCCGTATTTGAGTACATCTTCTAAAATGGTTCCAGAATTTCCAACATAGTAAAAAGCATCCCGAAGATTGGCAACGGTTTCATCAATGATCACAATATCATCAACCGCCACCACATTAATCTTATCTTTGGAATAGATTATCTCCAGTCTTTCAGTGATTAACTCAAGCCCATCTCTTTTCTGGTATATCTTTTCACCAGAATCTTTTATAACTTTAGAAAGAGACCTAATTCTGTAGTCCTGAATTCCTAGGAGAATCCCCGTTTTCTGAATGATTCCTGGAGTGAGTTTATTATTTTCATCATTTACCTCAAAGTCATCAAGAATATCCACGGCTTCTTTATAGTTATATCCTTTGGCCCTATTATAACTCAATTGATCGTAGTTGGAAATAAGTGCTCTCTTCCAAGAAAGCTGATTTCTATCAAAAGAAGCATCTGTAAGTTGCTGTCCGTAGCAATTGATATTGATCTTTTTCAATGCGTATGTGGGAAAACGCTCTGCAAATCTGGCCAATAGGTTATCTGCAACCTGATTGAGTCTGAGTAGCGCATTTTGATCAAATTGCTTATTTAACTCATACAGGGTTTTTCCCCATCGTTTTAAGGCTTGGGATTCGGGCTCATGCTTGTGCTTCTTTATTAGATCAACCAGGTCTGGCATATCGTGCAATTCTTGGTAGAAGTATGACTGTACCTTGGTATCATTCACATCATACAATGTATAGATATGTGTTAATTGAGATAAAAAATTGGCCATGAGTTGGTCAAATGGTAACAAGAATGCTTTGAGCTGATTAGCCTGTGCGTATCTTATCGCAGGAAGTTTCTCTTGTAAACCAAATTTACCAATACCATAAACAATGGGAAACTGCTCTCTAATGGAATAATAAGATGCGATATTCAAAGATTTTCCCTTTGGAATTGTAACAGTATTCATAGATTGGGATACTGACCTAAAACTACCAAAACTCATTGCTTCTTTATATGAAATCCTCTTTTGCACAAGCCTGAGGTCTGGGGAAAAAGTAACTCCCTGATTTTTAAAAACAAGATCCTTATTTGAACTGGGCAATTCAAGTATTGGAGATGTGTTATCTGGCAATATCATTTTATCTTTGTCTAGCGAAACCAGTTTACTACCAAAAAATTCTATTTCAACATGTTCCAAATGAAAGCTATCCACGCTTGTTACACCAGGGACATTTGCTATAAGCTTCGTAATTTCAGAAAGAACAATCACATTTTTTCGCTCTTTCAACTCATCATTGGGAATAAACCCATTTTCTAGTTTTGGCCCATTGAAAATGTCATCTACTGGCACCTCTTGAGATTGTAATTCCCAGAGAGAATACATTTTAATTTCATGTGCTAGGTAATCGCTAACTTCAAAATATATTTCTCCAAAAACTTCTTCCCCGTTTGCATGGTCATCAAGTGTTAGCTCCAGTTTCATCCTGAGCCTGTAGGCATCAAAAATCACCACATCATAAAGGTCTTCGCATAAATTTCTATGAGAATGAAATAACTGCCCTACTTCCTTCACAATACGCTTTTTCTCCTTATTTAGTTCTTCAGGGTCTGTATCGTAGTCAAACATTTCTACAAGAACATGATACAAGCCCTTCATGTTTCTTTGCTGAATATTTTTAAGAACAGGCGATTGTGGGACACCCTGTATTTTTAACCAGACGTTCTTTACATTTTTAATTTGATCAAAGAACAACTTTCGGTAATCTTCAATCGTGACGGGATTGGTAGTATAAATCTCTGAAGGAATAAAGAATCCGTTATCACCAGATACTAATTCTCTTCCTTTAGATTCAGTTAAAATGTCCTTAATTGGCCTATTTGCCTTAAAGGTAAGGTTGGTTAAGGTGTACGCTATATTTTCAAGAATAGTAACTCCTGGATCGTGTTCATTAAAGTCTGTCCAATGCGCACCAGCAAGTTGCTGAAGCAATTCAACGCCCTCTAAGTAGAGGTCTTCAAATTCTCCAGAGCCTTTCTCCTTTTTGAGTATATAGCCTTTATTTTGCGCTTCCGTCATCCTGAGTTACTGGTTTTGAGAACAGAGAGGATATATCGTTATCCCAAAGCTTTGTGATATAAAATTTTATCTCTTCATTAGATCCATAATTAGATCGGGTGCGTAGTTGCAAGGCATAATCATATGTACTACCATGCCAGCGTAATGATAGTTTGTTCCACCACCATCCATAGTGTGCCTGAATACACTTGATCCTACTTCTAGATTTTCCAAAAGTACTTAGTGCATGCCCATGTAAAAGAGCATATTTACCATGTTTTTCTTTCCCAACCTGAGCGACAATTTCAAAGGCGCTGCAGCCATCCAAATCTGTAATAATACTATGCCACTTTCCGTCTGCCGCTATGGTATCCATTTTATAGGTCCCTATTCTACTACTGGCGCCTAAAATGCCCGATACTTCCAAAGTTGTTTTAGGGGTAACTGTATTAACCCCAACATTTCCGCCTTTTTGAAAAAAGAGCCTAGTCTCGTTTTGACTCTTCGAAATGGGCTCAACAAACCCCAATCCCTGCGTTTCATTATTCATTAACTCAACACTCCATTTGGGAGCGTTGTTTTGCATGTCTTGTACATTTTTATAAAAGCTAATTAGTCTGTTAGATTCTTTGCCTATTGGCGAAAGAATTAATCCATTTTTTATATTCTTAGATATTCCATCGTCTACTTTATTCACCATGGAATCAATGAGGCTTCCAAAATTCTGCTCATTTGGTCTGCTACCATCCTCAAACATCTTTCTTAAGCTTTCTCTGTTGCGTGGTGTTTCACTCATTTTTTCTATGATTTATTTTTAAATACGAAAATGGCATCATTGGGTAACTTTGCGGTATCAGAATCCACAAGTTTTTTACGCCCTTTTTTCTTCTTATCCGAATTTTCTTCATTACCTAAAATAAGGTCCAACCCTATTTCCATAAGCCCCACTCCTACATCTTTTGAATAGAGTTGATCTGTCATTGATGTTTGTATATAGTGTTGTTTTACCGGTGCCAGGATAGACCAGGGGGTTGATGCAATGATCTCTTCGCCACCTTCGTGAATGTCAAGGGTAAAATCATTTGGTCCACGCCTAACGATGTGCTCAATACTAAGTGTTTCAACTTTTTTGATATAGTGCAAATTCTCTGCAAAATTCATGACCATGGTAGGCACAACGCGTCCTCCAATTCCTCCAACACCATCATCAATGTTTGAAATGGAGGATAAAAAGTTAGATATATCTTCATTTAAAAGATTCAGATAAAATCCTCCCGTATAATCGGTTTCAAAATCAACGATGGCATTTACCAACAAATACTCTGATATCGGGTTAATTACTTCAATCTCAATAAAGGGACTGCTATGTTTTTGAAGCAGGTTCTTCATTTTGTTCAGCATATTTTTATTAAAGTAATGCCTTTCAGAATTACTCCATCGAGCACTCAAAACAACGACCTTGACCTTGCCGGCTACCTGCTCTAGCTTTTCATTTAGGTTTGTACATTTTACAACACGTACTTCCCTAAAGTGTTCTAAAATAAGATGTTCATAATCCCAAATTCCAATCGTTCGATCTTTGTGACGTAGACGTTCACTAACACGTGTATAAAGGTCATCTCCAAATTCACTAGTCACTCCGTCAAAGGATTCGGCCGGCTGAACAACACTTTTGATATCAGGAAACTTTCCATCCATTTTAGTAATGCTTCCAGCGGGTACTTTCACTCCTATGGTATGAGGATCTGTACTAGTACAAATAGCCTCCACTGCGTTTAGATAGACACCTTTTATCTTCGGAAAGTCTTCTACGTCATCTTGAGTTGCTACTCTAATCCAAATAATATTTTCATCGTACCCTCTTTCGGCGCCTTCAACCTTGGGTAAAACAAGTTCTACAATTCCAGATTGTGCAAATCCATTGGTATCATCTCTTATAATATTTCCTTTTTTAAAGTCTACCCAATCTGGTAGTTGAAAATATTCCCAAGTCAAACCACTTTTCACAATATTTACCGAGGTACTTGATCGAAGAAAGCTGAAATAAATAGCAATGGTTGTACCACTCGTAGCACCTTTAATACCTAAAAACAAATAGCCCTCTTTCTCGAAGTTTGGTAGTAAAGTATCCTTTCTAACTGTTTGATCTACAATGACGTCATCAATGATATAAGGCGTAATATGAAAAAGTTCTCCTAGGTTCCTACCTCCAGCTACTTCCTTTGAAAAATCTGATTTAAAATACAGTGTATCTGAAGCTTCATAGCTCATAGACATCTCACTCACCTTTGGAATAAAAGGTTTATTTGGTACTGGTAATTGCTGCTTGTTTTTTGCGTTGAATGTAGCAACTTCAATGAACTCTTTTTCGTAAACTTCAGTGCCAAAGCCTCCCGGAGGGGATACTAGGGTTAACTTAAAAAATCCATTTAACGTATTTACGGTATGTGTTAGTGGGTCTTTCAGGTTAAAATCAGGGCTTAGATCCATCTCTGCTATTTTAGAGAGATCAATTGTACTATGGGTATTTAGCTGCTCGCTTTGGTAGCCTTCTGGCGTTAGACACTCTGTTGTGTTAAATAGGGTATGTACTTCTGCCTGATCTGCATTGGTTGGCAGCCAAAAACTGTTATTAAGCACCGAAAACTGCACTTTGAAAGAATCATTTGTGATCTCGTTCGAATACGCTTCGTAGTAGGTATCAAAACCTCCAAATTCTTGAGGGACGGTCTCCCATTCCATATCTAGTGTAAGCCCGGTTATTCTCTTTTTAAAGAGTTCAGATTTTCCTATCATCACATAAGATCCTTTATTGGCGAAAGGTCCAAAAAGATCAAAGGGTTTTCCCAAAGCCATTTTTCCAACATTATTATAAAGCACAAAGTCTTTTATCCTATTTACCTTTACATTAATGTCTATGGTGTCTACCTTAACGCCTCTTAAAAAGGAATATAAATACACTGGGGCGAATTCATTTAATTCTACGCGTATGGAGGGCCATGATAGCTTTTCTGGAATATCCTTACCTATTTCTACTGGTGGGTCAATAGTTTGAAGTATTAATTTGATTGAAAACCAATCTTCCGCTTCATTGTAGTCTACTGTATAACCATCAAACTTGGTCCACCCTTTTGTACTGGTATATGATATTTTTAAACTTTCATCAAACACCTTGGAAAATACTACATCCAGAGGTAGCTTGTTGTTTACTTTAATCTCATTCAATAGCTTCCAAAATGTACTTCGTGAGGTGTCTTTCGATTCATTTTCGCTATCTGACGTGTCATCTAGGTTGAATACAAGATCAATTTCTCGATATCCTTCGCTAAGAACAAGGGCTGGCGACCCAATAATAAAACCAAGCTTGGCAGCCTTTTTCTCATCGATCTGAGTATTTTGCATGCTTCCCTTATTAGCTCCAAATACAAACCAATCATCTCTTGAAGAAGCATCTTTACCATTTACAATAAGTTCATTTCTGGAAACAGAAGAAATAATGGGTCTGTTGGTGCCAACTTTTATATAAGGGCTGGAATTGAACATAAGTGTTTCCATTTCCACCAACTTCAATTGGTACGCAACTATAGGTTTTACTGTTTCAAAAATGATGTCTGTTCTGCTTCCAAACAACTTCCCAGCAGATAAAGGTGTCCCTTTTTCAATAAGTGATCGTGTAACCACAGGTAGTAAGTCAAAACTAACAATAGCCTTACTTGGCGACCCCAATCTATTTTCCTCCTGTAATATATCTTTATAATAAAAATCTAAGTGCCTTCTGGAAAGTGTATTGATATTGTCTTGAAGTGTCTTATACAAGATAGAAAAAGCCAGATATAGTGCATTATTGGGGGTATGATCATTTGTGGTTAAAATATTGGCTTTCAAGTAGTCCTTAGTGAATCCTTGGATATGCATAATAACCTCGTGGAATCTATGCATGATTCTATCTAAGTTAACCTCATCTTCATCACGTGAAGCGGGTGGAGCCTTGGTCAATAATTGTACTGTTTCTTCAATATTCTCTTTCGATTGATTTTCATCAATTAAGGACTTCAACTTCTTTTGGTGTGCAGTAAGGTCCTTTTTCTGATATGTTAATACGTCTGCAAGAATGTTGTTGATCTTAAGTGCCAACTTTTTCTCTCCGTAGTTTGACAAAGTCTCATTCCATTTCTTTACTTTCTCATACCAATCCAAAAGTGCTAGGATTATTTTGGCGTCATGTTGTGGATCATTCTTAGTGGTAGAATACGTCTGAATCATCTCACTAAGATCAGTTGTAGGCTCATTAATAATAGAAACCATGTAAATTAAAGTATCTACCTCTAGCAGCTTTTTCCAGTTCCCCTCTATTTCATTCTCAATATTGTAATAATTTATTTTTTCCAAATAGGAAGACATGTACCCTAGCACCTCCCAAAAAGATCTCTGATCTATTTGAAAAGGACTGGTCAAAAGATTGTCACTCAATCTTTTGCTCCTTATGGTACCGTACCTTCTATCAATCATTGTTTATTTGTTTCTTTAAATTTTGTGTTACTTGTTTTTGATATAACTGAGGAATACCTGTTCCTTCCACCCTATAGTATGGAAACACCAAATTGAAACGCGTATTTGTGACTATGATACTATAGTCAACTTTTATTCGAATAATCCCTTCTAGGTAATCTGTCTGATCAATATGAATTTCATTCAAATCTATTCTTGGCTCATATTTGAGAATAGCAGTTCTTATTAATTCTCTTAGAAAGTGAACTCTTGTTGTTGAAATAGCATCAAACAGATATGTCATTAGATCACATCCATATTCGGGAACCATTAATCGTTCTCCCAGGCTCGTGCCTAGCAATATTTCAAGAGACTGCTTAATATCAACCTCGTTTTCCACCATTTCTACTCCTTGACCTCGATAATCATGAAATGTAGGCGGAAAGCTCCATCCCTTCCCTAAAAATGCTCCTTTATTGTTTCCTCTTTTTTTCATTAGTTAATCATTACTGTTGCACCTTTAACACTCATTTGACCACTGCTTGAGATTGAACATTCCGCACTACCCGATATGGAGGTAGACTGATCTCCCGAAATAGATATGGTGGGTGCCGAGTCACTTATTGATTGCGATCCTTCCACAGAAATAGATACTCCTTGAATAGTAACATCCTGCACTGCTTTTAATACAAGATTTGATTGACTATCGATGGTGATTCCATCAGTACCCATTTCAATTTTATTACTGTTTTGATCTGTTATTGTTATTCCCTCATCTTCATCACTAAATACCATTGTATTCCCTCCTGGAGTTAATATTGTGATCACCTTATTCTCATCGTCAAACTTTAACTGAAGCTTACTCTGTGTAATTAGGGTTTTAATGGTATTATTCTCATCTGGAGTTTCTGGAGCCGGAATAGAGCTACTATAAAGGCTTCCTAATATTATTGGAAACCTTGGGTCGTCATTCATGAACCCAAGGATCACTTCATCGTTAACCTCCGGCATAAAATACGCTCCAATACTGTTTCCAGCATAGAAAGTTCCCAATCGCGCCCATACAGATTCTCCTTCTGCCCCCAATATTGGAATTTCAACTTGTACTCTAAATTCGTTATCTGGATCTTCGTAAATTTTCTTGACAATCCCTGTCTGCAACCCTTTTACGCCCGGTAATAAGCTAGAGGCCGTAGGTGCAGAAACTGGATGTTTCTCTACAAACCACTCTGCCGAGAGTCCCAAACGCACCTCACTTATCCAATGACCATCAGACACCGTGTGTGTCACTCCCGAAATAAAGGCGTTGCCGTTAAATCTATCTCCCAGCCCTAGCAGTTTTATGGTTGAATTCACCACCGCTTTTGGGGACCCTTGAAAAGAGATTGTTCCTTTAAAACGCGACAAACGAGACTTTAACAAAGCTGAATCTGCCCAAGCCTGAATGGCATCTTGCTCGATAGGAACAGAAGCATTAAGGTTACTGGTTCCTGCAGAAAGCACATCGGCAAGTGTAGATCCATCTATATTGCCTTGTTCATTTACAGTAGGTTCACTGGCAGTTGCATTTAATACGCTTTGTGTTGACATGTCCCAAGCATTTCCTTGTATTTCTGAATACTGAAATGTGGCATCAATTTCTCCATCAAATTCCATAATATCATATCCAAATTGCAACTGCAATTCTGGTGTTGCCGAAACATCAGGTTTGGCTACAGTAAGTGTTCCATTATCCGTGGTAACAATCATTCCGTTTAATTCGGCTCTATTTATAATGAAATCCCAATCTGAAGCATAATACTGAACAATTTCTTTATGCTGAAACGTAGTTGCTGTTACGGCAGTACCGAGTCCAGCATCACCAGCTATACTTTCAATGAGCGCACTGTCCGTGCTATCGGTAAAAATTGCATTCTTTCGTGAAATAGCCATCTTCAACGCCTTGTCTTTACATATAACCCGAAGTTGTGATCCTATTACATTGTCAACTTTTAAAATTTGTTTTGTAACTATACCCTTAAAAATACTGTCATTAGCACTGTGATATCCTAGTTGAATTTCGATTTCCACACCAGGTTTGAAGGTGTCAGAATCTGTTACCTCAAAAGTTTGATCTGCTGTACTACCATCCCTCAGCACGATTTCAGCTTCGGCAATCTTATTGGCGGACTGCTCAATTCTGATTTCCATGATATCATATGTATCCGGAATCTCGGTTCCTGCGGAAAGAATCGAAAATGAGGTTAAATTTGCATCTTCTGTTATAGGTGAACTAGGCATATTTCGATTTTATAGGTGGTAAGTACAACTCTGTTCCTGGCACTAAATTTCTGTAATTAATCAAATTATTATATTCGGCTACATCTAGATAATAGCTACTATCTCCATACACTTTATAACAAATAAGAGGTAATGTATCTCCTTCTTTAACCATAAAAAAGTGGGTGAGATCTGGAGATTCATCGCCTGCTTCCCGAGCAATGACATTGGCATCCAAGGCTTCTTCAAACTTTACGGTAGCTTTGGCTCGCAATGGCGTTCCATCAGGTTTGAACAGCGTATAAGTAACATCCAAAGACGTAAGTTTAGATTTAAAAATCAAGGATCCCCATGACACGATTAAATAATTGGGTTCATGTATGGTCCCGTTATACTTAAAGCATACTTTCTTAAACTGATCCAACTGCGTCTTAACAGCCACTTGGTTATTTTCAATGGCTCCAGTGGCATCAAAATAAATATCAAAAGAGATCGTCTCAGGCGGCATTCCTTGAAAATCAAGTACCGCATTGGGTTTCCCTTGCGCGGTTTTATTATTGTACTTGATTTGATGGTTATGCGTATAGGTAGAGGGGTTAATTTTCACAGTACACTTCCCCGTACCTTTTCCCGAGTATTGATTGCTAGAATAAGCAACGATCGTCATTTTGTTTGAAGCCATACTATCGCTCTTTATGCTTTTTAAACTGCTTTCTTATTTCTTTTCTACATTCTTTCAACAGTGATCGTCTAATTTGTTCCAAATCAGAACTATCAGAAGAGTGGTTAGTCTCTTCTTCAATTTTCACTTTGATTAATAATTCTCTTATCTCGATGGCCATAATTAATCATCAAATAGATTTCCAAACATGTCATCATCATCGTCATCGCTACTGGTATCAGTATTCAATTCGGTGAAATAACTGTAAGCAAATTCTAGGGTTTCTATTACAATTTCATTATTCATGGAGTGAAGATCTGAAGCTGACCATTTTACGGGCCAGGCATTGACAAAACTCCAAGAGTTGATGGCTGTTCCTGTTTCATCTAACAAATTGACAATTATGTTTTTTGTTTCAACGAAATCCGAAAGCCCACCGCCAAAGGTCTTCATACACCATACTATGAGGTCTGATCCCTTTGGCACAAGGCCTCGCTTTAACACTAAATTGGAGAACTTTGCAGAAGTAGGAACACGGTGTTTAAAACTATTGTTCCCTCCTTCTGCAATTTCCTCAATTCCCATTTCCATCGAAATACCAGACACCTCCTTAAAAGATGCGTCCACACTTCCGGACACTCCGCTAAAAGACAGCTGAAAATAAAAGGCTACGGGTGGATATACATTACTCATGATTACCCATTAGCTATTGTTAACCCTTCATGTGCGAGTTCCAGTGTTTCTACAGCTACTTCATTGGCATCCGATTTTAGATCGGCTCCCGTAATTTTAGTAGGCCATGCATTGGTTAATGTCCAAGACATGGTAGTCCCTCCGGCCTCGTCTAGTAATTCTATTACAACAGTCTCACGTTTAATAATATTCATTTTAATGGCATCATACCATTTCCAGAAATTATTATCCTTCACAAAGATTCCTTTCTTAAGTGTTACGTTTCCTGTTTTGGCAATTCCCGGCATTTTTATGGTTGAAAATTGCTTGCTATCGCTGTGCCTATATTCTATTGGCTGCGTTTCGGTATCCAATCCAGAAACTTCCTGAAATGCTACCGTGTTATCTTGTGACCCTAAACTTACCTTAAAATAAAACTTTGGTAATGGCCACACATTGCCTTGAGCTGAACCGTCTGACATAATTATTGTTTTTTAAAATTTAACTTTGTTTTTATCCTTTTTGCATTTCCTGTTGGAACGTTATTTCAATGAATTCCGCAGGATGAGAAACCGCTACTTTCACGGACACTCTCATGATTCCATTTAGGATATCATCACCAGTCATGGTACTTCCTAAACCAACACTCACAGAATATGCATCTGATGGTTTTGGGCCTACCAAGCCTCCTTGATTCCATAATCCAGTAAGGAAATTGCTTATCATACTTTTCACATTGATCCAAGTACTTGAATCATTAGGTGCAAATACATAGGCTTTAGAAGCGTCTTGTACAGATTGTTCGATATAGATTAATGTTCTTCTAACATTTACATATCTCCAATCGTTTGAATTTCCATCCAATGTTCTGGCACCCCATACAAGGTTTCCACGTCCAGTAAACGCTCTAATTGCACAAATAGATTTTCCATCTATTGGCATATTAAGGCCTTCTTGGGCATGATTATCAATCTTGATTGAAGGAGCAACCGTACTTTGAACACCTACATTAGCGGGCGCTATCCAAACTCCTTCGTTGTTATCAACCGAGGTATAAATACCTGCCATACCAGCACTAGGAGCCATTAGATTCATATGTCCCATAACAGATCCCATTAATAATTGATAGGATTTACTAAGGTTTTGTAGAATCAAATTGGCCTTATCCAATGACGTTTCGGGATTGGCAGTAAACGCAGAAATGATCTTAGCCATATCTGGATTCAATACACCACTTTCATCTGTAAATTCAATATTAAGTAGGGTTTCTACAGCACTGTAGGAATCCTTATTAATATTTTGATACGAAATTTCCGAAGTTTGATACACGGTTGTATGCAACCATGGATAATATGCTACGCCATAGCTATTAAATTTAGGAATCGATGGTTCTACACTGCTTCTAAATTGCTCGAAGCTCTTGGTTCCAACCATGGGCTCACTAAAACCGCCTGGAATGTCCAAAATAGCAACACGGCTCATCATCTCACCACAGTGATTGATCATTTCATTTTGCAATGAATAGGCATTCGCATACTTTTCAAGCAGTGTTGTTCCGTTTGGATTAATTACCTCAACGGCATCTGGGATGACCAACATGGTAGGTTCTGTTTCTTTTTTGAGCAATGTAATTGCTGAAACAAAATCCGTCGTGTCCGTAATCGCCTTTTTTGAATAATCGTAAGCACCAATCGTCATTATGTAGCAATCTCCTCCTCCGTTTTCATAGAAGAACTTCACACCACTATACAAACGATAGTTGATCGTCTCAGTTTTCAAATTGTAGGCATAACCATTGACAACAAAATCTGCATTGTTTGCCAAGTCATCAAAGGTACTTTGCGCTGTTTTCACTGCAGCTTGCAAGTCGCTATCATTTTCAGGAGCAGTGTTATCTGCCAATGCCTTTTCAGCATCTGCCAGAGCTTTGATATTGGTGTCTGCGTTTGCGGTGTCTAAAGCACCTGAGGCCGCTGTAGCCGCCGCATCTGCGTCCGAGGCCGCTTTGGTTTGCTCTGTGGTAACATCTGTACCTGCATCAGCTACTGCTTTATCAGCGGCTGCTTTCTCTTTGGCTGTGGCAGCAACTGCCTTTTCCAACGCTTCCAATCTTTCCGGTAAAATGTTTGATGTAACACTGTACTGTACCTTTGGAGGCGTGTTGCCAAAAATGGCAAGGAATTCTGCTAAGGATGTAACCTTAACTGCCTTGTTCAATAGACTCTTCCCGTTATAGGACGTCTGCGCCGTGTATCCAATAAACGCCGGAACGGCGGTTGGTACTGGAACAACGGCGTTCCCAAAGGCATCCAGTTCTTGGATATAAACCCCTGGGGTTTTCATGGTTGTTGACATAAATTACTGATTTAAATTAAACATATATTATTGTTGATACGTAGAATGCTCCCGCATTCTCTCCTTGTGTAAACTTTTTTAATGCATCCGGACTTGGGTTAGGCATTTTGATTTCCAACTGATTTTGAGATGTTGAAGAATCATTAGAATAGGTCATGTGTAATTGTGGGGCTTCAACTAGTTTTTGTTGCAACTGTCTTGCCTCATTGCTTGTAAACATTTGTGCCTTTTGCCCTCCTATCACTTCATTTTCCACCGGACCCGAATATTTTTTAGTGTCGCTTCCAATTACTTCCATGGCATGCACATCAATCTTTCGGCTTTCGGATACAATTACCTTATATTCCCAAAACACCGAGCGCACTTCGACATTTATACTGTATTTCAAACCATCTTCATAGATGGGTTTTAGTTTTTCAACATCTAAATGAAACACGCCAATACAGTTCATTGGCAGGTCTCCTCCGCATGCGAAAAATCGCTCTTGCATCTCTCCATCTAACCATATTTCAAAAACGCCTTCGTTGAATTGACTTAGGTTAACCGGATATGTTTGCATTCCCTCCTCAATGGTACTTTCAACAATCACTTCTCCGCTTGCTAATTTTACTTGAATTTTTGTTTCCGTACCAGAGGGTATTGATATATTGAATTTTAGCGGTTTCTTATTCATGAGGTCACCTTGACCTACAAATGAATCTTTGTGTAAAACGGAAGGGTTCGTTGAGTTCTTACCGTTCTCAAAATAGAATATCTGCTCCTCCCCAATTGAAGGAATTTGGGAGTAGTTATAAAACAAAGGATCATCAATTAGTACCTGAAAATACAAGCTCTCTAATCCAGAAAAAGTAGTTACAACATCAAATGTTTCCTGAGCATTACTTCCTGCAAACAGTGACATTTTATTGTTCTTTTTGGAGAAACGTATTTCATAGTTTTTACAACTCTTAACGGTAGATTCAAAAGGCATCATTCTAAAGACCGAACATATGCCATTCGGAAAATAGTTATGTGTCATTTCAAGTTCCAACCATTTGTGGTATACTACATCCATACTAGTTATTTTTTGCTTTTGGGTCTCCTCGAAGTCCAGATACTCCTGGAACCTCTTTCTTAATTATATCTTCTTGAACCGTCATCATTCGTACTTTATAGATTATAGAAGGCACATATTTGGCTCCAATTCCACTCCAGATATGACTCAATTCGTTAATTGGTAAATTAAATATCTCGAAGGTTAGTTTCTCCAAGGGTGCTTTCATTTCCGGATGTGTTTGATTGGTGAAATACGGATTTGCCTGAAACACTTGTATTACAGCCGAGAGCATTTTATGTGCTTCGAGGTAGTTTCCAGAATCATAGTTTGCAGATACCAAAAGGTATAGATTAAGGTGCACCGGAGGTGTTATCTTTCCGTAGTCATTACCTTCCCTAAGGTAATTGTTTAGGGATTTCATGGTGGTTTCGTGCTCTATGTTAATAACTGAGATGATCACTTTATTTTCAATATTATCTGTAACCGTTCCATCGGGATTAATCAAACTACTCGCAATCACCCGATCTTCATTGATTCCAAATGACATCTTAATCTCATTATTGAGAACATCTGATATAAATGTTAGTGTTTTGGCTATCATTCTATTCGCTTTTTTTGTCTACTAGTGTTTTGATTGATCCTATTACCGCTCTGGTAAAGTAAATGCCTGCTATATTCAGCACATAAAAACCTACAAATAGGGGTCTGTCACTAATCATGTCACATACCGTCATAATTTGATCTGAGGTAGCGTACTCATTAAAAAGATAGGTCATCACCAATCCCAATGGTACTGCCAAGAGCAACACAAGTATTACCCAAAGGAACTCTTTGGATAAAAACTTTTGCACAGATGCCAAAAGCTTCTTCAGCTTTCCTTCTTCCTTGGCCAGGGCCGCCTGTTGTTTTGCTAGCGTACTCATGGTAGATCTCTATGAATTCTTTGAATAAATTTGCTCACAAAAAACAAGCATACCGCACCTGCAACGAATCCCAGAATCAAGGCGACAGATGCATTGTTAAATATGTTTTTCCAACGTAGTAGTACTATTAAAAATAGTAGTACAAACGATGAGTAATAAATTATATAGGCCGTCTTTCCGAAAAAGAAGACCCTTGTTTCTGGTTTAAACATGGCAATTAATATTCCGGCACCGCCATATAATACAATGAACGTCATGGCAAAGAGTAGTACCGCTTTATAATCATCCACATCATTTAGTAGTGCATCGACATTGGTTAATTTATCCCATATCTGGGATAACCATGATGGGCCATCATCGGCGCCTGTTCCACCACCTTCTCCAGTACCTGTCCCATCACCATTGCCCGAACCATCCGCATTACCACTTCCATCGCTCGAGTTATTAGTATCGTTTCCATCCTGTGTGCCATGACTATTATTTCCATCAGAAGTAGAATCGTCTCCAGTACCCGTATTAATACCTGTATCTGAGTGGTCTCCAGACCAGGTTTTTTGCGTGGTAAGACTACCAGCTATGGTGCTCCAGAGATCATCATAGCCTTTATCATACCCTAATGCCCAAATGCCCATTCCATTGAGCCCCTTCTGCTTGATATAGTTTAACTTCACGGCCATTGTGGAATCATTGTCAAACCAGAGTTGCCTTATTTTGTTATTGTCCTTTCTTACGTAGCTCGCCCATGCGCTTTGGCTCACAGTATCATACCTGACTAGCACATTTTGTTCAATCGCTTTTTTAATATAATTATAGGGACGCGCACCAATATATTTTTCTGCCTTGGCGCCTAAATTGGCCGTTTTAGTTTCCCATATAAATCCATAATATGGTAGTGCTAAGATCAATTTAGAGGCAGGGACCTTACTGGCCAAATAATAGTCTACTGAAGTCGTGAGATTATAAGGTTCCCATTGTTTACCGCTTTGCAATGGGGCTACTGGCCCTGCAACATTGCTAAGGGAACCATAGTAATTATACCCCATAATAGTGAACTGGTCTACAACTGGCTCTAGGACTTCAAGGTCTAATGATTTTTGCCAATCCACGGCTGGTACAGAGAGGTAGACCAAATAATCCTTGTTTGCTTTTCTCAATTCTTGACTTAACAAGAGTACGAACCGGGAGAAATCATCTTTATGTGATTTAGGAATTCCTTCAAAATCGATAGACACCCCATCTCCTCTGTCCTTGAGCAAGGAGATCAATTCTGCAATTAATGTGGTTATCGCTTTATCGTTGTTTAAGAATTTTCGATTATTAGCTTGGCCAAAATTGGTGATGGTCAATAGCAATTTTGTCCCATTGGCTCTCGTGATTCTACTCAGTGGTGTTGTCTCCCAATCATGTACCGTTTTGGCTTTACCCGTCTTCGGGTTTACTTCGTAGGAGAAATAGGCAATAGTAGTAAGAAGGGAGTAGTTAATGTTTTTATAGTATTCTTTTTCCCAGTACGGATACCAGCCAAGTACTTCATATTTAAGATCAAATATTGTCCCTGGTTCATAGGCCGAAATGGCCAGCCCAGTACTGTCACTGGTAATATAATCTGGACTTCCCTTTAGTAGTCTTTGCTGTTCGCGAATATACTGTCTCGCTAATTTGGCGGAGTCACTATGATGAAAGAAATTTTTAAATGAAAGAGCCTTTCCAATTGCTTTAAGACCTTTCCCTACGGCTGTCTTTTCTTTTTTGGCATCTGCTTCAGTGCTATCTTGAGCAAGTAAGACGCCACTACCAGATCCACACCAAAAAAGTGCAATTAGGCTAAATAATATGATTCGTTTAGTACATTTCATAGTATATGATCAAAAAAATCATTCATTTCAAAAACTCTATTCATGTAATGCTAGGAGCTATAAACATTGTGTTATTCTCACATTTAGATCCATTTTAATCGGCCCCACGATTGTAATAGTAAAGGAAAAATTCTCTAGGAATAATGTTAGAAAGAAACTGAACAACTTGAAATAAGTATTTATACGTAAAATTAAATCTGAGTGAATTCGTAATTAGTTGCGTTATCAAATAGTAGTATTTTTATACAGAAAGTTGGATTTACGTCTACCCTAGAAGTTGTTCTAAAAAAAGTATTTTAAGTTTGTAGATATATCTACGACTAACCCACGTCAAAGCATATGAAATACGAATATCACAACGCGCAGTTAGTCTCCATTTTTGGATGGACAGATGACATAAAAAAAGATGAGGATAGGTTTGCCATTAGAACCAATGTTATTAATATTCTTTGGAATAGAAATCAGGAACCATTGAAGTTAACCATTGATGATCTTGAGGTAACACTAAACTACAATCAAATTGTCACTACTACCTATTTACAGCGGGTTTCATATAAAGAGACTCAGCTCCCACTAATGTCTTTTATGTTTAACCGGGAGTTCTATTGTATATCTGATCATGATAGTGAAGTTTCATGTAATGGAATCCTATTTTTTGGAACACAAGACCTTCCTATAATTACCATTCCTACCGAACAGGAACGTAAATTTGAAACCCTCCTAGAAGTTATAAAAGAAGAATTCTCTACTCCAGATAAAATTCAGGGTGATATGCTTCAAATGTTACTCAAACGACTCATCATAATTTGTACGCGTTTGGCCAAAGACCAGCACATTGTCAAAGCCCTCAATAATGATCAAATTGATGTCATAAGAAAGTTCAATTACCTCGTAGATCTTCACTATAAAACTAAAAGAAAGGTAAGTGATTATGCAGAATTACTATTTAAGTCTCCAAAAACACTTTCCAATTTGTTCTCTTTATATAGACAAAAAACTCCACAACAAATCATACACGAGCGCATTGCTTTGGAAGCAAAACGTCTTATGAAATTTACCGACAAGCAAACGCAGGAGATTGCCTATGATCTTGGATTTAACGATCCGGCGCATTTCAGTAAATTTTTCAAAAAAATAACCCACCTTTCTCCCACTCAATACAAAGAAAAAGAGACTGCCATAGACTAGCGGGAAATTTGTACATGTACTCGGGAAATTAATAATAACACAAACACCTCTGGTGGTTGCATCTTTGCACCATACTTTTTTTGATACCTGTAAAACAGTAACAGGAACTAATAACACAAAAACTGGGGAAAGCCGAAAACCAAAACAGAGTAGGCCACAATACCGATACTATGGAAAATCAAATTGAAAACAGTTTAAAACACATTCATTCATTACTAGGCAAGGGTGCTTTCATTGAAGCAATGGAAACATATTTACATGACGATGTACAACTTCAGGAGGCCAATGATGCTCCTAAGATTGGTAAATCATTCAATGTAAACTTTGAAAAAGATTTTATAGAAAATCAGCTGGAAGAATTTATATCCTATACGGTTGGTAATTATGCCGTTCAAGGAAATTATTCATTTTATGATGCTGTTATGACATTGAAGCTTACTGATGGAAGTACAATGGTTTCCGAACAAATAGTTGCTACCGAATGGAAGGATGGAAAAATCTATAGAGAACGATACTATCACGCTTAACAGCACTTAACATATTAGGTAAATCTAAAAAACAAAAAACAATGAGAACATTTAATGTACCCACGAGAGATGAAGTCTCCGAAGATGACAAGATTATTTTTGATGGGTTAAAAAAAGCCGTCGGTTTTGTTCCTAATCTATACGCTACTATCGCACATTCTAAAAATGCCTTAGGATCTTATTTAGCGTTATCTAGTGCAAAAACATCCATGAGCGCTAAAGAGAAAGAAGTTGTCAATTTGGTTGTGAGCCAAGTTAACGGTTGTGAATATTGTTTGGCGGCGCATACTGCAATTGGCCAAATGAATGGTTTCACCGAAGATCAAATTCTTGAAATACGTCAAGGTGAAATATCTTTTGATACCAAATTAAATGCTTTAGCGCAATTTGTTGAAGACACAACCATAAACAGAGGTCGTCCTTCTTCAGAAAATATAGAAGCGTTGTATGAAGTAGGTTATACCAATGAAAATTTGGTAGATATTTTATTAATTATTGGCGACAAGACATTTACCAATTACTTACATGGAATCACCGGAATTCCTGTGGATTTCCCGGCAGCTCCCCCATTAGTTGAAGCTAATTTGTAAGTTTATAAGGGCGGGCTTTGCCCGCCCTTATAAAAAAAATATCAGTGCATTCAATATTAGGTAGTAGCGATTCCTGCTTCTATTATGGCATCAAACCCTCCTGCAACATCAACAATGTTATGTATGCCTCTACTTTTTAATATAGAAGCTGCAATTACAGATCGGTAACCGCCAGCACAATGTATATAGCACATTTCGTTCTTCGGAAAAACATCTAAATAGTTATTAAGGGAACCCAAAGGTGTATGAATAGCATTTGGGATATGAGAGGCGCCAAATTCGCCTTCCTTCCGTACGTCAAAAACGGGCGTATTTTCATTTAGCTGTTGCTTAAATACATTTACGGGTGTAGAAGAAAGTGTATCTACTTCTTTTCCAGCTTCGTACCAAGCTTGAATTCCGCCGTCCAAATACCCTAAGGTCTTATCGAATCCAACTCTTGACAAGCGCGTTACAGCCTCTTCTTCCCTATTTTCAGGAACTATTAATAAAATGGGTTGCTCGGTATCAGCTATTAAAGTGCCTACCCAAGGTGCAAAACTCCCATCCAATCCAATAAATATTGAACGAGGAATATGTCCTTTTATAAAATCTTCTTGATGCCGAACATCTAATATAATGGCCCCTGAATTATTTGCTAAGGTTTCAAAATCTTCCGCCGAAATTTTAACTGTTCCGCGGTTCACTACCTGATCTAAGGCATCGTATCCTTCTTTGTTCATCTTAACATTTAATGGAAAATATGCAGGAGGAGGTAGCAATCCATCGGTCACTTCTTTAATAAATTCGGTTTTATTCATGTTCTCACGTAGAGCATAATTCACAAGCTTCTGATTACCCAAGGTGTCTACCGTTTCTTTCATCATATTTTTTCCACACGCAGAACCAGCTCCATGTGCTGGATATACAATCACCTCATCAGATAAAGGCATAATTTTCGTGCGAAGGCTATCGTATAAGATTCCTGCAAGATCTTCTTGTGTCATACTTGCAGATTTCTGAGCAAGATCCGGACGACCAACATCCCCTAAGAACAAGGTGTCTCCACTAAAAATGCAATAATCTTTACCCTCAGCATCTTTAAGTAAATAAGTAGTGCTTTCCATGGTATGACCTGGCGTATGAAGTGCAACCAGAGTGACCGCACCAATTTTGAATTCCTGGCTGTCTTTAGCTATTATGGCTTCAAACGATGGGTCTGCATTTGGGCCATATACTATCGGCGCACCAGTGATTTGAGATAAAGTTAGATGTCCACTTACAAAATCAGCATGAAAATGCGTTTCAAAAATATATTTAATAGTAGCTCCGTCACGTCCAGCCCTATCCATATAAGGTTTTGTTTCTCTTAATGGATCAATAATAGCGGCCTCTCCATTACTCTCAATATAATATGCCCCTTGCGCCAAACAACCTGTATAAATTTGTTCTACTGTCATAGATTGAAAATTTTTACAAAGATACTAATTGTTGCGTTTCAATAGATGAACTTTACAATATTTGGCATTGTTAAACCTCGAAAAAAAATTATTTTTTTCACAAAACTTTCACATCACACCTACTCTTCATACTATATATTTACAGATATAATAATTTGCAGTATCTTTTGTGCAAGTTTATACAACCTTAATTACAAATTTCTAGTTATGAAATACGCAATTTTATCTGTTTTCACTCTTTTAATGATCTCGTGCAATACGGCACAAAATTCTGTGTCTAAAAAGAGTATGACTCGTGTTGATTATGCCAACACCATTACGGCCGAAGATTTAAAAACCCATCTTTATAAATTTGCCGCTGATGACATGGAGGGTAGAATGACTGGGACTTCTGGACAGAAAAAAGCCGCGACATACCTAGCCTCTTTTTATAAGGATCAAAATATTTCGGGGCCTAATGGCGGTGATCAATATTATCAAGAAATTCCTGCAGAATATTTTAAGAGAATGACAGAACCCGCTGGATCTGAAAATGTGGTTGCTTTCATTAAAGGTTCTGAAAAACCGGATGAGATTATTGTACTTTCTTCACATTATGATCACGTAGGAACAGATGATGATGGCAATGTGTATAACGGTGCCGATGATGATGGAAGTGGTACAGTGAGTATGCTAGAAATGGCCGAAGCATTTCAACAAGCTGTAAAAGATGGTAATGGCCCTAAACGATCCATTCTATTCTTACACGTAACAGGAGAAGAGATTGGTTTATACGGATCTAAATACTATACAGAAAATCCTATTTTTCCGTTGGAAAACACCGTATGTAATTTAAATACGGATATGATCGGACGCATTGATCCCGACAAAAAAGATTCTCCAAATTACGTCTACCTTATTGGTAGTGATAAGCTGAGTCAGGAGTTGCATGATCTTTCTGAAGACATAAACAAAGAGTACATAAATCTAGAGTTAGATTATAAATATAATGACGAAAACGACCCAAACAGATTCTACTATAGAAGTGATCATTATAACTTTGCAAAAAACAATATTCCTATCATCTTCTATTTTAACGGAACGCATGAAGATTATCACAAACCAACAGACACCCCAGATAAAATTGAATATGAACTCATGGCCAAAAGAGCTCAATTAATCTTCCAAACAGCTTGGGAAGTGGCCAACAGAGAAGGGCGTATTACGGCCGATAAACTATAGTCTATAAACAGGTTATATAATATATACAAGAACGAAGAGGCTCCATATTTGGAGCCTCTTCGTTTGGTTAGATGTTTGGTTTTCAACAATAGTAACGATATCTTGTTATTTCTCCACTCTACCGAAAAGTGTTCTTTTTTAAATAAGAATACACGCTAAAACAAATAATCTTATGAATATTGTAATTCCACTATTCGAGAACTTCGAGTTGCTCGATGTTACTGGTCCTATTGAGGTGCTAGGTTATATGAAACCAACCCCCAACATTATTTTGGTTGCCGATGAAACGGTCACTGCCACCCCAGGTGGGGTCCAAATAGTACCCATGTCCAACTTTGCAGATTGTCCTCAAGCCGATGTGTTACTAGTTCCTGGTGGATCCGGACAAGTGCAAATGATGCAGAACACAGAATACATCAATTTTCTAAAGCATCAGGCAACAGAAGCCAAATATGTAACTTCTGTATGCGTAGGCAGTTTATTACTAGCCGCCGCAGGACTATTAGATGGCTATATTGCCACGACACATTGGGATTCCCAATCCATACTCAATTTATTTCCTGAGGTTACCTTGGCAGGGGGCTATCCTCCCTACGTCATTTGTGGAAACCGAGTCACCAGCGGTGGTGTTTCCTGCGGTATTGATATGGCATTAGCTTTAGTATCTATTCTGAAAGGCGATCATGAAGCTAAGAAGGTTCAATTAATCACCGAATACCAACCAGACCCTCCCTTTCATTGTGGCAAGCCCAACACTGCAGCACCTAGTGTTATGGGAGCCGCTGCACTTATGGTAAACGATCTACGAGAAAAGCGTTATCTGCAAGTACGAAGAATGTTGGAGTAAAGAAATTTCGTAAGGAAGCTTTCTATAGAAACAAAAAAAGCCTTCAAAGAAATTTGAAGGCTTTTGGGTGGAAGACCGGTTTCGAACCGGCGACCTCTAGAACCACAATCTAGCGCTCTAACCAGCTGAGCTACAACCACCGTGTTTATTTCGCTCTAAAAGCGGACGCAAATATAATTCATTTCGTACGGCTGCGCAATATCAAAAATGAAAATTTTACATCAAATCGTATAAGGATTTAACTGCCACGTATCTCTCTGCTGTAAAGCCTTCTCCGTATTCCGTTCCTATTAATCTACCCATATCTTGTGCTCTATAGCGAATACTATCTTTGAAATTTGTGGATGAAATAGGTGTTTCTGGCTCATTGGCGTCTTGCTTATGAAACTGACTTTCATAGGCAAACACCGCTTCCAGTTTTTTATCTAAAAAGCCAGAAACGTCAACCACAAAGTCTGGTCTTAGGTTTTTCCATTGAATATAATGATATACTTGCTTAGGCCTCCAAGCAGATTGAGAAGTTCCTTCAAATGTTGTTTCTATTCTTCGTAACCCACTTAAAAAACAGGCGTCACTTGCTAATTTACTCCCTTTACCGTGATCTATATGTCTATCATCAATAGCATTACACAACACTATATCGGGTTGATATTGTCTTAGTATTTTTATAATTGCTAACTGTGCTTCCTTATTGTTTTGAAAAAAACCATCTGCTAAACCAAGGTTATGTCGTACAGCGACCCCTAATAAGTTAGCTGCATTAGCGGCCTCTTGATCCCTTATCTCTGGCGTTCCCCTAGTACCTAATTCACCACGTGTAAGATCTAAAATCCCTACACTCTTTCCATGATGTATTTCTTTTGCCAGCGTAGCGCCACAGCCCAATTCAACATCATCAGGATGAGCTCCAATCGCCAAAATATCTAACTTCATACCATCGAATTTTCTAATTGATGCTTTGCAGCATTTTCAAAAGCCTGTTCTAAATCCGCTACCAAGTCTTTCTTTTCTTCTATACCCACAGAAAACCTTATCAGTCCATCACTAATCCCTTGATGTGCTCTTTCTTCATCAGTTAATAAGGCGTGAGATGTTTTTGCAGGAGATAACATGGTTGACTCTACCCCAGCCAAACTCATAGATTGCTTAATAAGTTTCAAAGATTTCATGAACAATTCGGCATTCATACTTTCAATCAATTCAAAGGAGAGCATTCCGGTATACCCACGCATTTGCCGCTTGGCAATATCATGATCAGGATGACTTTTTAGACCGGGGTAGTAAACTCTTGAAACCAATGGGTGTTTATCCAACCATTTGGCCATCTTCTTTGCGTTTTGGTTTTGCGCCTTTACACGTATCCCCATGGTCTTGATACTTCGTTCTAACAACCAAACTGTATAATCACTTAGGCTTCCTCCAAGGTTCTTTGCTATTCCCCAGATCTGTTGTATATGTGCTTCGGAGGCAGCTACAGCCCCTGCACAGATATCACTGTGACCGCCCATATACTTTGTAGCGCTATGGATAATTACATCAATACCAAAATCGCCTGGATTTTGATTGACGGGCGAAGCAAATGTATTATCGATCATGGTAACGATCCCTCGCGGCTTTGCTATTTGCGAAATCATCTCCATATCGGTAAGCAGCATCAATGGGTTGGAAGGTGTCTCGATATAAATAAGCTTGGTGTTATCTCTAATTTGTGAAATGAAAGCTTCGGCACCAAAGCCATCTGCAAAAGAATATTCTATACCAAATTTCACGAACTGTTCGGTCACAAAGTTAAAAGTTCCGCCGTATAGTGTCTTCTGAAGAACTACGTGATCTCCCTTATGCAAAAAACCAAGCATTGCTGTGCTAACTGCAGCCATTCCACTACCAAAAATCAATGCCGATTCCTTATGCTCCAAATGAGCAATCTTTTTACCAAGCGCCTCTTGATTAGGGGTATTAAAGTAACGTGGATATCTTTTAACATCAACACCTTCGTAGGCATATGAACTTGACATAAACAAGGGAGAAACCGCTCCTTTAAACTGCTCATCTTTCACGCCTCCTACATGGGTGCAAACCGTGTTAAGTCCGAACTTTTTGCTTTCCATATTTCAATGTTTTTAGAACGTCTAAGGTAAAAATTACTTTTCAACTTTACTATTTATTTATGGCTGAAATGTCTTTAGAAAAGATCTCTTTTTTATCTTTAGCCAATGAAATTACTACTCACCCATATCAAAGAACTCCTTCAGGTCAGAGAAACGGCCCCTATCATGGTAAAAGGGCTTGAAATGAAAACACTTCCTACCCTTCAAAATGCTTGGTTACTTATCGATAACGACCGCATTTCGGCCTACGGATCCATGGATGATGGCACTGTCCCTGAGGTATCAAATACCGTTGATTGTACCGGTAAGATAGTACTTCCTACTTGGTGTGATTCACATACACATTTGGTCTATGCAGGAAATCGTGAACAAGAATTTGTAGATCGTATCAATGGCCTATCCTATCAGGAGATTGCCGAGCGTGGTGGCGGAATTGTCAATAGTGCCAAAAAACTACAAGAAACTTCCGAAGAAGATCTTTATGAACAGTCCGCGGCTCGCTTGGAAGAAGTAATGAAAATGGGTACTGGAGCGATCGAAATTAAAAGCGGCTATGGACTAACTACAGCAGCCGAACTTAAAATGCTTCGGGTAGCCAAGAAACTGGCCAAGCAGTATTCCATTCCTATTAAAACCACATTCTTAGGCGCCCATGCGTTTCCTTCAGAATATAAAAATAACAAAGAAGGCTATCTGGATCTTATCTGTAACGAAATGTTGCCTAAAGTTGCTGAAGAAAACCTCGCAGAGTATGTAGATGTTTTTTGTGAAGAGGGATATTTTTCGGTGGCAGATTCTGAAAAAATACTTTCCGAAGCACAGAAATACAATCTTATCCCTAAAATACATGTTAATCAATTTACAGCATTAGGCGGTGTTGCCTTAGGCGTGAAGTACAATGCACTAAGTGTAGATCATTTGGAAGTACTCACTCCAGAAGATATCCATGCCTTGCAAGGCTCCAATACTATGCCGGTAGCGCTTCCCTCCTGCTCATATTTTTTGAGCATTCCTTATACGCCCGGAAGAACGCTTATTGATGCTGGGCTTCCATTGGCATTGGCCACAGACTATAATCCTGGCTCTACACCAAGTGGAAACATGAATTTTGTTGTCTCAACGGCTTGTATTAAAATGAAACTTACCCCCGAAGAAGCTATCAACGCAGCAACCATCAATGCCGCGTACGCCATGGGATTACAAGATTCTCACGGGAGTATTACTATTGGTAAAAAGGCTAGTGTGATTATCACCAAAGAAATTCCATCCTATGGGTATCTTCCCTACGCTTTTGGAAGCAATCTTATTGATAGTGTTCTCATAAATGGTGAAGAAATATGAATTGGTTTTAGTACAGAATCCGGTTCCATTTTTTAATTATATTGTTTCAATTATTATAAAACAAAAGCTACATTTGAGGTCTCTAAAATAGCTTGAAGAAATGCAACGACAACTTATTGAATGTGTCCCCAATATAAGTGAGGGACGCGATACAGCCAAAATACAAGAGATCGTAAAAACGGTAGAGACCGTTGAAGGTGTTAAACTTTTGGATGTGGATCCGGGAAAAGCAACCAATAGAACCGTTATTACTTTTGTAGGGGAGCCTGAACCCGTTATTGAAGCAGCATTTCTACTTATCAAGAAAGCATCAGAACTAATTGATATGAGCACCCATAGTGGTGAGCATCCCAGATTTGGTGCCACAGACGTTTGTCCATTAGTGCCAATTTCAAACATTAGTTTGGACGAAGCCGCCAAATATGCTCATACCTTGGGAGAACGGGTTGGTAAAGAACTCGGGATTCCTGGTTATTTTTACGAAAATGCAGCTAAAGAAGAAAAGCGCAAGAATCTAGCTAATTGCAGGTCTGGTGAGTATGAAGGTCTTCCGAAGAAATTGTCAGACCCAGCATGGAAGCCAGATTTCGGTCCATCCGAATTCAACGAAAATGTTGCACGAACAGGCGCGACAGCCATTTCGGCAAGGGATTTTCTAATTGCGTACAATGTAAACCTGAATACTACTTCAACACGAAGAGCCAATGCGATTGCCTTTGATATTAGAGAGGCTGGTAGAGTGAAACGAGAAGGCAACCCTATTACGGGGAAAAAAATACTTGACGAACAAGGAGAACCTGTTCGTGTTCCTGGAAAACTAAAAGCCGTTAAAGGTATTGGTTGGTATATTGAGGAATATGGGATTGCACAAATATCATATAACCTGACTAATATTTCAATAACTTCCATGCATGTGGCCTTTGACGAAACTTGCAAAGCTGCCAATGAGCGCGGACTACGAGTTACAGGATCGGAGCTTATTGGTCTTGTCCCTTTACAGGCCATGTTAGATGCAGCCGATTATTTCCTCATCAAGCAAGAACGTTCTTTAGGTGTCTCTGAAAGTGAAAAAATTAAAATTGCCATCAAATCACTGGGATTAGATGATCTAAAACCCTTTGATCCACAAGAAAAGATCATTGAGTATCTATTGCAAGGAGATGAGAAAAGACTGATCGATCTTAAGCTGAACGATTTTGCTGATGAAACAGCTGGTGAGTCTATGGCTCCTGGTGGTGGATCTATAGCTGCTTATGTTGGTACCTTGGGAGTTGCGCTGGGTACGATGGTAGCCAACTTATCTGGACACAAAGCTGGATGGGATGATAAATGGGAATTCTATTCGCAATGGGCCGAAAAAGGGCAGGCATACAAAAGCAAACTACTCTATTTGGTGGACGAAGACACCAACGCTTTCAATAAGATTATTGATGGGTTTAGAATGCCTAAAGGAAATGAGATAGAAATTGCTGCTAGAAAAGAAGCCATTGAAACGGCCACCAAGTATGCTACTGAGATTCCCTTCCAAGTTATGGAAACCGCCTATAACTCAATGGAAGTTATGCAATCCATGCTCAAAGAGGGTCTCCAAAGCTCGTTATCGGATGCAGGAGTTGGTATTCTTTGTGCAAGAACGGCCGTGCTGGGCGCTTATTTTAATGTGCGCATCAATGCGAAAGATATTAAAGACAGGACCTTCGCGGACGATATACTTTCCAGAGCCAAACAAATTTACAACGACACTCTAGCCATTGAACAAGAGGCTATTACCTATATTGACGGTAAGATGTAACTGATATAGTCATTCTTGGAGTAATTCAAAAAATTATAAACAAATTTTGAAAGAATATAGAAGTTTTATATATTTACATAAGCACTTATATAATTACTTATATGGATACATTAAAATCTCTTGGTGAAATTAGTATGGGGTCTCGTTTAAAGCGTCTCAGTGACTATTTAATGAAAGAAACACAGTCTTTGTATAAACAACAAGGTATTGACTTTGACCCCTTTCTTTTTCCCGCTTTCTATTCGATTGCAGCATCTAAAAAAACCACCAATACGGCTCTTTACGAATCCCTAAAAACAAGTCAGCCAGCGGTGACACAAACTATCAATAAACTCCAGGATAGAGGCCTAATCAATTTAGACTCCCATCCCCAAGACAAACGGAAAAAATTAATTTCTTTATCAGAAAAAGGGACCAGACTCTTTTACCAGTTGCAGCCACTCTGGAAAATTATAGATGAAGTAGTCAAGTTGTATTCAACATCATCTGCTACTACACTTATTGGCCATATCACACATTTTGAAGACGCATTAAAAAAAGGGCTAGTTATGAAAACGATCAACGCTAGAATACAAAACGAACTGGCTATAAAAGTTTCACCCTATCAAGAAGTTCACAAGAAATTCTTCTATGACCTAAACATTGAATGGTTGGAAACCTATTTTTACGTTGAAGATTTTGACCGAGAAGTGCTGAGCAATCCTGAGACCTATATTCTAAACTTGGGAGGTCATATTTTCTTCGCATTGGAAGGAAAACAAGTGGTGGGCACGGTAGCACTAATGTACAAAGAACCCGGTGAGTTTGAACTTACCAAAATGGCCGTATCTCCGGAACATCGTGGCAAAAAGATTGGACAAAAATTGATGCAACATTGTATCGACTTCGGTACCGAGAATAATTTCAAAAAACTATTTCTTTACTCTAATACTCTCTTAGAAAACGCTATTTATATTTATCGCAAATACGGTTTTCAAGAAATCCCCGTAGAGCCTGATAGTCCTTACGAGCGTAGTAATATTAAAATGGAATTACCCCTGTCCTAAAAGCAATCTAGTACATACAACTCATGAGATTCTTTGTATCTTCATGAAAAATTTGTTCCATGAAACAACTACTAATTACCCTATCCTTTCTGGTCGCCTTTTCGGGTTGTAAATCAGACACTAAAAAAACAAACACAGACGGAACAACCCAAGAAACTACCGAGGAAGTCGAAAAAGAATCAACCTCATCCTTTGAGGTGTATCCTATCTCACATGCGACAATGGTTATAGAATGGGACGGCACAGTTATTTATATTGATCCCGTGGGCGGCGGCGATAACTTTAGTAAATATCAGGAGCCAGACCTCATTTTAGTTACGGACATTCACGGGGACCATTTAAATGCCGAAACAATACAAGCGGTTGGTGTTTCAAAAACCAAGATCATGGTTCCTAAAGCTGTAGCTGATAAATTACCCGCTTCTTTAGAGGCTCAAATAGATATTCTAAACAATGGAGATATCAAAGAAAGGTTCGGTTTTTCGGTAGAGGCCATTCCTATGTATAACTTACGAACCGAAGCCCTCGACTTTCATAAGAAAGGGCGCGGTAATGGTTATGTGATAGAAAAAGCAGGAAAAAGAGTTTATATTTCTGGAGATACCGAAGATATTCCTGAAATGAGGGCCCTTAAAGGTATTGATATCGCCTTCGTATGTATGAATCTTCCGTATACCATGACGGTACAAAGTGCTGCAGATGCGGTTTTGGAATTTAAACCTAAGACTGTATACCCATATCACTATCGTGGAACAGAGGGCCTAAGTGATGTTTCAGAATTTAAATCGATTTTGTACGGAGGCAACCCCGATCTTGGTGTTGTTCAACTTGATTGGTACCCCAATAAAAAATAATAATTCGAAGTCCTTTGAAAAAATAATTGTTGGAATGCAGCTGTTAATGCCTGTAATTGGATAGTTTTATTACCAATGAAAATCTCTTTCGTTAACTTTCAAATCTTCTCGTACCAGATAATCAATTATGATACGGGTTTTTCCAGAGAATTGTTTGTGTTTAAATGAAAGTGTCAATGAATCTTCAGACACATATAGAACTTTGAAAAACTTATAGTCCTTCTTGATCTTAAACAGTTCAGGAATTTGATCACTCGTTAACTTAAGGTAGGAATTCCCACTATCGGAAACTGAAATTTTCCAAGTGGCTCGTAATGATGGGCCACAATCTGTATTGTCCTTATTATTATCTACAACTGTATTATTCACTGAAAATGTTTGTCGATAGCTTAAAAAACAGCGTCCCATGTTCATACGAGTATCTCCATTATAGCGTCGCGCAATCTTCCAGGTTTTTGTCGAATCACCAGCAATAAGTTGTATGGCATTCTGCGGAAGTACGTAGGGATTAATTTCGGTCTCTTCGCAGGAAGCAAGTACCAAGAACACTAAAGCAATCGAGAATAAAAAAATAGTGTTTCGCATGGTTGAAGATTGATTGGATTAAAAGTAGGTTTTTTGCTTCCGTTTTTCAAATGTAAGCACCGTTGCCTCTTGAAAACTAATTTTTTAACTATTCGCTGCGCTTTTTGTCTTATTTTTATACCTCTAAATTTTTGTAACCTAAAACGTATTGCTATGAACAACATGTTACGCTCCAAAAAAAAACTGCTTATCGGATCTCTTTTTCTCCTTGCGCTATCTGCCTTTTTCTGGTTTCCGCAAGAGACAATCGATCAAGAAACAGTCAATGAGATCGCCGAACAGTATCCTCATGAATGGATGTATAATCAACGAGCATACCCAGACAATTATATTAATCCAACCGCCATGAAGAATGCACTGCAACAATCTAAGAGCATCCTTTCATCTAGAGATGCAGAAAGTGGTGGTGCTTGGGTGCTTAGAGGCCCTTTAAACACAGGTGGACGTATTACAGATGCGGCTATTTCACCTGATAATGACAATCATCTGTACGTAAGTACCGCAGTAGGCGGTGTTTTCAGAAGTACTGATCAAGGTGCAAACTGGACTCCAATTTTCGATGCCATTGGACAAGCCTCTATAGGCAATATCGCTATTGCTCCTTCTAATGCTCAACGTATTTATGTAGGTACGGGAGAGGCTAATGGTAGTGCTACGTCTGGCGCTTTTTTTGGAGACGGTGTTTACAGGTCTGATGATGGAGGTGACACCTGGTCCAATATAGGACTCCCAGAAAGTAACCATATTGGAAGAATTGTAGTGGATCCAGCAGATGAAGACCGTGTTTTTGCGGCAGCTACTGGCCGACTGTACGGATACAATTCTGAAAGAGGTATCTATAGAACCACAGATGGTGGAGCAAATTGGGAACAAGTATTGTTCGTAACAGATTCAACAGCGGCTATTGACGTTGCTATGAATCCCGTTAATACAGATATTTTGTATGCCGCTATGTGGGAGCGTACTCGTAAGCCTTGGCAACGTGATTATGGTGGACTCACTTCGGGAGTACATAGATCCGTGGATGGTGGTGATACCTGGGAATTACTAGGTAATGGATTACCCGCCCCAAATGCACAAACTGGACGTATTGGTCTGGCTGTTTCTGAATCAGACCCGGCTACCGTTTATGCTAGATATACTACAGGCGAGATAACAAACTCTTTTGATGCCATTTATAAATCTACAGACAATGGCGATTCTTGGATACAAATTAATACGGGTGCTATTTCGGGCATTGATGCAAGTTTCGGCTGGTATTTTGGTAATATTCGTGTGAACCCTATAGATCCTGATGAAGTATATGTACTAGGACAACAACTCTTCAGAACATCTAACAGCGGCGGTAGTTGGCAATCTGTGAACGGCATGCACGTAGATCATCATGCCATTGAATATTCCCGTAATAACAACAATCTCATCTTAGCAGGAAACGATGGCGGGGCCTACCTATCTTCAAATGGAGGAAATAGTTGGTTTCATTTTGAGAACCTTCCCATCACCCAATTCTATAATATTGAAGTAGATTTTCAAGAGCCAGATAGATTGTATGGTGGAACACAAGATAATAACACCATACGCACACTAACGGCAGGGCTTAATGATTGGTCTCCCATCTGGGGTGGTGATGGCTTTCACGTAAATGTGGATCCTAGTGATAACAATTTTGTCTATGCTGAATCGCAATTTGGCAATTTAGGTAGATCAACAAACGGAGGAAACAGCTTTCAATCTGCATTAGACGGAATTTCTTCGGCAGATAGAAATAATTGGAATACTCCAGTCGTTTTATCTCCGTTCAATCCCGAGATTACCTATTATGGAAGTAACAGATTATATACTGCCAATCGTGCGGTGTTCTGGACGGCCATTAGCCCAGACCTCACCGACGGACAACACCCAAGTGGTTCCCTCAGCTATGGTACTTTGACCGCCATCGCACCTTCGTATAATAACTTAAACACGATATACACAGGAAGTGACGATGGAAACGTTCACGTTACTTTTGACGGTGGAGCCAATTGGGAAAACATTAGTGCTGGACTACCAGATCGATACATTACTTCCATAGCAATTTCTCCAAATGACGATCAAACGGCATATGTCACAATTTCAGGTTTTGGACTTTTGGATTATGATCCCCACGTTTTTAAAACCATTGATGGTGGTCAAACTTGGGCAGATATTTCATCTAACCTTCCTAGTATTCCTGTGAATGACCTCATTATAGGTCCTGACAACATTCTATTGTTGGCTACAGACCTTAATGTGTGGTATTCTGAAGATGACGGTGGCTCTTGGGATATTTTAGGAAATAACCTACCACTTACCATTACGCGTGATTTGAAGTACCATGCTCCTACCCAAACTTTATATGCAGGAACTTTTGGTCGCTCCATTCATAGCTATGACTTGAGTACGCTTTTGGGAACCGATAGTTTTGTGGAAGAAACCAATGACGTGCGCCTCTATCCTAATCCAACAAATTCAGTACTTAATATTAAACACGATTTGACTTCTGATGGGCAAATAACAATATTTGATATTACAGGAAAAGAAGTGAAACTATTATTTGACGGTAATCTCGAAGCGTCCAGAAACATAACGTTTCAGGTATCTGAAATGTCTTCAGGAATTTATTTTGTGAGAATAGCTTCGGAAGGAAAATCTGTTGTTAAAAAACTTATGATCCAATAGGTCATAACATATCAGTGAGAAAAAAAATAGATATCGAACTATGGGCTCGTAAAGATCATTTTCAATTTTTCGATTCCTTTGAAGAGCCCTTTTTTGGTGTCACGGTCGAGGTAGATTGTACGCGAGCCTATCAAACGGCTAAATCGCAGGGAACGTCTTTCTTTATCTACTATTTATTTGCATCCTTACAAGCTGCCAATCAAATTGACGCCTTCAGATATCGCATAGAGAATGGAGAGGTTTATCTGTATGATGAAATACATGCTTCGGCAACAATACCAAGACCTAATGACACTTTTGGGTTTTCATACATGAACTATCATGCCAGTTATTCGGACTTTGAAAAAGTGGCCCAACAAGAAATAACGCGGGTTGCAAATAGTACAGATCTTGACCCTTCTGGTTCGGGAGAAAATGTGATACATTATTCATCACTCCCGTGGATAAAATTTACGGCATTATCTCATGCTAGAAGTTATTCATTCAAAAATAGTTGTCCAAAAATTTCCTTCGGAAAGGTGGTCAAAACTGATGATAAAAGAACTATGCCAGTTTCCATTCATGTGCATCATGGCTTGGTAGACGGCTCCCATGTGGGGCAGTATGTTGCACTTTTTCAGGAAATAATGAACCGTTGATCTCATGAACATGGACAAAACTAAAATGGCCGTTGCTGTATTTGACAAAAGAGCAGATCAATATCAGGAAAAATACATGGATGTAGGTTTGTATACCAAATCCTTTGATACATTTTGTTCATTGATTTCTGCCAAAAATGCTGAAATTCTCGAGCTGGCTTGCGGTCCGGGCAATATCACCAAGTACCTTTTAGGGATTAGACCTGACTTCAAAATTCTGGCTACAGACCTAGCTCCCAATATGATTGAATTAGCTGCACAGAACAATCCAACTGCTGAAACACAACTATTAGACTGTAGAGATATTCGAACATTGAATAAGAAATACGACGCAATCATGTGTGGTTTCTGTTTGCCATATTTGTCCAAAGAAGAAGCAATACAATTGTTGCATGATGCTTCAACTGTTTTAAAACCAGGTGGTGTATTGTATATAAGCACCATGGAAGATGATTATAGTAAATCTGGGATGGTCGGGCCAAGCGACGGTGGTCCCGACAGGCTCTTCATGCATTTTCATGAGGCCGATTATTTGATCAACGCATTGAAAAATAATCATTTCCAGCTTGTATCATTGCAAAGACAGGAATTCCCCGATCAAAATGAAACCAAAACCATCGATTTAATCATCATTGCACAACTATGAAAACGAACACTGTGAACAATATTCGCTATCCATTGATTGAATTGACTGGCTGGGTGTTTAAAGAAGAAAAAGTGTTTTTCGAAATTGAAGAATACCCTGGTATTCATAAAATAAAGAAAAAAGATATTCCTCAGCATTATGCTCGACATATTGTTGATAGCAACGGATTTATTATAAAAATCACCTCTCATGAAGTTCTAGGTGAAATTGCTAGTTTTTCCACCTTCTTTTCCAAGCCATATTTTGAAGTGAGGTTAACCATAGAAAACAGTGGGGTACAGATGCCTTTGGAAGAATTAAAACAAATAGTTCTTTCAAAATTGTCTGAATTATTTCATATCACATATAATAAAATCATGACTCCTGAAGAATTTCAAGAAAAAATTAAAGCGGCTAAGGATTATTATGAAGTGATCGTAATTGCCACTTTTTTAGATCAATAAAAATAAAAAATGAGAAAAAAAATTCGAATTATTCTTGCGATACTAGTGCTTTTGATAACCGGATTTGCTGCTTTTGTCTGGTATTCTCTCCAGGCGCGCCCTAACCCGCAACCCTTACCTTCAAATCTTTTTGCTGTGGAAAGCGCGGAAGGTCAAAAAATGCTCGCCAGAGCTAACTTTAAGGCAGATTACGCAGCATTAGCCAGTAATTATGAACCTCAAGAATTGGTAAGTTTTTGCGGCGTAGCGAGTAGTGTTACCGTACTCAACGCTTTGGGCAAAAAAACAAATCAAAGCGATTTTTTCACAGACGATGTGAGCGACGTAAAATCTAGGTTTTCAGTAATGTTTGGCGGTATGGCTCTTTCAGAATTAACAAATCTGTTAGAAAAACACAATACCAAAGGTGTCATGACCTATGCCAGTGATTCAAGTTTGGAGGAGTTTAGAAACATCCTTAAGCGGAACTTATCCAACCCCGAAAACTATTTGTTGGTAAACTACCAGCGTGAGGTATTGGAGCAAGGAACCGTAGGACACATATCTCCTCTCGGTGCCTATGATAACGAATCTGATTACGTACTCATTATGGACACTGCTGCCCATAAATATCCACCCACCTGGGTTCCGGTGTCGCTCCTTTTTGATGCAATGAATACCGCT
>Ga0316204_10002417_pt1 | contig 42414 bp, 37 predicted proteins | sample 6monrhotite_MG_2_FD_205661 | JGI IMG/M metagenome (GOLD analysis project Ga0316204, IMG submission 205661) | Microbial mat bacterial communities from mineral coupon in-situ incubated in ocean water Damariscotta River, Maine, United States -... | ecosystem: Environmental > Aquatic > Marine >... | reverse complement strand
GCGACTACTCGTCGTTCTCGAACATCGAGTTCAGCTTCGATGTGCGGACCAACATGCTCGATGATTTCACCGGCAACCCGATCGCTCGACCCGTCGGCATCATGCTCATCGATCGCGACATCCAGGGCGGCAGCGGACCGTCCGGCGTGTTCTTCGAAATCGGCACCTTGGGCGTGAACTTCAACCCCGAGTGGACCACGCTCTCGGTGACCATCGCGGACCCAACTTCGGCGGCGCTGCCGACGGGCTGGATTGGATTCGGCGATGAGGACCCGAACACATTCGAGCCGATCCTGCCGGACGGCGCGACGTTCGCGTCGGTGCTGGCCAGCGTGGACGAGTTCCGGATCACCGGGGCCGTGCCGGGCTTCTTCTTCACCAACGCGTTCTGGGATGTCCAGATCGACAACATCACCGTCAGCGTTCCCGCGCCGGCCTCGGGCGTCCTGCTCGCGGCTGGCCTGCTCGCGATTAGACGCCGGCGATAGCGGCCGAGCGACACGGATGCCGCCGGCTCAGTGCAAAAAGCAAGATGCCGCCCCATTAGGAGCGGCATCTTATCGATATCTTGATTGTTCGTGCTAGGAACCGAGGACTCGTTTAGCGACGACGTCGCCCGACGCTGAGGATGCCGCCGAGCAGCATCAGCGAGGCGACGCCAGGTGCGGGCACGACGCCGAGGTTGCTGTAGTCGACCTCGTAGCCGTACACCGCGGCGAGGATGTCGAGGTCGAGGGCGCTGATCAGGCGCCGATCACCGAAACCCCCGCCGCCGGGCTCACCGCCCGGTCCCGGGAAGGTCCCGGCCGAGAGCATGAGGTCGAAAGGCGCGTCGTCTGGGTCGAGGTGGCTGAGCGCCCCGCCGAAGATCGTGCCCTGGAGACCGATCGTCTCCGAGCCGTACGTGAGGACTCCGGTCGCGTCGTTCGTCGCCGCGTCCCAGAGCGAGTAAGCCTCGGCGAACCCGAGCGCGTGCCCGAGCTCATGGGTGATGACCGAGAGGAAATCGATCGCACCACCGGCAGACCCGTTTTGCGGAGCGGCACCGTAATGGTCGAACGCGGAGGACGTGTACTCGCTGCTGTCGTTGGGCGTGGGGTCATAGAACCAGCTCGAGAAACCGTTGACGAACGTGCCGTCGTCGATTTCCATGATCGCGCTCGCGGGTGTGCCGGACGCCTGCTCCACGACATCGTCTACAAAGCCGATGAATGCGGTCTGGGTTTCAGTGATCGAAATGTTGAAGTCATTGCTGACCGCACCCGCTCCGAAACTGACAATCACGGCTTCCCACCGCCCGATCGCGGTGTTGATCAACAGGGTCTCCTGCGCGTCGAAGCCGCTGGTCGCCTGATCGGTCCAGTTGATGTTGATGTTGGCCTGAGCCAGGCCGGACACGCCGGCGAGCACTGCAGCCGCGCTCAGCACGGTGATAGATTTCATAGAAGTCATTGCGTATTCCTCTTCGAGTTCATTCCCGGCGGGCCGAAAGTAGCACGACCCGTCCCCTTCCCCCGGTCTCGTCCGCTGGCACTCCAACGAATCCCCAAACCCGGGCAAACAACCCACGCTCCAGCCGATGACCTCGGACCGCAACGTGGGCAGTGATCGATTTGATCGACCTCTCTATCCGAGTTTATGGCGCAGCCGGTTCCTGGCGACCCGTAAACCCGATATCAAGGCGGGTAAATGGGGGATTGGCCCCGCTGCCAGGCCGCTTATCGAACCCGTGTGAATGCCGGATTGGTTACCTACAAAGCGCTTCCCCGGGATCATACCAACGAGAGCGAGCTCACTCGCTGGCTAGTGCTCCGATGCTCTCGATGGCAGCCTGCAAAGACCTCCAGATTGCGTGCTCTTCTGGCTGCGGGCTCAGGCGGATGCGAACTACCGAACGATCTTCTCCCAGCGCGACGGTCTCCACCTGGAAACGGATGTCGATCGGCTCGAAGGTTGCGAACGCGTCGACGGTGTGCATTTTCGCCGTGAAGCGGTTCGGTGCTGTCTGCCTCACCTCGACCTGGGCGGGATCGCTGCCGGCAAACCTGCCCCTGTTGGACGCGAACGTGAACATCAGCCCGTCGTAGTAATACTCGAGGATCTCGTCGATGCGTGCTCCGTGAGGTGCGGGCTCGTCGATGGTCATCACGAAGGCGTACGACCAGAACCCCTCGGCGTTCGGGTCACGCCACCCGGGTGCGAAGCGCAACGACTCGGTGCCCCTCGGCAGTTCCGGCGCAAATTCCGGCGGCAGCGAAAACGTTTCCGATGGCCAACCCTCGAGCGAGACGGGGGCGGCCTCTTGCAGGGCCTCCGCGCCGGTCGCATCCGGGGCGCTGCCGGTGCCCGGTTCGTCACGGCTCGTGTTCTGTGTGACGGCGCACGCGGACAGGGCACAGATGATGGCCAGGGCGACGATCGTGTGGCGGACGCGAATGCAGCGGCTCGGAAACGGTGTTGCCATGGCTACCTCGGATTGAATGGGCGAGACAAGACCAGCCCGGATGACTCGCAGAGCAGAACTCGACATGTGTATGAATGCCGCTTTGCGGGGTTGCAACCACCGTCGAGTATCGCCCGGACTCTCATCTGAAGGCCGAATCGACACCGACGCCCGTGGCGCACCGCCTTGTCCCAGGTTCATGGACGATTGGCTGTTTGATTCCGAGACGCCGAGGGAGGAACCATGGGCACGGTCAATAGCCGCCCTGATCAACCTTGGGCACAGAATCGCCCCCGATCCTAGATCAATCCGCATCCGGATCCTGAAGGATGAACACCTCGTCGCCGAGTTCGAGGCCGGGCTCGTACTGCTCGAAGGTAAAGACTGTTGTCCCAGAAGACTGGATCAAAATCTCGACGCGCATCGGCCTGCGGATCCCGTCGACCTCCTGGAAATCTGAGTAGGTGGCCGTAATGGAGACCGGCCCCCAAGCCTCGATCGAGATCTGGTTGACACGCACGACGTCGCCGTGTTCTGCGTCGATCCTGTAGGTGCGGCTTGGAAGATCGCCCTTCTTCAGACGGACAATATGGGCCGGTCGACCGTTGACGGTATCGCTTCCGATGACCTCGGCAGAATCGAAGTAGTCCCCCCAGTCACCCTCAACGGCGCCTGGGTGCTCGAGGATCGCTTGTGTCAGCTCGTCGCCCTCGAGGACTCGCAAGCCCCGCAGTGCTGTGTAGGCCCAGGCTTTTTTATCATGGACGCCCTCGCTGATACGACCGAAGATACCGAATTCCATGTGGTTCGCGTATCGGTCGCTGCCTTGTGTGTAAATCGTCACCGTGCCGTGAAGGCCGGCTTGGCGGACCCAAACCTTGCCACTGATCTTTGTACCACCTGCCGCATTCATGGCGGCGACTCGCTCGTCGGTATGACGCAGGGCGAGTAGCTCTTCGAGTGTGGGCAGCACCGACTGCGTTGAGTCGGCCAACCTCGTGAAGAGCCTGTCCCCGGCGTTGCCATGAAATATGAACGACTCGGCGATTCCCTCGGCATCCAGCTTGAACGTCGCGCCCTGATGATCACGGGCGCGCAGCGAGGCGTGGCCTTCCGCGTCGGGCGTGTTGAACAAGAGCATCATTCCCCTGTTGTCCATGGCGAGGTGCCCGCGTTCGATGCTGATCTGGACCCGCTTGCCTCCCTGGGCACGAATGTAAGCGCCAACATACTTCTCGAGTGTCTCGGCCGGAACCTCCGCCTTGATCTCAATCCCCTTGCGTGGGACCTCGAACTGGAAGCCGCTATTGTGAATCCTCAGACCGATGACCGAGCCCTGATCATCGCGGTCGAAGGACACCGCGAGTTGGTCTGACACGGTTGAGTTCCAGATTCCTTCAGCGTCCGGATGCTCAAGGCCGGTCTTGTTCCGCCCTGCCATGTCGAGCACGAGGTGATTCTCGTTGATCTGAATCTCAAACTCCGCGTCACGGAACCTCGAGAAGTTCGCGATGTAGGTGCCGATGTACTCATCGAGGTCGATCGCCTCGGCATCGGCGATGTCGCCCCCGGCTGGGTTTTCGTCAGCACGCTCGCTCGGCCATTCATCGAGCAAGGCATCGAATACGAGTTCGAGCGAGGGCTCGCGGAGAGGCGAGTTGTTCAGGTTCATCAGGAGCACAAAGCCGAGGTTCTCCTCGGGCATGAGCCCTACCTGTGCGCTGAAGCCGAAAGTGGCGCCTCCGTGCTCGACGACCTTGCGACCGCCGTGCTCGCGGAGCATCCACCCGAGCCCGTACGACCGGCCGGGGGCCATCTCGATCTGTGGTTCCCATGTATCGAGGATGCGCTCAGCCGAGACCAAGCGTCTGCCGCCGATCTCTCCGCGGCCCAACTGAAGGCGAATCCACTGCGCCATGTCCATCACGTTTGAGTTCACCGCGCCCGCCGGCGCGATGATGCCCAGATCGTACAGTTCGATGTGCTCAAGCTGCTCGAGGTCACTCACCCACTGATAGCCGATGGCCAACCGCGGATCTTCCTGAGCTTCGGGAACAGTGAGCGTACTCGAAGTCATCTTCAGTGGCTTGAAGATGCGATCTTTCATCAGATCGTCCCACGAACTGCCTGCCGCAACACCCGCCGCTTCGCCCGCCGCGAGATAACTGATGTTGGAATAGTGATAGGCCTTCCCGAAATCGCTCAAGGGCTCTGCGCCGGCCGCGGTGCGGAGTACTTCCTCGCGCGACGCCTTGCCACCTATGAGCAGAATACCCATCCGCGTAAAACCGTGGCGATGGCTGAGCAGGTCGCGCAATGTACACTCGGCGTCCTCTGTTTCGCTTCGGACCTGCAGATCAAAGTACGGCAGAAACTCGGTGACCGGGTCGTCCCAGCTTGCATTGCCTTCATCGACCTGTATCCCGACTAGCGTGGCGGTGAAGGCCTTCGTCGTGGAACCAACCGCGTAGATGGTGTTCTCATCGGCCGGTGTCTGCGACGCGACATCCGCGAGCCCAGACGATTTCATCGTCCTTGACGATCGGATCGACATGCCTGGGATGTGCGCGTCTATGCGGGCGGTCTCGAGCGTTGCGGCGAGTTTCTCAAGGCGCTGCTCGAGCGTCGGCTGGATGCCCGCTGAAGCGGCCGATGCGAATACAAAGCTCGCCGTGAGGAGGAGCAGGAGTTGGGTCTTGGCCATGAGTGCTCCAGAGGGAAGACGAGTCAGGGATACGGATTATCCCCGCCTGAGGGCTGGGTATGTACGAGTGGTGATTCGATGCTCGCGCAGGTCTCGATTTTCGCACTTCATACCGGTTGCTGAGGTCCGTATCACTCCACGGAGACAGGATCGCTCCGATCCGGAACTTCCCGGTTTGAGATAACTTCAAGGTTGCCATCAAACTTGCTGAGAGTTCTCCGTCAATGTGTGCGTCATTCGGCCGCCATGCGCGAGAGCCGCGATGCGATCAATGCCTGAGACTGCTTGGGGGTTGGGTGAAATCGAACGACCTGGCACAAAAACCGCTCCGCGGGTGCTTCATTGGGTATTCCGGCATGCTCTTTCACTGATATTGAGAATGCACCGTATCAGTTCGCTTCTTGAGCCTGATCAGGAGTGCGTGGAACATCCACGTGAATACGCGAGAGCCTCTCAGTCCATCAACACGATATAGGTACTCGTTCTGATATTTGATCTGAATACCAGAAGACGGACGCCCTCATGCACGTTGCACCGTCTGCTAGGACGGCGATGGTGGGGCGGTATCGAACGGTGCGGCCGGGGCGCTCTGCGGACTAGCAACGGCGTTGTCAAGAAAGTCTGTTAGACTTCGCGTATCCGAGGGAGGATTGATGGCCAAGCTCGAGTTTGATGATGAGTTGTCACGCCTGGTCGAGTCGTTCAACGCGTCACCCGGTGCGACGAGGCGACGCGCCGAGATCCTCAGGACGCTGGACTTGAAGCCCGACCAGCGCGTCCTGGATATCGGCTCGGGCCCGGGACATCAGGCATTCGAGATCGCATCGATCGTCGGGCCCGGCGGACATGTCGACGGGGTCGATGTCGCCGAGAGCGCCCTCGAGATCGCGCGGCAGCGCTGCGCGGGTTCGAGGAACATCGCCTTCCACCTTGGCGCGGCATCGAAGCTCCCGTTTGGGGACACGTTCTTTGATGTCGCCATGTCGAGCCAGGTGTTCGAGTATCTGGACGACATCCCGAGCGCCCTCGCCGAGGTCCGCCGAGTGCTCAAGCCGGGCGGGCGCGCCCTGATCCACGACACGGACTGGGGATCGACCCTCTGGCACTCAACGGATGCCGAGCGTATGTCGCGAGTCATGACGGCCTGGGACCAACATCTGGCGGATCCGCACGTGCCACAAACGCTGGGAGCGAAACTCCGAGTCGCCGGCTTCTGTGATGTGCGCACCGAGCCGATCATCCAGATCGAGACGAGCTACTCGCCGACCAGTGTCAGCGGCATCCTGATGGAGTTCATCGCCAGCTACGTAGCTCCCATAGCGTACCTCAGGATCAGGCCGACGCATGGACCGAAGACCTGAGGGCGATCGGAGCCCGCGGCGACTACTTCTTCAGCCTGAACGAATACATGACAGTCGCCCGCCGACCTTGAGCAGCGCAGCCCGAGGCGCAAGCGACGGTTCCAAGTGACCGCCGCCTGATGCCGGGCCGGATCTCTCGATGCGCGTGTCCATAATCAGTGATCTTCGCACGACATCCGAAATGCACGATCCATCGAAGGAGGTGTCGCGAGGCTCGATGCCGCAGAGCAATGTACACGGGTATCGTCTATTCGCTCCCGGTGTGCGTTGGGTGCGCACCCCGATCGAGCCGGAGTGGTTCTCATCCCGCATTGGCCGGCGAGTAAAAACTCGGAGTGTCTCGCATCTCGCATTACCTCAAACGCTCGTCGCGCCGACTTCCGCTGCATAGAATGGCGCACGCAGATGCCCGGCAAACACGCCCGGCGAAGTAGCCAGGCGGGACTGCCCGGCGCTTTGCTGAGGAGGTATCTATGCTGCAGCGCAGAGTCGTATTCTTCGAAGCCGAGGGCGGAACCGACAAGTGGTTCGACGGGCACCGTCGTGACACCCAACCGGTCATCTTCGCCCTGAAAGCACGCGGCTGGGACGCGGAGATCATCTTCTACCGCGACGAATGGAAACAACAGATCATCGAGTACTGCCAGGGACGATTCGACGGCTACATCAGCCGCGTCAACCCGGGCAATCTCGCCTTCGGCGAGAGCGAGTACTTCGACATGCTGCGCCACCTCTCGGACACTGGCATGATGGGCATGGCGCACCCCGACGCCATGAGCAGCTTCGGTGCCAAGGACGCCCTGGTCAAACTCAAGCACACGGACATGGTGCCCGACGACACCTACGCCTACTACACCCAGGACGAGTTTGTGGCGCAGTTCCCCACGAGCCTGTCACTCGGCGAACGCGTGCTCAAACAGAACCGCGGCTCAACCGGCAGCGGCATCTGGCGCGTGGCCGTCGACGATGATCGCCCGCATCAGCCCGGCCAAGCCCTGCCGCTGGACACACGGATCAAGTGCACCGAGGCCGTGGACAACCACGTGGAGCACCACACACTCAGCGAGTTCATGGCTTTCTGCGAGCAGTACATCGTCGGGGACAACGGCATGCTCGTGGACATGCGGTTCCTGCCGCGGATCAAAGAGGGCGAAGTCAGGATCCTGATGGTCGGTGCCGAGCCCATCTTCGTCGTCCACAAGAAGCCCGCCGAGGGCGACGATTCGTTCTCGGCCACCCTCTTTTCAGGTGCCAAGTACACCTACGACAAGCCGGAGGACTGGCAGGACTTGGTCACGCACTTCCTGGACGAACTGCCCGCCATCTGCGGCTCGCTCGGACGCGACGACATCCCGCTCATCTGGACCGCCGACTTCATCCTCGACACCAACGAGGACGGGAGCGACACCTACATCCTGGGCGAGATCAACTGCTCGTGTGTCGGCTTCACCAGCCACCTGGAAGAAGGCATCCAAGCCAAGGTCGCACGCGAGATCATCCGGTCGATCTCTGCACGCCAGGAGGTGCCGAGTGAAGCCACCGCTTGATCGCGGACGGTTTGCCTGATCACGGCGATACCGCTATAGGACAAAGCAACTCTCGTGCCCACGAAGAGATAGCCCTTCGACATGCTGGTCGAAGGGCTTCTCTCATTGAATCGGGGTGCCAGCGCACCTGTAGAACTCTTTGCGCGGGAAATCCGCATCGGCTGCCCCTCGGCGACGTTTCCCTTTTCACCGTGAAGGCATCACCAGAGTTGTTGTCCAGATGCCAATGAGCAATCTGCTTGCGTAGCTGCGGCCCCCATTTCTGCGCCAAACTACAGCGGCAGAGCCATGGGATCACGGGGCTGTCCGCGGCGCAAGTCCCTGCTCCCGCGTGGTATTACTAACCCGCCGATGCGCCCTGTTGCCCATGAATCGAGAAAACTTCAGCATTACCCTTGACGCCCGACCTTCTAGTAGGTAGTCTCTGGCCATGGACAGAAAAGAGCAAATCCTCGAGATCGCGACCGAGCTGATCCAAACGCGCGGGTACAGCGCGTTCAGCTACCAGGATCTGTCGGACCGGCTCGGCATCACCAAGGCGAGTATCCACCACCACTTCCCAAGCAAGGCGGCACTCGGGCGGGCTGTCGCAGAACGCTATTTCGTCGACGTCACAACGGCACTGGGCGAGGTGAAGCGTGCGTCGGATGACCCTTGGGACCAGCTCGACGGCTACGTTGGCCAGATTCTTGCGATCATCAAGACACGTGACCGGATCTGCGCCGCGGGCGCGGTGCATTCGGAGTTCAATGTTGTTCCCGAGTCCATGAGCGATGAGATGTGCCGGTTAGCAAAGCACATCATCGCCTGGATTACTGATGTGCTGGAAGCTGGTCGGCGTGCGGGGGTTATGGAATTCCCGGGAGAGCCGGAGGCAGAAGCAGCGCTCGTATTTGCCGCGGCGCAGGGCGCCATGCAGTTCGGAAGAGCACACGGCGCTGTGAAGGCCCGACAGATCATGCTGCAGATCAAAGAGTCCCTGAGGGCCGGATAGCCGCCCCTTTGTATTTCACACCACGGCCTACTTACTAGTAGGTCACTTTGAAAAGGAGAACCGTGATGATCGAGAATTACACCGACACGACTGCCAAAAGCCTGTTCGCCGCGATGGCGATCACCGCGGTAGCACTGGCAGCCCCTCCAGCCAGCGCAGCGCCGCCTGGCGCTAGGCCCGACGCAGTCGTCGAGAGCGTCCCGGTCTACACGCGCTCGATGGTGATCGACGGAACAACGATCTACTACCGAGAGGCCGGAGCGGATCACCACGACGCGGACGAGCCCGTCATCGTGCTGCTGCACGGCTTCCCTACCAGCTCCCACATGTTCCGTGACTTCATCCCGCAGCTCGCGGACGAGTACCGGGTCATCGCACCGGACTACCCCGGCTACGGGCTCTCGGACGCGCCGTCCGCGGACGAGTTTGAGTACACCTTCGACAAGATCGCCGGCATGGTGGAGGAGTTGCTCGACCGCGTGGGTGCAGAGAGTTGGGTGCTCTATCTGCAGGACTACGGCGCGCCCGTGGGCTTCCGACTCGCCACCCAAAATCCAGAGCGCGTCGCCGGGCTCATCGTCCAGAATGGGAACGCGTACGAAGAGGGTCTGCCCGATTCGTTCTGGGGGCCATGGCGCGACTACTGGAAAAACCCGAAGGACCAGGACGCCATCCAGAACCTCGGGAGCCTTCTCACGCTCGAAGCCACGAAATGGCAGTTCACACACGGCACCCGCATCCCCGACGCGATCAGCCCCGACAACTGGCTTGTTGTGCAGCCTCTGCTCGATCGCCCCGGCAACGTCTCCGTCCAACTCGAACTCGCGTACGACTACGGCAGCAACCCGCCTCGCTACCCGCAGTGGCAGGCCTACCTCCGCGAGCACCAGCCCCCGACAATTATCGCCTGGGGGCGTCACGATGAGATATTCCCCGCGTCGGGGGCGTTGCCGTACCTGCGTGATCTGCCCAACGCCGAGCTACATCTGCTCGATACGGGCCACTTCGCACTCGACGAAGAAGGCGACCTGATCGCCGCCCTTGTACGGCGTTGGCTCGAACGCGAAGTCGTAGGAAACCACGCGAACACAAGCACACACGCCTCCACGGACGAGCGCCCGTAGCGCCGCGCCGATCTGAAGTAACCGCTTTTTTCATCATCTCTTGAAAGGAGATCCACCATGACACGCCTGAACCTGATCGAACCGTCCGACGCCGACATGCACGCAGCCGAACTGCTGAACGCTACGAAGCGCAAGCTGGGTATGGTCCCCAACATGATCAAAGCCATGGCCAACGCACCCGCCGTTCTGGAGGGGTACCTCGGCCTGAGCGGTGCCCTCGGCTCTGGGAGCCTTGCGCCCCGCCTACGAGAGCAGATCGCGCTCCTCTCGGCAGAGATGAACGGCTGCCGCTATTACCTCTCGGCGCACACCGCCATTGGCGAGTCTGTTGGACTCAGTAAAAACGAGATCCTCAGCGGCCGCCAGGGCAACGCGAACGATGCCCGGGAAGCAGCCGGTCTCAAGTTCGCCAGCGCGATCATCGCTGAACGCGGCGGCGTGAGCGACGCCGACTTCGACACGGTGCGCGAAGCAGGATTCTCCGACACCGAGATTACCGAGATCATCGGCAACGTCGTCGTCAACGCCTTTACCAACTACTTCAACCGCGCCGCGCAACCGACGATCGATTTTCCCGAGGTCGAGCCCGCGTGCGCATGCTGAAGGTCTCTGAGTCGGTCGGTCAGGCCGACTCCTACGAATGTATTCCGCGCCCGCGCGAGAGCGCCGGCGCGGCATTCAAGACAACGCACGCCGCAGCGCGTAGCACCCAGAGTGATCGGAGAATGACGAGATGAATCAGAACCCCCACAGCGAAGCGGACAAAGGCAGAATCAGATCCGTCATCCAACGCTACATCGATGGAGCGCGGTCGTCTGGCTCAGAGGTCATGGCGACAACGTTTCATGATCAGGCGACCGTCTTCGGATACCTCGGCAATGACCTTGTGGCGGGCCCCATCGCCGTGCTCTTTGACTGGCACCAAGAGAACGGCCCCGCGACAGGGCTCCACGCCAGAATCGAGCGCATAGACATCGCGGGGTCGGTCGCCACGGTTCGCCTCGAACTGCACGGATGGACCGGGCATCGATTCACCGACCTCTTCACTCTGCTGAGAGTCGACGGCGGATGGAAGATCATGAACAAGGTCTTCCACCTGCACGAGATCGAATGACGGATCAGAGATACAGCTTAATCCGTTGCGCTCGGAATACCGCGAGTCACAACCGGATGGAGCGATCATGAAGGACACGTAGCCGCTATGCCTATCCCCAAAGACAAGCGGAAGCACTTTGTTTCCAAATGCTTCGCTCTAACCGGGATGGGCAGGACATCGGCCGAACTCACTGCAGATCTGATTGAGCTCTAGACCCTTGTGATGCGGATTCTGATCACTGCCGAATCCACATGATCTGGATCCAAAGGGCGGGCCCGGTGCGCCAAGAGCCAATAGAATCCGCTCAATGGACTCTTGGTCTGTCTTACTCGATGTTCTCCTCCTGCTGTCGGCCGCGACGGCATTCGGTATTCTCTGCGCCTGCCTCAGACAGAGCCCGATCATCGGCTACCTTGCTGCGGGCACACTCCTGGGCCCCAACGCACTCGAGATCGTCTCGTCCCGCGATGAAGTAGCGATCCTTGCCGAGTTGGGGATTGCGCTGCTGCTGTTTACCATCGGCCTGGAGTTCTCGTGGCGACGCCTCATGGGGCTCGGGCGCACCGCGATCGGCAGTGGATTCTTCCAGGTGCTCGTCACTATCTCGCTTGTCGCCACGGTCTGCATACTCCTCGGCAAGCCCATGCGTACTTCGTTGACGCTGGGCGCGATCGTTGCTCTTAGCAGCACCGCGTGTGTGCTGCGCCTTCTCGTCTCGCGAGCGGAAATCGAGTCGCATCACGGCCGACACGCGCTCGGAATCCTGCTCGTTCAGGACGCCGCGGTCGTCCCGCTCGTTCTCCTGGTGGCCATTCTGAGCGGCAGTGGAGGCCTCATTGATGCGGGATGGTCGCTTGCTCGCGTGCTTGGCGGCGCGATCGTGCTCATCGGCTGCCTGTATGTACTCCTTCAGTACTTGATGCCGCGGCTGCTTCGGCTTGAGACACTGCGGCACAGCCGAGACTTGCCAATCCTCGTGGCGATTGTTGTCGGCCTGGGTGCTGCCTGGGCATCGCACCAGTTCGGCCTATCGCCCGCACTCGGCGCATTCGTCGCCGGCATGCTCTTGGCCGCGTCCCCATTCGCGACGCAGGTCCGCGCCGACATATCCTCGATCCAGACGCTCTTGGTCACGCTCTTCTTCGGCTCCATCGGCATGCTTGGAGACCCCGTCTGGCTGGTCCAGAATCTCGGGCTCGTCCTTGTTGTCGTGGCGGCCATCATCGTGGGCAAAACGCTTATCGTCTGGGCGATCCTGCGCATCCTCGGTCTCGCGCACGAAAGCGCACTGATGACCGGACTATGCCTTGCCCAGGTAGGCGAGTTCTCGTTCATCCTAGCGATGTCTGCGCACGGCAGTCTCATAAGCGATGACCTGCTCCGACTCCTCGTCTCTGCGACCATCATCTCGCTCTTCATGACTCCGTATCTGGTATCGACCGCACCGCGGCTAGCGCCGCGCATCATCATGTCGCTGCGCCGCGTCGGGCTGGTGTCGCAACCCACACCATCGCCCGACTTGCCCGCGACCGCGTCCGCCGGGCGTGTCCTGGTCGTCGGCTTCGGCCCGGCCGGCCAAGCCGTCGGGCGCATGCTCGTCGGCCGCGACGAGGATGTCATCGTCCTCGATCTCAATCTCAGAGCAATCAAGAATGCTGAGAAAATGGGGCTTATCGGCCACATCGGAGACGCAACGCACGCAGATGTGCTCCGCCATGCCGGCGTGCTGCTTGCCGACACGGTCGTTGTGACCATTCCCGACCCCGCCGTTACAAGCCAGATCGTCCGCCTCGTTCATGCTACCGCGCCGGACACGTTCATCATCGCTCGCGCGCGGTACCACCGGTTCGTCGAGGAGATCCGCGTCAGCGGTGCGCACGAGTTGGTCGATGAAGAAGCTATCACTGGAACGCGCCTCGCCGCACGCCTTCGACGCAGACTTTCGCAACCCGGCATCTCACCCCCGACGTGACGGTGTAGTCGCCTGAACAACCGGGTGACAGCACCGAGGGCGCCTTGGGACAAGCATGCCAGGATGAGATTGGAAGAACACTCAAGTGCGGATGCCTAGAGAGTGGGCCTGACGGGACCTCCGTTAGGCTGTCTGTGGCCCAGGCAAGCCTCTCGGGTTCAGCAACGCGACCTTTGCTTTCCCCGTGACATTTGGCGTCAGGCGGACCTCTTGTCGGCTGTTCAGATACGTGTGTGACGCATTCCGCGGGCGGGGCGGATAGAATCAACCGCGTTGCGCACGTTTGGGCGTGCAAGCGACCAACAAGGCGCCGCATGAAAAACATACTGGTGCTCGGCTCAGGCCAGAGCGCCTCATTTCTCGTCTCACAACTCCTCAAAGATGCGGTCGCCGAAGATTTCTTCGTGACGGTGGGCGATGTCGACATCGAGTCCGCTCGGGCGGCAGTGGGGGAGCACCCGCGGGGGAACTCGCTCCAGCTCGACATCAACGACGCCGAACTCAGGGCGGCGGAGATCAAGCGCTGCGACATCGTCATTAACATGCTGCCCGCCGCCTTCCACAACCTGGTGGCATGGGACTGTGTCAATCATGCACGAGACATGATGTCCGTCTCCTACCGGGATCAGGCGACCCGCGATCTCGACCACGATGCCAAGCGTCAGGGGATCTTGCTGCTCAGTGAGATGGGACTCGACCCGGGCATCGACCACATGTCCGCGATGGCATTGATCCGCAGGGTGGAGGGCGAGGGGGGACGCATCGTCGCGTTCCGCTCGTACGGCAGCGGCATACCCGCCCCCGGGCAGGCCATCAACCCGCTGCGCTACGCATTGACGTGGGATGCTCGCAATGTCGTCATGGCCGGCGAGTCGGGTTCTCAGTACATGGAAGATGGGCGCATCAAAATCGTGCCATCGCACCATGTCTTCACGCACACCTGGCCTTGCGATGTCGAGGGTGTCGGGACGCTCGAGGCCTACGCCAACCGAGACTCGCTGTCCTATATGAAGTCGTTCGGGCTGGAGCATGTGCGAACGATGATCCGCGGCACGCTGCGATACCCCGGGTGGAGCGAGACCTGGGGGCAGATCGTGAACCTGGGACTGCCCAACGAGACGATGCGCATCCCCGATCTGACGAAACGCTCGTATGCCGAGGTCATCGAGATGTTCCTGCCGCTGGACTTGCGGGGTATCTCGCTTGAGCGGCGTGTGGCCCACTTCCTGCGGATCAACCCAACAGGAAACATCATGGAGAAGCTGCGTTGGCTCGGTCTGTTCTCCGACCAACCCATCGGCTGCCAGGGCGACACAGCCTGCGACATGATGGTCCATCTGCTCCAGCAGAAGCTGGCCCTGACGCCCGAGATGCGGGATCTCGTGTTGCTCGTGCACGAGCTCGATGTCGAGTACCCCGATCGCCCGGAAGAGCGCATCACCTCGACCTTCGCGGTCGAAGGAGATCCGGGGGGATTCTCGGCCATGTCCAAGACCGTGGGCCTGCCCGTGGCCATGGCGGCTGTCCTGAAGCTGCGTGGCGACCTGCCCCTCACCGGGAGTCTGATCCCCACCCACCCGGCCATATACGAAGCGATCCTCCCCGAAATTGAAGCGGCAGGCCTGCGTTTCACGGAACGCCGGAAACCCCTGACCAAGAAAGTTGAATGACATGCTCACCATGGGCGTACTGCACCAATCGCGTAAAGAGAACGAACACCGCCTCGCACTCCACCCCGAACTCCTCGATCGAGTCCCGGGCGCACTCCGCCCCAAGCTCCGGTTCGAGACCGGCTACGGCGAGATCTTCGGCATCCCCGACGACCGCCTCGGCGAGGGCTTTGGCCCCACCGGCAGCCGCGAGGAGCTGCTGTCCGAGTGCGACGCGATCCTGCTGCCCAAGCCGGTGCCCGCCGATCTGCTCCAGATGAGACCGGGCGCCGTGCTGTGGGGCTGGCCCCACTGTGTCCAGAACCCTGAGATGACGCAGATCGCCATCGATCGCAAGCTGACACTGATCGCTTGGGAGGCGATGTTCGCTTGGCGCGACGGGGTTCAGGGCCTGCATGTCTTCGATCGGAACAACGAGATGGCCGGCTATTGCGGTGTCATCCACGCCTTGGGCGAGGTGGGCATGGACGGCTTGTACGGAGAGGCGAGCACGGCAGTCGTGCTCAGCCATGGCTCGGTGAGCCGCGGCGCCATCTCGGCCCTGCTCGGGCGTGGCTACAACATCACCGTCTACACACAGCGCCCGCCATGGACTGTCCACGACAAGATGGTCGGCTGCCGCTACTGCCAGATGGTGCAAGGAGAGGGCGAAAAGGCCGCCAGCGTGGTCGAGGAGGACGGGTCGAAGCGGCCTCTCGAAGAAGCGCTGGCCCAGGCTGATGTGATTGTCAACGGCATCCTCCAGGACACCGATCACCCGCTGATGTTCATCGAGCGCGGGCACCACACCGCGTTGAAGCCGGGCGCCCTGATCATCGATGTCAGTTGTGACGACGGCATGGGCTTCTACTTCGCGCGGCCCACATCGTTCGATGAGCCCACCTTCCAGGTCGGTGCGCTCACCTACTACGCCGTGGACCACACGCCGTCCTACTTGTGGCAGAGTGCCTCGTGGGAACTGACCCGGGTGGTGTTGCCCTTCCTCGAGACCGTCATGGGAGGGCCCGTGGCCTGGGATCGAGACGAGACCATCCGCAGGTCGATCGAGATCCGGGACGGCGTCGTTCAGAACAAGAAGATCTTCAGCTTCCAGAAGCGTGCCGCGGACTATCCGCACGTGAAGCTGGGCTTGTCGAAAATCTCTTCGCCATAGATATGCTTGAACCGCGACTCATCGCCAGCGGTGCAAGATACGATGGGGTCTCCCCAGTGATCCATCCGTCATGAATCGTGGTGACAGGATAGCAGTTGGAAATTTACGACCCAAGTCGCTAGTGGAGCACTGAAACTCCTGTTTTGTTTTAACCGTGAAACGAAGCCGCTTCGGGCTGGGCAGGCCGATCTCAGGAATCGATACCCAGTGCGCCCTTTGCCTGGTTCATGAACCCTGCTTCCCAGCTGTACCACGCGACGACGCCGTCGGCCTCTGCAACCGTCGAGCGTGCGCCGTCGACGTCTCCGGTCTGGAGTTGGAGCAGCGCGAGCATGCCGTAGGAGGCTTGGACATGCGGGTATTCTCTCTTGCACGCGCCCAGCAGGTCGAAGCACTCCGCGGCACGCCCTTGACCGAAGAGCATTTGCACGTACGTAAACGCCTCAGAGACCGAGAGGAACTGTTCGTCACTCTGAAGTGCCAGCTGTTCGTCAAGCCATGCGCCGGCCCTCTCGGCACCCTCAACGTCCGCCAGCCCGATGTAGGACTTCACCAATGATTCGCGAACGGTCGCAATCCCGTCCGATTCGTCGCTGACTCTGAGCCCGCCCTCTTCGATGAGCGCGAGTCCGGAATCAAGGATCGGGTCACGCCCCTCCGCGATGTCGGCTGGCGTGGTTGTCGCTTCGACGTCCGGCGCAATGCCGATGCCGTCCCAGCTCTTGCCCATGTTGTCGAGGTTTGCGACGAATGCCAGCTCCAGCGTCCACCCGTTGGCCAGCTGCTCGGGATACTGAGATCCAAGCGCGCCCTCGGTTGTCTCACCCACGACCGTTACGTGCGGGAGAACACCGAACGCGAGTCGCAGGGTGTCTCCCGCGCTGGACGTCTGCCGGTTGGTCAGCACGACCGTTGGGCCCGTGAACTGTTCCGCGCCCGAGGGCTCCACGTTCCAGTAGGTCGGGGGCAAGAAGTCCGAGTGACCGGCACCGTAGCGGGTCTTACCCGTCATGAAGTGGCGCTTGGTGTCGGCGAATCTGCCGGCGTAGAGCTCGGCGACATTGTCCGCGCCTCCTGGGTGGCTTCGGATGTCCACGATCATCGCGTCGGCACCCTTGAGTTCGCTCATCGCTTGGTCGATCGCCAACTCCGCGTCACCCGCGTCGGTCCTGCAGTGACGGATCCAGATGTACCCGACGCCGTCGGCAGCCCACCCGAACGTAACGCCCCCGGAGAGCATGGTCGCGCCTCCGGTGAGGTACTTCTCTGCGATCAGGTCACTGGAGAACCCACCGCCCCCTGGCTTTGGCACATCCGAGCACGCCCGCCCCGCTTCGGTCGTAAGACACACGTGCGGGTCGTTGAGCGTACGGAGCATGTCCATGCTGACTTCGAATAGCTCGTCGTCGGTAGTCTCCGCGGTGATCCTCGATCGAAACGCGCCACGCTGCATGTCCCAGTCCACACCCTTGATGTCGAACTGGGCGTAGGAGTGATCCATGACCTCCCAAATCTGGTCGAACGTCACGAGCGGCTCAGCCGCAACAGCCAACGCCCCGGTAAAGCCGACCCCGGCGATTGCAATGAGGGTGACCGGTTGCACGCCTGTGAGAATCTGACGTTGCATCATGGCTCCATTTCCGGAAGTCCTCAGTACCCCAGAGGAGGCTGACTGTGAAAGCTGATTCCGGTTTTCTATTCTCTATTTTCACGGACATGAAAAGAATCCGACGCAATCTCAATGCGGAAATCGCAGCAAGCAGTGCTTGCCTTCGGAGCTCGCCGTGGAAGAGCGGTTGCCGCTTGATGGTCCGGGGCTACTGCAGGTACAATGAGGATTCTTTACGAAATGCGCACCATTAAAGGGCTCTTATCAAGGACGCTAACCATGAGTAACGCCTTTGTCCCACGCGTCGGCGGAATCCTCAGCGCCGACATCGCCGTTCCCGAACACGAACGTGAAACTCGCTTCTACTCACACGTGCTCAGCACGGGAGAGAATCCGCTTTGGCGCGAGGATCTGATGAACAACTTGGGCACGCCGATCATCGGCTTGGGCGCGCGCATCGCGGAGTATGCTCACCTTCCGCTCCAATGGATGCCGCACATTCAGGTCGCCGATGTCGCGGCCAGTGTGGAGCGGGCGCTCGACCTGGAAGGGCGTGAGCTGATGCATGGCAAAGACGACACTGGAACGAGCCAGTGGGCGGTGCTGCTCGATCCGAATGGGGCGGCGTTCGGGATCATCCCGGTCGTCTCTGCGGAGGCGATCCCCCCAACTGAGGGCGACGCCGCGGCGCATGCGGGCAGCATCTCCTGGCTCGACCTGACGGTCTCCGACGCCTCGGCAACCCGGGACTTCTATCGACAGGTGGTTGGCTGGTCGGTGCAGGACGTTGAGATGGAGGACGCGGGCGAGCGCTACGCCGACTACATCATGCTCGGCGCCGATGGAAACCCGGCGGCGGGGGTCTGCCATGCACGCGGCACCAACGTAGGCCTGCCACCTACCTGGATGATCTACCTCCCCGTTGGCGACCTGGCCGAAAGTCTCCGTCGCGTACGAGAGGGAGGGGGCAAGGTCATCAAGGCGATACAGGGGGCCGATGGGAACGACGCGTGCGCGGTGATTCAGGATCCGGTGGGGGCGTGCCTGGCGCTGGTGCCTGGATGAAGACGCTGGATTGGCTAACCAGGGCCTTGCATCTGAAATCGCGATTCGCGCGTCGCACGTGAACATGCCCTGCTTCGCAATCGGGGGGTGACCGGACACCGGTTGATCGGTTTACCGCCCAGATCGGGCTCTGGAACCTGGGAACGCTATTGCTCCTTTCACGGGCAAACACCATGCCGCTCGTACTTGGTGGCATGCCGACTGGCTCAGCACCCTTTACACGAGCCGAGACTGACAAGCAAGTGGCTGTGCCCCTCCGCGCTGCAATCACGGCGACCCGTCTCTAGTCGGTGGATGAGGCGGTTCGCATGGCATGTCGGTCGATTCGAGCACTTGAAGATACTTGGACAGCAAGCGGTTCAACCTATTGAACTCACTCTCGGTCAGTCCGCTCGTGAGGCGTAACTGCGTCGCAACGTGATCGCTCACCGTGGCGTCGATGAGCTGAAATCCAGCATCGGTGAGCGCGATCAAGACCGACCGTCCATCGTTCGGGTGCCGTATCCGCTCGACGTACCCCGCCTTGACAAGCTGGTCGATACGGTTGGTCATCGTGCCGGATGTGACCATCGTGCACGCAATCAGCTCGCCGGGCGATAGGCGGTAGGGCGCCCCTGAGCGACGCAACGTCGCGAGCACATCAAAGTTGGCGTGGTTCAGTCCACGCTCCGCGAACGTCGCATCCATCTCACTGAACAACCGACCCGCGAGTCGCTTCACCCGTCCAATCAGGCCCATCGGCCGAACATCAAGATCCGGGCGTTCGCGGCCCCATTGCTCCAAAATCGCATCTACGAGGTCCATAGGCAGATTATAGGCAAATCTATCTTGAAATCAAGAAATATCTCTTGATCACGAGATATTACCGCTATATCTTGATTTCGAGACATCAAGCAGGTCAACCCCATAGAAAGGCAACGGCATGAAGATCATCGTCTTTGGAGCAGCAGGACAGGTCGGGAGTCGAATCGTCACCGAGGCTCTTTCACGTGGCCACGAGGCCACCGCTGTCATTCGCAGAGAATCGCAGTCAGAGAGCTTTGACCCAGCGGTGCACACGCTGGTGCGAGACGTGGGCGAGGCGAGTTTGACGGCAGCTATTGGGGGCCATGATTTCGTTGTCTCCGCACTGCGAGCGCCAAGCGGCGAGGAAGAGGCGATTGTTCCGCTCACTGGTGCCGTCGTTGAGCCCGCCCGCTCGCTCGGCATCCCGTTCCTCGTAGTCTGTGGTGCGGCACCATTGATCGTGCCCGACTCCGGCGATCATACAGTCCTGACCGCACCAGGATTCCTTCCCGATAACGTAGTGCCGGTCGCTCGGGCATCGCAGGCACAGTGGGAGTGGTGCGCAACGCGCCTAGAGCCTGACGGCGTGTGCCTGTGCCCACCCGCGATGCTGGCCCCGGGTGAACGAACCGGTTCGTATCGCACCGGATCCGACATGCTCGTCGTTGATGAGCACGGCAACTCGCACATCTCGATGGAGGACTTCGCGATTGCCGTGCTCGATGAAGCCGAAAGCCGCGACCACGCAGGATCTCGCTTTACCGTTGGCACCTGAACACAGAAGGAAACAGCCATGTTGAAGGCACACGTTGACGACGAACTCTGGCTCATCCAACAACCGGACTACGCACAGGTCAGTGGTTTCATGGCCGCTCACTGGGGCGGCGCGAACGGATTCGCACGGCCGGGTCACTACCCCGGAGCTTCGCAACCAGAACTTTGGCGCGATGAAGTCGTGCTCGGAATCGCCGAGCACGACAACGGCTGGTGGGAGACCGAGGCGATGCCTCGCTTCAGCGAGCGCGACGGACTGCCTGTTGGCGTAGGCGAGGCCGCGGCACCAACCGATGAAAACGAGTTTACATCCTGGGTCACGGGCGGATTCGATCGCTGGCGAATGGGCATCGATCGTCTCACTGATGCTCATCCGTATGCGGCGTTGCTCACGAGCCTCCATGCATACTGGCTCTACGCGGTAGTCTTTGACGACATGGTGCCCTCGGAAGCAGACTCGCTCCGTCACTTCGTGTTTGGGGCTCCGGAGGTCGCGAAGGGTCTGGTGAGCGATCCTGCAATGACCCGGGCGTTCCTGGCCGAACAAGCAGAACTCCAGAAAACACTCAAATGCCGGTTGGCGAAGACCGCTGAACTGTCTGGCTTGATCAAGCCAGACTATCTCCGGCCGCACCTGCGTCTGCTTCAGCTCCTCGATTCCATGTCGCTGATGCTCGCGCTCAACGACACCGACACACATGAGTTCCCAGATGTCCCCCGATCCAAATGGACAGATCGGGTGACGTTGACCTGGAGACGTCGCGACGCCCGAACCGTCGAGTTGGATCCGTATCCCTTTGACACGGACGGCCTCATTGTGTCAATCCCGGCACGCATCGTTCCTGACGGCTCATCGCCAGACGGCACACCTCCGATGAGTCGATTGCACGGGTCGCCGCTTCGTTCGATTGAGTTCAGATTCGTCAGTCGGCAATCACCATGACGTGAACAAGCCCCAGCGCGCGAGCAGGATGCACGCGGCGAATGCGACATGGCCCGCGAATCAATCTCAGCGCCAACCGACCTAGGTGGGAGGGCCCGATTGGACGACACCATAATTGTCGATGGCCGCAGCATTTGCTGCGGCCATCGAAGCTGCAAAATCGGGGTGAGAGGATTCGAACCTCCGACCTTCTGACCCCCAGTCAGACGCGCTAACCAAGCTGCGCTACACCCCGGACCTAGATATACCCCGGGCGTGTGGGCCCGGGCAGCAAGCATACGCCACGGGCAGTGGCTGATCCAACGGTTTCAGGGGTTCCTGGACGCTGTTTGGATGCGGGGGAACGCGCCACGCCCGGCACGGCCCCGATACCCTCTGGTATGACCGAGAACCACGACGAAGCGACCCGAACGCAGGCCCGGACGCTCATCCGGGGTGGGCGGGTGATCGACCCTCTGACCGGGTTCGACGCACCCGCGGACGTCCTGATCGAAGATGGACTGATCGCCCGCATCGCTGAGTCCCTGGACGCGGGCGACGCCGAGGTGATCGACGCGGAGGGCTGCCTGGTCACTCCCGGGCTGATCGACCCGCACGTCCACCTCCGCGAGCCCGGACAAACGCACAAGGAGGACATCGCCAGCGGCACCACCGCCGCGGTCGCAGGCGGGTTCACCACGGTCTGCTGCATGCCCAATACGACGCCGGCGCTCGACTCGCCCGCGGTCATCGAACAGATCACCGGGCGCGCCAAGGCGGTGGGGCGGTGCCGCGTGTTCTGCGTGTCGTGCGCCACGGTCGGGCGTAAAGGCACCGAGCTGGCAGACATCGCGGGGTGCGTCGAGGCGGGAGCGGTCGGCATCAGCGACGACGGCGACGCGGTGGCCGACCCGACGATGATGCGCCGCGTGCTCGACGCCTGCGCCGCCCACGACCGCGTGTTTATGCAGCACTGCCAAGACCCGGCCACGACCGTCGGCAGCGTGATGCACGAGGGCGCGGTGTCGCTCCGGTTGGGCCTGACGGGATGGCCACGCGAAGCCGAGGAGACCATCGTCGCCCGGGACATCGCCATCGCGCGTGAGACGGGTGCCCGATACCACGTCCAGCACATCAGCTCGGCTGGCACGGTCGAGCTCGTCAGGGCGGCCCGCGCCGAGGGGCTGCCCGTCAGCGCCGAAGCCAGCCCGCACCACCTGCTCCTGACCCACGACGCGATCGAGCGCATGGGGGCGGCTGCCAAAATGAACCCGCCGCTGCGCGAATGGGAAGACACCCTGGCAATCCGCCGAGGGGTCGCCGACGGGACCATCACCGTCCTCGCGACCGACCATGCGCCGCACACCACCGACGAGAAACGCCGCCCGATGGCGAGCGCCGCATTCGGGATCATCGGGCTCGAGACCGCCCTGGCGCTCTACGCCGAGGCGCTCGTCCACACCGATCTCATCGCCTGGGACCGCCTGATCGCCCTGATGACCATCGAGCCCGCCCGCCTGTGCGGGCTGGACAAGTGCGGTCTGGGCACGCTGGCCGAGGGCGGGGTCGCCGATCTCACCGTGATCGACCCAGAACTGGAGTGGGTGATCGCCGAAGCCGATCTGAAGGGCAAGAGCGTGAACACGCCGTTCCTCGGGACCGCTGTCCGGGGCAGGGCGGTCGTGACGATGATGGATGGTCGGGTCGTGCACACCCACGCGAGAGGGACGGCCTCGGTTGGATAGCAACAATACAGACCAACGCCCGACCCGCGAACCCCTCGTGCCAAACGGGCAGGACGAGCCGAGCACGCTCGCCCGCTGGTGGGAAGCCAAGGTCTGGCCGATCGCCGCATTGGCGGTCTTCTCGATCGGCGCGTACCTGGTCATGCGCTACGGGCTCGGGCAGCCCGCTCAAGAAGCCCGGTGGGTGCTCGACATCGCGTTGATCGTCGGCGGCGCGCCGCTCGTGCTCGACCTGCTCTGGAATCTCGTCCGCGGCCGCTTCGGATCCGACCTGCTCGCGGGCATCTCGATCGTGACCTCGCTGATCCTGGGCGAGCACCTCGCCGGCGTGCTCGTCGTGCTCATGCTCTCGGGCGGCGAAGCCCTGGAGTCGTGGGCGGTGGGCAACGCATCCTCGGCCCTCAAAGCCCTGGCCGCCCGACTCCCCGCCGTCGCACACGTGCTGCGGGACGGCTCGATGATCGACATCCCCGCGGCCCAGGTCACGGTCGGCGACCAAGTCGTCGTCCACCCGCACGAGGTTGCCCCGGTGGACGGCATCGTCGTCAAAGGGCGCGGCTCGATGGACGAATCGTTCCTTACGGGCGAGCCCTATCACATGTCCAAAGCGCCGGGCGCCGAGGTGATCTCCGGCGCGATCAACAGTGAGCACGCACTGACCATCGAGACTAGCCGCGTCGCCGAAGACTCGCGGTATGCGCGCATCATGCGTGTCATGCGCGAGACCGAGCAGCGCCGCCCTCGGATGCGCCGCCTGGGCGACTCGCTCGGGGCCTGGTACACCCCGCTCGCCCTGGCGATCGCGACCGGGGCCTGGCTGATCAGCGCCGACCCCGTGCGATTCCTAGCCGTCCTCGTCGTCGCGACACCCTGCCCCTTGCTGATCGCCATTCCCACGGCGATCATCGGCGCGATCTCGATCGCCGCCAAACGCGGGATCATCATCAAGGAACCCGGGGCCCTCGAAGCGATCGACACCTGCCGCACAATCATCTTCGACAAGACCGGCACGCTGACGTACGGGCGCCCGACGGTCACCGCGGTCGAAGTACTCGGGTCCGTGCCCGAGGCGGACCTACTCTCGATGGCTGGCGCGGTCGAGCCCTATTCCAAGCACCCGCTCGCCGATGCACTCGTGCAGCGTGCCCTGCAGGCGGGCGTGCCCAAGCTCGAACCGGCGGAGGTCTCCGAAAAGCCCGGCGCCGGGCTGCGCGGGATCGTCGCCGGGCGAGAGGTCCTGATCACGGGGCGCGGCAAGCTGGATGAGCATCAACGCCGGGCCCTGCCCCCGATCGAGGGCGGGCTCGAGTGCGTGATCCTGGTTGATAACCAACTCGCCGGGCTCGTCCGGTTCCGCGACGAGCCGCGACAAGACTCGGCCGCATTCATCCGCCACCTGACCACCCGGCATCACTTCGAAAAGGTCATGCTCGTCTCGGGCGACCGCGCCGAAGAGGTCGGCGACCTCGCGAGCAAAGTCGGCATCACGGAAATCCACGCCGACAAGACGCCCGAGGAAAAAGTCGAGATCGTGCGCGCCGAGTCGGCCAAGGCCCGGACCTGTTTCGTAGGCGACGGCATCAACGACGCGCCGGCGCTGGCGCTGGCCACCGTCGGCATCGCGTTCGGGCAGGCCAGCGACATCACGACCGAAGCCGCCGGCGTGGTCGTGATGGACAACGCCCTGGAAAAGGTCGACGAGTTCTTCCACATCTCCAGCCGCCTGCGACAGATCGCGCTCCAGAGCGCGGTGGGGGGGATGGCGCTCTCGGTCGCGGGCATGGGCTTCGCGGCCGCGGGGATGCTGACACCCGTCGCCGGCGCCCTGCTCCAAGAACTGATCGACGTGGCGGCCGTGATGAACGCCCTGCGTATGTCCTTCCGCCCCAAGCGCTTGACGGACATCGACGAAGCCTGAGCAACGCCTCCTCGTCGAAAATTCGCATGCGAAAGTGCATTCCTTGGAAGAAAAGAGGGGTCTGACCTAGTGTTCCTACCCCGCCGATATGGAAGCAGGCGGCGGCAAGAAGGAGCTTCGTGATGACCATTCGGATCGGGATCAACGGATTTGGACGCATCGGCCGCCTCGTCTACAGGGCCGCGATGAACACCCCGGGCATCGAAATCGTTGCTGTGAACGACCTCGTGCCCGCCGACAACCTCGCATACCTGCTCAAGTACGACACCATGCACGGGCGCTTCCTCGTCGACGGCAAGCACGCCGACGTCTCCGCGACCGAGACCAGCTTCACCGTCAACGGGCACACCACCCAGACCAAGGCCGAGCGCGACCCGAGCGCCCTGCCCTGGGGCGATTGGGGCGTCGATTACGTGCTCGAGTCCACCGGCATTTTCACCGACAAGGACGGCGCGCACAAGCACATCGACAACAACGGCTGCAAGCGCGTGCTGATCTCGGCGCCGACCAAATCGCCCGACACGGTCAAGACGCTGTGCTACAAGGTCAACCACGACGAGTACGACCCCGCGACCGATCTGATCGTGTCCAACGCGAGCTGCACCACCAACTGCCTCGCGCCGATCACCAAAGTGATCCTCGACAACTTCGGGCTCGAAGAAGGGCTGATGACAACGGTGCACGCCGCGACCGCGACCCAGCCCACGCAGGACGGCCCGTCCAAGAAGGACTGGCGTGGTGGACGCAACGCCTATCAGAACATCATCCCCGCCAGCACCGGCGCCGCCAAGGCCGTCGGGCTCTGCCTGCCCGCGACCAAGGGCAAGCTGACCGGCATGGCGTTTCGTGTTCCGACCGCTGACGTGTCGGCCGTGGACCTGACATTCCGCACCGAGAAATCGACGAGCATCGCGGACATCAACGCCGCAATGAAGGCGGCCGCCGAGGGCCCAATGAAGGGCGTGCTCGCCTACACCGACGAGCAGGTCGCTTCGAGCGATTTCATCGGTGATCCGCACAGCTCGATCTACGACTCCGAAGCCGGCATTGGGCTCAACGACCGGTTCTTCAAGATCATCAGCTGGTACGACAACGAGGCCGGCTATGCCAACCGCTGCATCGACATGCTCAAGATGATGGGCGGGAAAGACGGCCTCTAAGGCGAGGGCCTGCGAATCCCCGTCTCGCACAATCGCAGACTCATGAACGAGCGGCGTCCGATGGGCGCCGCTCTTCCTTTGGCTCGATCGAAACAGCAGGCATGGCCTGGTGCTCCTCCAGCCGCTTCGTGAGTTCGTCCGCGTTGGGCAGGATGTTGCCCGACATCGCTTTCGACCGGACCCGCAACAGCGGTTTCTTGCGGTTGTGCTTGGCGACGATCCAGCCGTCGGCGAACATGGACTCGAGCGCCTGCATCGAGAACACGTAGGTCAGATCGGCGGAATCGGGGCTGTGCTTCTTGGCGAGGGCTTTGAACGAGTTCGAGATGTCCTGAATGTCCGAATACCGCTCGAGCACCGAGATGACCCGCTGGAACATCCCCGTGACGGGCAAACGCCGTTCGGCGCGGGTGTAGCACTGCGAGCGGAGGATCCGCCCGTCCTGGAGCAGCGGGATCTCGACGAGTTCCGCGGCCCGCAGGTTCATCTCGAAGTGGTTGAACTTGGAGATCTCCCAGGCGAGTTCGTCTTTGTCGCCGAACAACGCTGCGATCTGCTTCACGCCGCCGAGATCCAAGCCCCCGATCCCGGTGAATCCCTCGACATCGTCGGAGAAGCCCCCCGTGGAGAGCCAGCGGAACGCCTCCTTGGGTCGCAGCGAGAGACCGGCGTCCTTGGCGATTTTGGCGGTGTGTTCCTCCAGATCCGTGAACTGCCCGTTGGCCGAATACCAGAAGTCGGCGAACCGGATGTGCTGGTTGATCCGTCGGCGCTGCGTGTCGGAGTAGTGGTCCTTCAACCACGCCTCGGGCAGTTCGCCCCGATCGAGTTCGAGGACGGTGTACGCAGCATGCCTGGCGCTCGAGTGCGTGAGCATCATGCCGCCCGCGAGGATCGGATCGGCAAAGCCGGCGCACTCGCCCGCGAGCATCCAGTTCTTCCCGACCAAACGCTCGGCAAGGAACGACCAGTCTTTCGTCGCTTCGACCGTGCCCCGTCGCATCGCGTTGGCGGTGAGCTCACGGACACGCGGCTCGGTCTCGCACGCCCAGGCGTAGATCTCCTCGGGCGACTTGCCCGACTCTTTGTAGTACTCTGCAGGACAGATGAACCCGATCGATGTTCGCGTCGGACCCAGCGGGATGAACCACAGCCAGCCGCACTCGATCGAGAGCACCTGCACGCGCGTGCCCCCGACACCGATCTCGACCGCCCACTCGGCGTTCTCCCAATAATCCCAGAACGCGACGTTCTGCAGCGACGTGGGCGAGTCGACCCGAACGTCCATGGCACGCCGGATAATCGCGGCATTCCCGGAGGCGTCGATGTAGTGTCGTGCCTGGACCGTCTCCGTGGCACCCGTAGCGTCCCGGATCTCCAGCCCCGCGATCCGATCCGGATCGTTCTCGTCGCGATGAACGCACGTCGTCGCCGTCTCTTGGCGGACCTCGCAGCCGATCGATTCGGCGTGGTCGAGCAAGATCTTGTCGTACACCGCGCGGTCCACCTGCCATGCGGTCGCGACGCGAGCACCCTCGTAGGCGCTCGGGCGTTCGAGCCCCTCGATCTCGCCCGGGTCGACGAAGTTGAAGTCCCAGAGCTGGTCCGAGGTGCCCCAGCGATAGGTGGCCCCGACCTTGATCGGGAAGTTCGCCGCTTCGCACTTCTCCCAGCAGCCCATCTCCCGCAGGATCCGTCCGATATACGGCAGCTGCGACTCACCGACGTGGTCGCGCGGGAACTTCTCCTTCTCGAGGATCAGCACCGAGAGTTCGGGATTGTACTTTTTGAGCAGCGTGCCCGCGGTCGATCCCGCGGGTCCACCACCGACAATGGCGACATCGCAACGAATGGACATAGATGTACCCCTGAGTGATACACCCCAGTATGGCCGAACGCTGGGCGTAAAGCAACACCGAATTAACCACTCATGAGCCCCATAACGGGGCAGTCGCGTCGCCAAGCGTTAGATCGACGCAGGATCCTGCAGCATCCGGACAATCTCGGCCAGCGCCAACGCCGCCGTCGCACCGTCGACCACCCGGTGGTCGCACGCGAGCGACAGCGGGAGCAGTTTGCCCACCGCCGGCTGCCCGTCGCGGACGATCACCGCGTCGTACGCCTTGCCCACCGCAAGGATCGCGACCTCGGGGTAGTTGATCACCGGCGTGGCGAACTTGCCCGCGTGCGATCCGACGTTGGTGATCGTGAACGTCGAGCCCATCAGACGGTCGCGGGCGATCGAGCGATCGCGCGCGCTGGCCGCGGTGGCCGCGATCTCTTGGGCCAGCGCCACCGGGTCCATTCGGTCCGCGTTGGGGATCACCGGGACCATCAGGCCCGAGTCGGTATCGGTCGCGATGCCCAAGTGGACCGCCGCGTGCTGAACGATCTCTTCGTTCTGGTCGTCAACGACCGCGTTCATCGCGCCGAAGCGACCGGCCAGCGCCCGGCACACCGCCACACCGACATACGGCAGGAAGCTCAGCTTCACGCCGGTCTGCTGGGTGACCTGGCGCCGGTAGTCGTCCAGCGCGGTCACGTCGGCCTCATCGACTACCGTGAAATGCACGGCCGTGTTGACCGAGTCACGCAAGCGGTTCGCGATCGTGCGCCGCACGCCTCGGAACGGCGTCTTAGCGAGATCCTGCCCGGGAACAATCTGGGACGCCTGAGCGGGATCGGGGATCGGGCGCGTGCCCATCGTCGGGTGATACCCAGGCGCGTGCGGCACACCGGCGCCGGGCTGGCCCATGCCACCCATGCCGGGCTGCGGCATCCCCTGCATGTGCTGGGGCGGGTAGGGGTAGGGCGCGTAGTAGGGGGGCGGCGGCGGGGCGTAACCGTACGGCGCGGGGTAGGGCGGGTAGTGCTGCGGATACGCCGGCTGTTGGTATTGCTGCTGCTGGTACTGGGGTTGCTGTTGATACTGCGGCGGGTAGGGCGGCTGGGCCGCGGGCGCGGGGTTGTAGCCCGGCGCAATCTGCGTGGTCGGGAGCGGGCGACGCGTCGTCACCGGCGGAGGCGGCGCGCTCGGCGCGGACGCCTGCGACGCTGGCTGGGCGCGGGGCGTGGGTGCGGAAGGCGGCGCCGAGGCGCTGCCGTTGTCGGAAGCGGCCCGGACGTCCTTGGCCGTCACACGCCCACCGATGCCTGAACCTTGTACCGCGTCGATGTTCACGCCGAGGTCACGCGCCAGGCGGCGCACAGCCGGCGCTGCCAGCGCCTTTCCGTCGTCCGAGCCCATGCCGGGCGTTGCGTCGCTCATCTTCCCGACCACGGTGCCCGCGTCCTCGGTCTCTTGCGAGGGCGCAGTCTTTGCAGCGGGTTGAGCAGCCGGCTTGGAAGCGGGGGTCGCAGCCGCCGGCGCGTCCGAGCCGCCCTCGTAGGTCACGAAGTGGGCGCCGACCTTGATCACGTCGCCGTCCGCGCCGTGCAGGGTCTTGATGGTCCCGTCGCGGGGGCTGGGCACCTCGACGAGCGCCTTGTCGGTCTCCATCTCGGCGATGATCTGGTGTTCCTCGACGGTGTCGCCCTCCTTCACCCTCCACACGATCAGCTCGGCCTCTTCGAGGCCCTCGCCGAGGTCGGGAAGGATGAAGACGTTGGGGTCGGATGAGACTTTGCCGGCCATCGCAGCTCCGTTGCTGATCGTTGCTTCAAGATCGTTGGGCGTGGTTCGTGATTCTATTCGATGCGGATCGTGAACGGGAACCTCGGCGTTAGTACGCCAGGCACTCCTCGATGCCCTTCTGGATCCGCGGCGCTTCGGGCAGGTACTCGAGTTCGAGCTTGTAGTACGGCATGATCGTGTCGAACCCCGCCACGCGCTGCACCGGGGCGTGCAGGTGCAGGAAGCACTCTTCCTGGATGCGGCTGGAGACCTCCGCCCCGAAGCCGCCGGTTAGCGGAGCCTCGTGGACGATCACGCAGCGACCGGTCTTGCGGACAGACTCGCACACCGTGTCGATGTCCCACGGGAAGATCGAACGCAGATCGATGAGCTCGACCGAAACGTCCTCGGGCAGCTGATCGATCGCCTCGAGACACTGGAACACGGGCGCGCCCCAGGTGACGACGGTGAGGTCGTCGCCCTCGCTGACGACCTTGGCCTTCCCGATCTCGATCTGGTACGCCTCTTCAGGTACTTCTTCCTTGAACGTGCGGTACACGCGCTTGGGCTCGAAGAACATGACCGGGTCCGGGTCGTTGATCGCGGCCAGAAGCAAACCCTTGGCGTCGTATGGCGTCGAGGGCATCAGCACCTTGCACCCGGGCGAGTGGGCGTAGATGACCTCTGGCGAATCCGAGTGCAGCTCGGGGGCGTGGATGCCGCCGCCCACGGGGACGCGGACGGTCATGGGCACCGTGATCGAACTCCGCGTGCGGGTGCGCATCCGGGCGGCGTGGTTGACGAACTGGTCGTACGCCGGGCCGAGGAAGCCGTCGAACTGGATCTCCGGGACCGCCTTCATGCCGGCGATCGCCAGCCCGATCGCCGTGCCCATGATGCCCGACTCGTCGAGGGGCGTATCGACGACGCGCTCCTTGCCGTGCTTGGCCTGGAGCCCGTCGGTGACGCGGAACACGCCGCCGTTCAGGCCGACGTCCTCTCCCAGCAGGATCACGTCCGGGTCATTGGCCAGCGCCAGGTCGAGCGCGTTGGTGATCGAGGCGACAAGGGTCATCTCAGGCATGGTTGGGCTCCTGCCGCTGACGGTCTGCGATGGACTCGAGCTCACGGCGGTCGATCTTGGCTGTGGTTGCCCAGTACGAGCAGATGCGGGCCAACCCGCGCTGATCGTCCTGGGTCTCTCTGTCACGGTTGAGGCGGTCCGCTACAGTCTCAGCCGTTTGCGGGTCGAAATAGACTTTCTTGACATTTATGGCAAGCGGCCAGTTCCCAAAATCATCCCCGGAAGCATCAGCCGCCCTCGATAACAGATCGTGATCGATCCGCATGACCACGCCCACGTTGCGGAATCGTGGGTCAGCCGGAACACATGAAGACTCGATCTCAGAACCGAGCTTCGAGGCATCTAGCAGGATGGGTGAGTGCGGATCGGTCATCTTGTTTGGGTTATCCGATCACCGCGATAAGCACCGCGGCGTCATTCTGCGACTGTTCTTGTTGCTCGGCGTCCAGCAGGGCGTCGAGGCTGTTGGGCAGCGAGGCGTTCACGATCTGGGCCACCGCATCTACGGGCTGGCTGACCTTGAGCTTTGTGGCCCACCCGGAGATCTCGATCTCCGTCGTGGTTTCGTTCTTGGGCGTGATCGACTTGATAAACGCCGCGTTGATGTAGCGTTCCTTGCCCTTGTGATCGACGACCTTGACCAGCATCAGGGCGACCCGACCTGCTGGACCTGGCCCTTGAGACCGATCTGTTCGGGGTTGCGCCCGATCGAGCTGGTCCGCAGCGTGTCACGCTGACGCTTCATGTCATCGGGCAGCTCGGCGAACATGTGGTTAAAGAAATCGTCGGTGTGGGGTTTCTCGATCCCCTCGGCCGCCTTGACCACTTCGCCCACGATCGTCTTGGCACGTGCCTCGAGCTCGGTCTGCTTCTTGTCGTCCCAGATGCCCTGGGATTCCATGTACAGACGCGTCCGGATGAGCGGGTCTTTGGCCTGCCACGCCTCGACCTCGGCCGGGTCGCGGTAACGCCGCGCGTCGTCGGCCGTCGTGTGATCGCCCAGGCGGTACGTCACCGCCTCTATAAACGAAGGCCCGCCGCCCTGGACCGCACGCTTACGTGCGTCCTTGACCGCCTTGAAGACCGCGAAGATGTCGTTGCCGTCTACCTGCAGCGTCGGCATGTCGTACGCCAGCGCCTTCTGGGCCACCGTCTGCGAGTTCATCTGCTGCTCGCGCGGCACCGAGATCGCCCATTGGTTGTTCTGGCAGTAGAAGATGCAGGGGACCTGCTGCGTCGACGCGAAGTTCATCGCCCCGTGGAAGTCACCCTCGGACGTCGCGCCATCCCCGAAATAGGTGATGACCGCCTTGTCCTTCTCTTTGCGAATCTTGCTCGCCCAGGCGATACCGGTCGCGTGGAGCATGTGGGTGCCGATCGGCACCGACAGCGGCGTGATGTTCACGCCCTCGGGGATTTTGCTGCCCCGCTCGTCGCCCATCCAATAGACGATGACGTAGTGCATGGGCAGGCCGTGCATGAAGAGCGCCGCGTTCTCGCGGTACGCGGGCACCAGCCAGTCGGTGCCCTTCTTCATCGCCAGCGCCGAGCCGACCGCGTTGGCCTCCTGCCCCTTGTTCTGCGGGTAGGTGCCCATGCGCCCCGAGCGTTGGAGCTTGAAGGCGATCTCGTCGAGTTCCCGGCAGATCCGCATCTGCTCGTACAGATACACGACCTGCTCGTCGTTGAGCGTGCCCTTGGCCAGCTTCTTGTCCAGTTTGCCTTCCTCGTCGAGGATCTGGAGGTGCTCGATTTTGGCTTCATACACGGTGCGGTGGGGCATCGGTGCTCCTGGTCGGTTAACCGCCCGGCGTTCCGGAACGGGCCCGTCCGGGATCGGCCCGGACGGGGAGGGGGCGACCGCGCCGGCGTCGCCCTGAAAGACGGCCGCGGGGGTTCGAAAACCCGGATGCGGCGGTGATGTCATGATAGGAAAGCCTGCCCGCCGTTTCTTGGATCAGGGGCGTTAGGGACCGCCCACACGGTTAGGCATGTGCTTTCGCGGTGCTTTGTGATCGTGCCCTCCGGATCCTAAACCCAACGGCCAGCGCCGCTCCCGCTCAGACCGCCCCCAACATCCCAGAAGTCCAGATCCCGACCCATGCCCGGTTTGAGATGGATGACCCCGGCAACCGCGGCGGCTGGGAGGGCTCGACCCACGCATCCCAGAACGCAGCGTGCGTATCAGGATGCTGTCCCGCTACCAGCCGCGAGATCATGTACGCAGTCCGTTGTTCGTGGCAATCGGCCGCCTCACGCCGCGCCTCCGAGTAGAAGTGTCGGATCGTATCGGTTTGCTCGTTGGGCAGGTAGTTGCCAGGGGAGAACGACCCCGGATACTTGTCAGCGAAGCCCGGGTGCAGGGAGCGCTTTGACTTAGACCTCCGCAGATCCTCGATGCGCTGGTGCGCGAGGTAGGCAACCGACATGTCGCCCCGCTCAGCCAAGGCCAACTGGAGCGCATAGTTGATATCAACGCTCTCCCAAGCGGACCCCAGCATAATCAAGCCCGTGAGCCCTTCGACCGCATCCCCCCGTAGCCGCTGTCAGCGAGCCGGTTGCCAGCGTGCCCCCGGGCCCTGAGACCCGCGGTCTTTGGGTCCGCGTCGAACAGGCTTGGCACCCGGAGCTGGTCTTCGCGCTCCGGATCATCTTCGCCGGGCAACCCGCGCAACCACTCGATCGCCAGCAACTGATACCGCTCGCGCCCGAAGTGGGCATCTGGATTCAACTCGATCGCCCTGCGTATCAAGTCCGCCGCGATCTCTAGGTCGCTCAAACTCTCCCGATCACCACCATTGCCGATCCAGCGGTGGGCATGGAACGTGCCGAGGTTCGCCAGGTACCGATACTCGTGCTCCGCGTCAGGGCTCTGATCGAGCCGCTCGCGCTTGCGGGCCATCCACCCGATGGCCTCATCGGAGCGGTGCAGACGGTCGCACGCGACCCCGGCATCGTCGTAGAGATCGAGCCTTCAAGGATCCGATTCGAGCTCAGCCGACACCCGTTCGAGGCGCATCTCGTAGTACAACGGAGGAAAGCGATCAAAACGCCCGGTGATCGCCTCGATCGTGCTCGGCATGCCCTGCGCCTCGTACCGCAGCGTGTCGTAATCCCAGAGGCACGTGTTCCGGGTGCGATCGCGCGCTGGCCCGGGCCCGACGAACGCGGCAGCGAGCCCGATGAACGCGAGCACGATCAGCACCCTGAACGGATCCGTGGAGCGAGTGCGTGGCATCTGCCGCCTTTCCTAAACCGTGCCCTGTACCCGTCACCTTACGGGAGATGACCCGCCCAGTTGCACCGCAGGTCCGCACCACGAAAAAGCCCCGCGCGTGCGGGGCTCGGTGGAACTTAACTGGACTGGGCAGTGATCAGAGCTGCCCGATTGTCTCGGACATGTGCTCGCGACCGTTGCCGCCGGGCACGCCCTGGCCTGTGCCGGGGAACTGGCGGATGTGGTCCTGCTTGAGCTCGCGCCCGGTGCCCATGGCGTTGGGCGAACGCTCCGGAATGCTGAAGTCCGAGTTTGGCAGGGTCTCGGAGTGGGCCAGCGCCGCTGCAGCCGCCGACGCCATGGTGTCGTCGGCATTCTCGTGAAGCTTGCGGAACGCGTTCTGGATCTCGAGTTCGGCGAGATCAAAGAAGTGGAACGCCGCGGCACGGTTCCGCTCGAACTCGGTGCCTGACTCGCCCTTCTTGATGTCGTGATCGAGACGCGACAGCGTGCACAGCCAGCCGTGGATGAACAGCGCCGCGTCCGCAAGGCGTGCCTGGACACACTGGCGGGTCACGATGGCGGCGTCGTGCTTCTTGCTGGCGACCTTGAACTGGTAGGTCAGCTCGCTGATCAGCTTGCACACGCGATCGGCCGTCGCCTGCAGCGACGCGTCCACCTTGGGCGTCTTGGGTGCCTTGGGGCGGATGCCCATGAAGACCTCCATGCCCAGCGGGATCGCGGCTTTGATCATCGTCATCGTGAACTGCTTGTTGTCGGCCATCTCCTTGACGCCCAGCATCTTCTCGGCCAGCTGCTTGCCGCCGTACGCAAAGATGAACGACTGCATAACCTCGTTGGCGCCCTCGACGATGGTGTTGATGCGCGAGTCGCGGAAGATCCGCTCGACCTCGTTCTCGGTCATCATCGCCTCGCCGCCCATGATCTGGACCGCGTCGTTGACAGCGCGCCAGCCCATCTCCGAGCAGAACACCTTGCAAACCGCGGTCTCGACCATGATGTCCTCGTCATGCCGGTCGAGCATGCCGGTGGTCATGTAGAGCACCGAGTCCATCGCGTAGGTCAGCGCGGTCATGTGGGCGATCTTTTGCTTGACCAGATCAAAGTCCGCCAGCGGGCGCCCGAACTGGTGGCGGGTCTGCGACCACTTGATCGACTGGTCCATCGCACGCTTGGCTCCCCCGAGCATCCCAGCCGACAGGGTGCACCGCCCGTAGTTCAGGCAGGTCAACGCCACGTTCAGCCCACGCCCTTCCTTGTGGAGCAGGTGGTCGCGAGGGACCTTCACATTGGTGAACTTGACGCGCGCCTGCCACGTGCCGCGGATGCACGCCTTGGAGCGGTTCTTGGAGAAGATATCGATGCCTTCCATATCCGGGTGGCACACAAGGGCGGTGACCTTGTCCTTGCCGTCGGGCATCTTCTGCTTCGCCATGACGGTGAACAGGCCCGCGATCGCGCCCGAGGTCGCCCACTTCTTCTCGCCGTTGAGGATGAAGTACTCGCCATCCTCCGACTTCTCGCACCGGGTCTCCTGCCCGCCCGCGTCGCAGCCGACGTTGGGCTCGGAGAGGCAGAACGCGCTGACCCACACGCGGGCCAGCTTGGGCAGCCAGGCCTTCTTCTGCTCCTCGGTGCCGAAGAGCATGACCGCCTTGCAGCCGATCGATTGGTGGGCCGAGACGAGCACCGCGGTCGAGCCGCAGTACTTGCCGATCATCTCGAGCACGCGGTTGTAGCTGGTGATGCCCATGCCCAGCCCGTCAAAGTCCTTGCCGATGGTCATGCCGAGCACGCCCATCTTGAACAGCCGATCGAGGGCCGACTCGGGGATGTACTGCTCCTGATCGATCTCGACGGAGGGGTGCTCGTTCTTGAGGTAGTCCTCGAGCTCGGCCAAGAGTCGGTCGCACTCGGCGGTTTCCTCGGGCGATGTCTGCGCGACATCCGGGTAGGGGAACAGCAGGTCGTCGCGGAGACGACCCCAGAAGTAGTTCTTGACCGGGCCCATCGTGCTCGGCTCGGGCCCGAGCAGCGTCTCGGCGTCGGCGATCATCTGCTTGTCACGCTCCGACACGCCCTTGAGGTTCTTCAGGTCAGCGTTTTTCACTTCGGCCATGGCAACAGTCTCCTCGATCGCCCGGCGTCCGGGTCGGTCACAATCGGTTATTCAAGCCCGCGTTGTCGCGGGCGTTCGATCCGGCGAGCGTGCTCGCTCAGCTCGTCTGCTTGGGCTTCGCCGAACGGGCGAAGAACGATTCGATGGCTTCTCGAGCGGGCGCCGTGTGGCGGAGGCGGACGAGGTCGTCCCGCTCGTGCTGCAGCGCGCCCTTCCAGCCCTCCTTGAGTCCGGTGTGGACGCAGTCGAGCACCGCGTCGCCGTGGGGCGTCTCGTCGAGCTCGCGCCGGGCGGCATCGAGCCCCGACTGCACCCGCGTGTAATGCTCGTCGGTCCCGATCCAGTGCATGGGCGTGCCAATATCTGTGTGCCCGCGCTGGCCCTTGATCCAATCGATCGACGTCTGAACGAGGTCATCGCGCGACACACAGGTCGCGTCGAACATCCCCAGCGCGTGGGCCGAGTGTGCGTTGAACGGCTTGCCGATCGCCGTAGCGACGATCGCTTCTCTCGCGTCTATGCGGGCCGGCAGCAGGTTCGTCCCGCCCCAGCCCGGGCAGATCTTGAGCCCCGCCTCGGGCAGCCCTATCGGGAACGGCTTGGCGTCGGGATCGACCACGCCCACCAGCCCATCACAATGGGCGGTCAGCTCGAATCCACCGCCCAGGCACGCGCCTCCGATCGCCGCGACGCTGGGGCAGGGCAGGTCGGCGATCCGCTGGAAGATCGATGCGCCGTACTCGAGGTATCGGTGCAGCGACGGGTCGTCCATCGCCATGATCGCCTTCAGATCCGCCCCCGCGACGAACGCCCGTGGAGCCGCGGATTCCATCACGAAACCCGCCAAATCTGCGGGCAGCGACGCCAGCGTGGCGTCCAGCCGGTTCAGCAACGATTCGTCGATCACCACGACCGGACGGTCGCCCTGCTCGAGCGTGAGGACCAGAACAGGGCCGAGATCAGGCACCTCGATCACACGGGTCGGCAGGGGGGCATGGTCGTTGGTGGACATGATCACCTGCCCGTATCGGGCGGCAGCGGCATCGGTCCCACGCGTCCCTCACGCGTGCGGAGCCCTCGCCGAGGATCTGGCTTGAATCCCATTCTATCCCGGTTGGCGTCCCCGAGGACGGCGCATCAGGGCTTCATGCGGGCCTTCAGCGACGCCTGCGCTTCGGGCGTCGCAAGCACCGAAGCGCTCAACTCGGCCCCCCGCAGAACCGCCTCGCGTTCCAGCGAACCGTCCAGGCGATTCAGCAGCCCCTTCGTGGCGGCCAGCGCCTTGGGCCCGCCCGTAGCCAGACGCTCCGCGGTCGCTCTTGTCAGGTCGTCCAGCCCGCCACGGTCCGGCGCGATCTCGTCAACCAACCCGATCGCGTGCGCTTGCACTCCCGACATCACCCCGCCCATGAGCATCGCGTGGCGGGCCCGGCTCGGTCCCAGCTTGCGGACGACCCACGGCGCGATCACCGCCGGGCAGAGCCCGAGGTCAACCTCGGGAAACCCGAGCTTGGCGTCCGCGTGCGACAGCGTGAGGTCGCACACGCAGGTCAGGCCGCACCCGCCGCCCACCGCGGCCCCGTTCACCGACGCAACCGTCACCATCGGCAACGCCCGCAAGCGCAGCGTGAACTCCGCCAACCCCGTTAAAAGGCGTTTGCCCAGCGACGCATCGCCCGAAAGCTCGATGAGCACCTCTTTGAGGTCCATGCCGGCCGAGAACGACTTGCCCGCGCCGGTGACCACCAGCACATGCGCACCGTTGGTATCCGCCTCGAGCGTGTCCATGCGCGCGTGCAACGCGCCGAGCAGATCGATCGACATCGCATTGCGGGCTTCCGGACGGTTCAGCGTCAGGGTCGCGATGGGACCATCGAATGTCAGCGGTGCGAGGTCGGTCATGGGTGTGTCCGAGTGGTGGGGGGGGGGGGTGGTGGGGGGATCAGTGGGCCAAAGTCGTTCGGTCAAGACCAGAGCGCGCCCAAACGGTCGCGCTCTTCATCGTTGCCGGTCAGCGAAAGAGAAACACCGAGCCCGGACTGGGCCTGTTCGGTCATGGGCGACGCCAGTTCGTTGAGCAGCGCCTTGGTGGCTGTCACGCCGATACCCGGCTTGCAGCCCAAGGCTCGCGCGATGTCCAGGGCACGCTCCTTGGTCGCGCCCAGGCCGTCGCAGACTTCGTGGACCAGCCCGATCGCCAGCGCCCGCTCTGCAGACACCAACTCGGGGTCCATCAGGCGCGCCCGCATCGCGCCGGCTGACACAGAAGCCCCCAGAAACGGGGCTGACACCGCCGGCGACACGCCGATCTTGACCACCGGGTAACCGAGCTTGGTGCCCCGCTCCGCGACCACGATGTCCGCGCCCCCGAGCAACGCGCACCCGCCCGCCACGGCGCTGCCGTGCACCGCCATGACCACCGGCTGGGGCAATGCTCGCATCGCTCGCACACACCGCGAGAGCCCTTCGAGCAGCGATCGCATGGTCGCCCCCGTCGGGTCCGCTGCGCACATCTTCAGATCAAATCCCGCGCAGAACGCCGGGCCATCGCCCGAGACCACCACCGCCTTGACTCCCGCCGGGATCCCCTCGAACGCTTCTCCCAGCACCTCGAGCATCTCGGGTGTCAGCGCGTTTCGCTTGGTCGCCCGGTCGAGCGTGATCGCCGCCACTGGCGCCGAGTCTCCGTTCGTCGCGATGTGCTCGACCCGGATCACGGGATCAGCCCCGACGCGATAAGTTCCGCAGTTGCCAATGCGTCATCGTCAATCGCCAGAGCCTCGCCAGCCTCCCGGACGGTCTCGACCAGCGTGGACAGCGCGATGTTGCCCGGAGCGCGGACCGTACCGGACGATGCATACGGGCACCCGCCCAAGCCGCCGGCCGACGCATCGAACGAACGCACACCCAGCTCCAACGCGGTCGTCACACACGCCGCGGCGTGCCCGAAGGTGTCGTGCAGATGCAGCGTCAGCGTCGGATCGCCGAAGCCGTTCGTCGCCCGCCCGTCCAGCGCCTCGATCACGTCCACGATCACCGCCTCGATCGTCTCGGGGGTCGCCACGCCGATGGTGTCGCCCAGGTCGATCTCATCCACCCCAATCGCAAGCAGCTTGCGGGCCACCTCCGCCACCGCGGTGGGGGGGATATCGCCCTCGTACGGGCACCGCACGACGCACGAGATGTAGCCCCGCACGCGCATCCCCTGCTCGTGGGCCGCGGGGACGATCGCTCGGAACCGCTCTAGCGTGTCGTCGATCGCCGCGTTGGTGTTCTTCTGGGCAAACGTCTCCGACGCGGCCGTGAACACAGAGACCTTGTCGATCAGTCGCTCGATGCCGTGCGATTCGCGGGCCGCACGGTTCGAGCCCAGGGCGCCCTCGAAGCCTCGAAAGTTCGGCACCAACGCGGAGTACAGCACGCCCTCGGGTTTGTCCGACGCGAGGTCAGCGAACAGCTCCGGGGCATCGCCGAATTGCGGGATCCACTTCGGGCTCACAAAGCTGGACACCTCGACCTCGTCCACGCCAGTCCGCTGCACCGCGCGCACCAGCTCGGCCTTCCGCATCGTCGAGACCGGCGTCGCTTCCGCCTGCAACCCGTCCCGGGGCGAAACGTCCGTGATGCGCACACCGCCGTTCACTTCGTCGGATCCTCAGCTTTGGACGCGGGCTCGGTCTCAGATTCGAGGTCACTGGCCCCGTCGCCCTCCTCGTCATCGCCCGAGATCGACAGGAACGGAATCGTCGAGTCGATATTGCTGATCGTCTTGCGCAGCGAGGCCAGGTGTTCGCTCACCGCCTTCAGATCGGTCTCCACCGAGTCCAGCTTCGCATCGATCGAGGTGAGGTTGGCGTTGATCGAATCGAGCGACCCGAGCTGGTTGTCGAGCTTCTCGAGCAGCTCATTCGCCCGCTCCACCTTCGCGAAGCTCTCGTCGATCTGTGCGAGCTTCTCGTTCGACAGCGCGATCTGGTCGTGGATGTCCTGCACGATACAGCCCGGAAGCAATGTCGCGCCCGAGATCAGCAGCAGGGGGGTCAATCGTCGCATCGGTCACTCCTGACGGGTCTCAGACCTGCAGCACGCCGGTCTTGAACGGGGTCTCGTGGTTCCAGCCCTGGGCGGCCGCGTCGAGGGCTGCGATCAACTCATCGCGGGTCTTGTGCGGCTCGATGATCCGGTCCACCCAGCCCCGGGCCGCACCGTAGCGGATGTCCTGCTGCTCGTTGTAGCTGTCGCGGACCGCGCCGAGGATCTGCTCGTGCGTCTCGGGGTCGATCGTCTCGCCCCGGCGCTCGCGGGCCCGCTCCTCGATCATCGCCAGGGTCCCCGACGCCGAGCCAGCGCCCATCACGGCGCACCGGCTGCCCGCCCAAGCCATGGACAGGAACTGATCGAACGCCCGCCCGCACATCGCGTAGTTGCCCGCGCCGTAGGACCCGCCCGTGATGACCACGATCTTGGGCACCACACAGTTGGACATCGCGTTGACCATCTTCGCGCCCGCCCGGATGATCCCGCCCTGCTCGCTGTCTCGCCCGACCATGAACCCCGTCGTGTCGTGCAGGAAGATCAGCGGGATTTTGCGCTGGTTGCAATCCATGATGAACCGCGCCGACTTGTCGGCCGAGTCGTCGTAGATCACCCGCGGCATGTTCGTCGCCTTGCTCGGGCCCGCCTTGCCGCCCGGCATCTGGCGCGTGGTCAGCTTCGATTGGTTCGCCACGATCCCGCACGGGTGCCCGCCGATGGTCGCGTAGCCGCACACAACCGACCGCCCGAACTCGGCCTTGTACTCGTCGAAATCCGGTGCGAGCGAGATATGCCCCTCATCGTTGGGCGCACCGCACGCGTCGACGAGGCACGCGATGATGTCCTTCACGTCGTACTGCTCGCCCGGCTTGTCCTTGAAGATGTCATACACATCCTCAGCGGGGCGCACCGCGTGCAGCTTGTTCCGGGCCGCCTCCTGGTCGCCAGCGGGGGGGTGAACCTTAGGATACTTGGCAACCAGCGAACGCACCCGCCGCAGGCACGCATCATCGTCGGGCTCGCGGAAGTCGATCGTCCCCGAGATCTGCGCGTGCATCTCCGCCCCGCCCAGCTCCTCGTCCGACACGTCCTGCCCGATCGCGGCCTTGACCAACGCCTGCCCCGCCAGATACAGCCCCGACCCCTCGGTCATCAGCAGCGTGTCGCACAGCACCGGCAGATACCCGCCGCCCGCGACGCAGTAGCCCATGATGGCCGAGATCTGCGGGATGCCCGCCGCCGAGATCACCGCGTTGTTGCGGAAGATCCGCCCGAAGTCGTCCGTGTCGGGGAACACGTCCTCCTGCAAGGGCAAGAACACGCCGGCCGAGTCGACCAGATAGATCAGCGGCAGACGCGCCGCCATCGCGACGTTCTGCGCCCGGATGATCTTCTTGCACGTCATCGGGAAGAACGCCCCGGCTTTCACCGTCGCGTCGTTGGCGATGATCATGTGCAGGCGCCCCTCGACGCGACCGATCCCCGTGACCACGCCCGCGCCCGGCGCGCCGCCGTGCGCCTTGTACATCTCGAACGCGCACCACAGACCGAGTTCCTGGAAGAACGACCCGGGGTCGATCAGCTTTGCGACGCGCTCGCGCGCGGTCAGGCGCCCCTTGGCGTGCTGGCGCTCGATCGCCTTCGCGCCGCCCCCCTGCTCAATAATCTTCTCATTCGCGACAAACGCGTCGCTTAACTCGCGGAGGGTTGTTGCGGATGCGGTCGTCATTTGCTCTAAGCCTCGCCGATGCCCGTTTCGTGCAAAAAAGTCCCCATTGTGGCCCGGGCACAGCAGGGGGGTTCCCGGGGTCAAGCCTATTCAAGCGATCGCCGGCGGGATCGGACCCAGACCGAGCCGCTCGCGATCACATAATCACGCCGATCGTGCACCCCCCGGAAGGTCCCGGACGAAACGCCGAAGTATAATGACGCCAGAGGGATCGCACGTTCGCCGGCCCTCCGTGACCCGTGCTTCTCGAGTCGTACTCGCAGCACGGGGGACACATTCTCTGCGAGCAAGAAGGGTCAAGGTTGACCAAGCTAGCTGCACCCGCCAGACCGATACAGGTCCCGGCGCACGACGACTCCAAGACCACCGCCGCAACCACCGCACCCGATCACGTCCCCGCGCACGAAGCCACCACCGGCGTGCGCATCGCCACGCTGATCACCATCTTCCTCCCCTTCGTGGGCGTTATCGCCGGGCTCGCCCTCATCTGGCCGCTCGGCGTCGGCTTCGGCTGGACATCCCTCGGGCTGTTGCTCGGGCTCTACCTCATCAC
>Ga0316204_10002416_pt1 | contig 42421 bp, 39 predicted proteins | sample 6monrhotite_MG_2_FD_205661 | JGI IMG/M metagenome (GOLD analysis project Ga0316204, IMG submission 205661) | Microbial mat bacterial communities from mineral coupon in-situ incubated in ocean water Damariscotta River, Maine, United States -... | ecosystem: Environmental > Aquatic > Marine >... | reverse complement strand
GAGCACACTTATTGCACCGTACAGACCTTTGCTATCAAATACATCAATAGCCTGATCAAGCCATAATTCAATCGTGACAACTTCCATTAAATCGATGGCTTTTTGTAATCGATTAGAAAACTGAAATGCCAGGCCACTATTGGTATCAGCAGCCTTTTTAATAAGCCCGAGTAGTATGTCCTGAGTCTGAATATCAAACTGAGTCAGGTGTTGAATGACTGACTCATCGACTTCAACAAACATATCATCGAGTTGTTCTTCAATTTCATCAAAGGTGAAGGGAGGTAAACTCATGTGTTAAAAAATTAAAATAAGGAAGAGCTGAGTTCGTTAATAGCGGCGAGCATTTCTGTATCGTCAGTAAGTGCCTGCGCGATAGATGTATGGCAGGCATCAACAGGTGATATGCCAGCAGAAATTAATTTTCCAGCATGCACCAGTAAACGAGTACTGGCACCTTCTTCTAGGCCACTACCTTTCAGATTGCGTGTCATATGGGCAAACTTCACCAGACGTTCAGCCAGTGCCTCATCAATTCCCGCTTCTGTTTTAATGATACGTGTTTCAAGCTGGGCAGATGGATAGTCAAATTCCAGAGCGACAAAGCGTTGCCGTGTACTCTGTTTTAAGTCTTTTAATACGCTCTGATAACCCGGGTTATAAGAAATAGCCAGGCAGAAGTCTTCGGTTGCTTCTAGTAGCTCGCCTACCTTTTCCATGGGTAAAACCCGGCGGTCGTCAGCAAGCGGGTGAATGACTACGGTTGTATCTTTACGGGCTTCGACAACTTCATCTAAATAACATATTGCACCATGTCGTACAGAGCGAGCCAGAGGGCCGTCTATCCAGGTTGTTTCACCGCCAGATATAAGAAAACGACCAACCAGGTCGGAGGCCGTTAAGTCGTCGTGACAGGATACGGTGATCAGGGCTTTCTTCAATCGCCATGCCATATGCTCCATAAATCGTGTTTTACCACAACCGGTAGGGCCTTTTAATAATACGGGTATCTGCTGCTTATAGGCGGCGAGGAAAATGTCTATTTCAGAGCCAACGGCTTCATAGTATGGCTCCTCATCAATAAAATACTCCTCTGGCTTCAAAGATTTGGCGATATCGTTCATTAATGACTCCAATACGGCATCCGGGGGGAGGATGGCTTCACATAAGTGCTAGTTAGTAATTGAATTATATTTATTTTTTCTGTTCGTCATGAATGTACAGGTCGAGCTTAAGAAATACAATAGTTTGCCGATATAGAACAATACAGATAGAAATATATATTTTAGTAAAGCTGAATTTTATTCTGAAAATTTATTGCTCAGGAGACTAGTTCAGAAGGATATCACCATGAATACTTTATTTAATAATACGGGATTTGGCCCAGGATATGGTGTGGCTTATGGTGTTAACAATAGCGCTGGTAGTGGGTTTACTTCTCATGCAGCTAAAGACCCCGATTTAAATCAGGGTTATTCTGCAGGCGCTAATAGTTTTCAAAGTCCAGTCCAGCTACTTGAAAACCAGATTTCTAAAAATATTCCTGAGTTGTCTCAATTGGCTCAACACAATAAAGCCGATTTTACCTCACAGGCAGTAGCTGACCGAGTTCTTGGCTTTATAGAAACTGCGATTAAGCAAAGAGCAGGCAGTGAGCTGGAAGCACAGACTATGTTACAACAGGCAAAAGAGGGCATAAGTCAGGGTTTTGCTGATGCAAGAAAGATACTTAGTGAAATGCCTCAGATGACTGAAGAAATTGATGCACAGATTGATAAAACCGAATCACTGATTTTTCAGGGGCTTGAAGATATAGCCGGTTCTTTAAATAGTAATTCACGACAGCAGGCAACAGGCAGACTAATTTCTGAAGCAGCTTCTTTAACAACCCAGTTTGAACAAAGCAGAGAAGCTTCAATTGAAATCGTGACACAGGATGGTGATCGAGTTGAGGTAAGTTATTCTGCCTATATTGAATCTGCTTCAAGCAAAAGTTATGCGGCCAATCAACAGGGGGCATCAGCATCTTATGAGCTCTCAAGTGTTTCGTCAGCCACATTTCAGTTTAATGTGCAGGGTGATCTTGATGAAGGCGAACAACAGGCAATTAATGAACTTTTAAATAATGTTGGGGATTTAGCCAGTCAGTTTTTTAATGGTGATGTTCAAGCTGCATTTAATTCTGCAACGGAGCTAGGTTTTGATAGCGGGGAGCTAAAAAGCTTTGCGCTTGACTTCCAGCAAAGCACTTATGTTGAGGTAGTTCAAAATTATCAAAGAACCGAGCAGTATAGTGATTCAGCACCCTCTATTCCTGCACCGGGTCCTGCAGCGGCTATAGACGTACTGGCGCAATTAGAAAAACTGATAGAGCATCAAAATAACAATCATTATTTCGAGCAAGCAGAAAATACAATCAAAAGTTTACTTACGGATATGCTGGATTTAGTTGATCAGGATAAATTATTACCTGCACGTAGTTTTATAAATGATATTTTAGAAAACTCATAATGTTTGAAAAAATTAAACCTTTCCAGTTTGTTTTTTCTTAACTGAATATTTTTACATTTATTATTTTTTTACATCGGACTATGCAAAACAATAATAAATGTAGATGTCAGTAATACCGATAGAAAGGATAAACTCCACTTTAAAAATAAATGGCATTGTTTGATTGCAATATTGCAGGAAAATGGCTTTATATTCATTTTAATCTCCCAGAGTTAAACCCGTTGTATTTTGATAGCAGTAATAAGTATTCAGCAATTTGTATGCCGTCTTTATGTCTGGCTGTATGTTTTCTATGTATATGAATTAAAAGAAATTATTACTGGGCATTGCTGAATAATTGAAAAAATGCATTATAAGTGTGCAATAGAGCCTGAGTATGTGCATGTTTAGTGCAATATTTTGATGTGCGCCGTGAGTGATGAGTGAAAATTATTTAAAGAAGGGTAGTTGTTTAAAATAGTTTGAGTCTGGACAGCAATACTGAAGCCCTGCATCAAACTATTAAAATAGGGTTTAATCGTTTTTTCTGGCGAATAAAATTAAATTAATAGGCATTATCGCCTGAAATGACAACACCAGCAAAATCATTCGTATCATGCTGAACATCATCACCTAGTAAATCTTTCTGTAATGCAGTCTCATCAATAGTGGCACCTAAATGCCTAACAACTGATCGCATATCTATTTCCGCATTTTCAATACAGGATGTTCCACCGGGTGAAGGCGTCATATTAAAAATACCGCCAATGCCCGTGTCAATTTTGGCTTCACCCATGAGTAACTTGCAGTGGTCTTTATCAATAAGTTGCGGGCGTATTCCACCTACCTTATTGGCAAATTTTAAATCTTTTAATTTTAAAGAAGGAATAATTTTTCTAACATCTTTTAAGAAAAGTATTTTACGTATTACAGGTATTTCAAAAAGCATGTTTTTAAACATGTAATTGCGAATATCTGCAACTTTTAATAAATCCCATAAAACTTTTGCTACTCTGCCATCAAAGCGAAATACCTGTAAAAAATCGGGCAGGGTTTTTAAATTGTATCTTTCTAGTATGGGCAAGACTAAAGCGGTGGGCCCAAAACGGGTTGCACCTGGAACTAAAACATCCGGGTCACCATGAATGGCTGCAAAGGGTAGTGCATCATTTTGCACAGTATAAACTTTGCCGTTAAGTACATGGGGTGTGAAATAGTAACTGCCCGCAATAGGCAGTACTGAGTAGTGGTGCCCATATCCCATATCATGAGCCAGTTTAAGACTGTGACCGCCCGCGCAGACAACCAGCGATTTTGCTCGATAACAGACACCATCTGTTTCAACGATAAATCCATTTTTATCAATTTTAATATGATCAACGTATTCGTTGTAGTGCATGTCAATTGTTTTTTCAGAGTGTTTAGCCGCTTCAATTTCAGCCTGTCTAACAAATGAGCGAGATAAGGCTTCAAAGTTTACGGCGGTATATTCATCAGTAGAGCCCAGAGCTATAATTTCATCGTCACGAAACTTATCTTCTTTCATGGCAACATTGGGTTCAATACGGGCAATCGCCTTTTTGTCTAGTAGTTTCAAATGAGGGTAATGAGGGCTAAAGATCTTAAAGCGCTCCCTGAGTAACTCACATTCTTTGGCTCCAACGCCTAAAACCATCTTGGAGTACTTAAATATGATGTGGTGGGCATCAGCCTGAGCAACCGCATAGTTGCGTAACATACTGGCGGCGCGTTTTACTTTTAATGCTTTCTCTAGTGTGTAATTAGTTTCTATATCGCCACAATGCAGGGTTTGGCTGTTATTGCTGGATAATGAGTTAACTCTTGCAGGTGCAGAGTACTTCTCAATAACACCGATATGCTGAATATCGGTATATTTGGTTGTCAGATAAAGCAGGGCGCTACCGGAAACACCGGCGCCAATAATTAACAGGTCGTACTGGTTAGACATTAAGTTTCCTGAATTACGGTTTCTAGATAAAGGCGTATATATAATTTAATTGAAATTTTAGCTTAGTTTACAGTCATTTTGGGTTAAACATTGAATTTCCGTGGTGTCACTGAAGTTCGAATGTGCTTTTTAGGTTAAAATGCGGCTTATTCAAATTATACAGTGAACAAATTTATGGCGATACAGTGGTTCCCAGGTCATATGCATAAAGCGCGTAAAGAGATCAAAAAGGTTATGCCTAAAATTGATCTTATTATAGAGGTGCTAGATGCTCGCATACCTTATAGTTCCGAAAACCCGCTAGTTGCTGAATTACGTGGAGATAAACCCTGCATAAAACTACTGAATAAATCTGATCTGGCTGATTCGAGGATCACCCAGTTGTGGATAGACCATTTTCAAGAATCACGAAATATTAAAGCACTTGCAGTAACACAGGATCAGCCTGCAAAAATAAAGCAGACCTTACATTTATGCAGGCAATTTTTTCCAGATAGAAATGTCGCAGTTAAGCCTATACGTGTTCTTATTATGGGAATACCTAATGTTGGCAAATCCAGTGTAATTAATACTCTGGCAGGTCGATTTATAGCTAAAGTGGGTGATGAGCCAGCGATAACAAAACGTCAACAAAAAATTATACTGGATAGCGGAATTGAGTTAATGGATACCCCAGGTTTTCTGTGGCCTAAAATTCACAATGTGAATAGTGGTTACCGATTAGCCGTAACCGGCGCTATAAAGAGTACCGCTATGGAATATGAAGATGTGGCGCTATTTGCAGCTGGCTATCTGGGAGCTGTCTATCCTGAGTTATTACTAAAACGATATAAGTTGAATGAAATATCGACTGATGAATTGCAGTTATTAGAATCAATAGGTAAAAAACGCGGTTTTTTACAGGCGGGAGGTAAGGTGAACTTACATAAGGTGTCTGAAATTTTATTAAATGAATTCCGTGCAAAACTGATTGGTGAAATAAGTCTTGAAACACCGGAAATGATTCATGCTGAACTTGATGAAATGAGAAATAGTCAGTGATTTTTAATGAGTTTGCTTATCAAGTGGTTTAGTTATGACTATTGAAGTAAATGTTTTAGAAAATGGTGAAGGTGTTGAAATATTGGCAACGGGTATTGTTTATGGGCATGAAATAATACAGGCGCATGAAAAAATATACGATGAAAAGTATTTGAAAAAGCAGAAATATCATATTATTGATAAATCAAAATGCACTGAATATGATGTAACAGCAAAAGATATTGAAGTTATTGCAGAATTAGATGAGAAAGCGTCGAAAATTAACCCAAACATTATAATTGCGGTTATTGAGTCAGAAAGTTTACAGTTTAGTCTTACAGCTGTATGGCAGGCCTATGTAAAAAAATATATCTTTAAGACCAAAGCGTTTGCATCAAGAGAGCTTGCGATTAGCTGGATATCTGAGAATAAATTTTAGTGCAGCACCTAATAGTTATAAAGCTTTTTCATAATGCATTAATAGTCAATGGAAATTCAGATTGATCCTGATCAGTTAAATATCTTATAAATATCACTATTTACCCGTTTGTATTGTTACTTCATTTATCCAGTGCTACGATTTTTTTGTCAGTATTTAACTATGTTGTAGAAGGCTGCATAATGTCAAATAAAGAACATTGGGAAAAGGTTTATAAGAATAAGTCATTTCATGATGTCAGTTGGTATCAGAAAGAACCCTCGTTATCGTTAGAGTTAATTAATAATAGTCGGCCAGACATAGATGATGTGATTCTAGATGTGGGCGGTGGTGCTTCCGTTCTTATTGATTACCTGTTAGATAAAGGGTTTGTTAACCTTGCAGTATTAGATATTTCTGAAAATGCAATTTCCAGTGCTAAGAAAAGACTGGGTGATAAGGCTGATAAAACTGATTGGTATATAACTGATGTTACTCAATTTAAAAGCCCGAAAATTGTTTCGCTTTGGCATGATCGTGCTGTATTTCACTTTTTAACGAAAAAACAAGATAGAGAAAACTACGTTAGTACTTTAAAGCGAACTCTAAAGCCCGGTGGCCATCTAATTATTTCAGCTTTTGCAATAGGTGGCCCCGAAAAGTGTAGCGGCTTAGATATTGTGCAGTATGATGAATATAAAATGAATGCGGCGCTAGGTGATGGTTTTAAGTTGCTCGAAGTTAGAAATGAAACTCATGTTACACCGGTTGAGGTAGATCAGTATTTCACATATTTTCATTATATTTATGAGGCAAACTAAGTTTTTAAATTTCTATTAGTTTAACAATACAATGCAGGTGACTTCTTCACGGTCATGATATAAATGCTTGATACTAATTTTATAAGAATAATCTAACTGATCTAATTCATTACATATATGTTCTTTGCATTCCATAACCATATCGTAACGCTTTTTCATGGGCAGTTTTAAATTAAACGCGGCATATCTACAGTGACCACCAGTGAGCCAGCGAGTCATTAAACGTGCAATGTGCATAGGGCGTTCGACCATATCGCAAACCAGCCAGTCTACCGTTTTCTCAGGTAAATATTTAAAGCCATCGGCTTTAATTTCCTTTACCAAACCCGTGTCCATTAATTTTTTATCCATAGCGCCGTTATCTATGGCATTGACTCTAATTCCGCGGTTAACTAACTGCCATGTCCAGCCTCCCGGGCAGGCACCTAGATCGACAGCAGTCATACCATTTTTTAAATAATGAGTCTGTTCTTTTTCATTAAGCATCGTTTTAAATGCTTCTTCTAATTTTAAAGTAGAACGACTGGGGGCTTCTTTTGGAAAGCGTAATCGTCTTATGCCCATAACTTCAGCAGAACTGTTTTTAATATGGCTGACACCAATATAAACCGCGCTGGAACTCAAAAAGAAAAGATGCAGTCGCCATTCACTTTTCTTATGTATTAGGTTTTTTCTCTCTAATGCAATCGTAAGCGGCGTGGAGAATTTTTTACAAAAGCTACTTAACTGTTTACCTTCGTTGGTATCAGGTGTTTCTAAAAAAACGTCATTAAATGATAACTGCATATTTTCAATAGAGGCTAATAATGGCGTAATTCTATCTTCGGGCGGTAATGATGTAAGAATCTCACTGACAAACAGAGATTGTCGGCTAAAAATCATTTCATTATATTTAACAGAGTCATTAAATTCAGTTAAATCAACAGGTGAGGCAGGGTAGAACCCAATATAACCGCTATCAGGTTTTGCTTTAATATAACCCTGAATATTATGGCTTTGTGTTAAGTGCATAATCTCAGAAGCGGATTCTTTTTCAAATCCGGGACGACAATATAATAAACAACAGACAGGTTTCATAAAGGGTAATAACCAGGTTAATTAGAGTGATTGTTAGATGATCAGCTAAGGTACTACTGTTTCTGATGATGTAAATTGTTAATGATATAGGCTTATGCCGGTTAATCCCACCTTTTGAGACTGGTTGAATTATTGTTGAGGCGGTGTAATATCCACCATCCATACAATATTACGAGTTTTAAAATGTCTGCTGAAGATGTAAAAAAGTTAATTGAAGACGGTGTAGACGGCGCACAGGCTATTATATCAGGTGAAGGTTGTAATCTGGAGGCTATAGTCATCAGTGATGCATTTGAAGGTAAAACCATGTTAGCAGAACAAAAAATGGTATATGCCACAGTGAACCATCTAATACAGACCGGTGAATTACATGCTTTAGGCATTAAAGCCTACACAAACGCCGAATGGGCTGAGCAGCAAGGCTAGTAATAACTAAACGGTAAGCCATTACTGACTTACCGTCTTAAGTTGGCTATTTCAAATCGTCGGTAAGGTGAGGTTTTATTGCCTCATACAGTGCAGGGTAGACCTTGCTTGCTGCGGCAACTACATTTCCGGTATCCAGGTAATCACCTTCACCGCTAAAGTCGGTCACAATACCACCGGCTTCACGTACTAAGAGTACACCTGCTGCCATATCCCAGGCATTCAGGCCAATTTCCCAGAAACCGTCAAGACGTCCAGCCGCAACGTAAGCCAGATCAAGTGCTGCAGAACCAGCACGTCTAATGCCGGCTGCCTGAGGGTGTACAGCTTTAAACGTTTCCAGATAGGTGTCCAGATGCTGTGGATGTTTAAACGGGAAACCTGTGCCTAACAACGAGCCTCTAATGCCTTTATGATCGGTTACACGTATGCGCTTGCCGTTTAGCTGTGCGCCATCACCTCTGGCCGCGGTAAACAGTTCGTTCTTAATTGGGTCAAATACCACACCAACTTCCATACGGCCTTTATACTGAAGGCCAATTGATACTGCATACTGCGGGAAACCATGTAAAAAGTTTGTGGTGCCATCTAATGGGTCAATAATCCATTTATATTCACTATCTTCGTTATACGTGCCGCTTTCTTCGCCTAAAATGCCGTGATCTGGGTAAGCTTTTTGAAGTGCTTCTATAATCACTTCTTCCGCTTTACGGTCAACCTGAGTTACAAAATCATTCTGTGCTTTAACCTCAATCTTAATACGATCGAGCTTATCGATATTACGTAAAATGATATTACCCGCATCTCGGGCAGCGGCAGTGGCGATATTTAACATGGGGTGCATAGTTGACGGTCTTCACAGCAGTTCGGAGGGCGCAGATGATAGCAGAAAATAAGCACGATTTCTGCCCGAAATTCCTTTCCTATCTAATATTTAAGACGGTATGATGTCGACTTTTCATAATGACAGCATTCAATGTTAGATAATATTCGTATCGTTCTGGTTAATACCCATCATCCCGGCAATATTGGCTCAGCTGCTCGAGCCATGAAAAATATGGGTATTACCCGCTTATATTTAGTCGAGCCTAAGAATTTTCCGTCTTTTGAAGCATCTCAGTTAGCCTCTTCTGCCACAGATGTGCTTAAAAATGCAGTGGTCGTTGATACGCTGGCTGAGGCTCTAAAAGGCTGTAGCTTCGTGTGTGGAACCACTGCACGCCTACGCTCAGTTAAATGGCCACAAGTTGATGGACGAGAGTGTGGAGACATTATTCACGCTGAAAGTGAGCAACATGAAGTGGCTCTGGTTTTTGGCAGAGAGCGTTCAGGTTTGTCTAATGATGAACTTGAGTTGTGCCAGACGTTAGTGAACATCACTACGGGTGAGGCTTATAGTTCTTTAAACCTGGGGCAGGCGGTTCAGGTGCTGACGTATGAAATATTAATGGCGAGTCGGCAGGGTGTTGAATCTCCGGCTATTGAAGAGCCATCAGATGAAAAAGATCAGTTAGCCACCAATGATCAGTTGGAAGGGCTTTATAACCACTATAACGATGCCTTATCAGACTTAAATTTTTTCGGTAAACGTAATCCAGAGCACATTATGCGTAAATTACGCTGTTTGTATGGCAGGGCAAGACCGACACAAAGAGAAGTGCAAATATTGCGCGGTATACTGTCTTATGCTCAGGGGCGTAGAACCCAAACGCCTGAAAAAGAAGATTGATATTAGCGTATTGAGCATCTCCCTCGGGGAAAGACCGCCAAAAGCGACGATCCATCCCCGAGCGAAGCAAGCAGATGTGGCTTTGTATAAATCAACTTTTATAAACTGAAACCGCTAACCAAATCCATGCCACCAGAAAGCATGTTCCACCCAGTGGTGTGACCATACCCAGTATTTTAAGGCCGCTTAGGCTTAGAATATACAAACTTCCTGAAAACAAAACTATACCCGTCAGCATAATCCAGCCGGGTTTATTCAGATTTATATTCAGGCTATTTGCCAGTAGGCCTATGAGTATTAGACCTAGAGCATGGGCCATCTGGTAATCTACAGCTGTTTGCCAGATGCCAAGTTCGTAAGCCCCCAGACTTTGTTTTAAACCATGTGCTGCAAAAGCTCCAAGCGCGACTGCTATAAAGGCATTTATAATGCCGCTAATAATTAATTGTTTATGCATTTAATTCTTTTTACAATATGATAAAACACACAGTATAACAGGAGAATATAAATGCCATCATTTGATGTGGTTTCTGAAGTAGATACACATGAGTTGAGTAATGCGATTGATCAGGCGGTTCGTGAAGTGAGCACACGCTTTGATTTAAAAGGCTCTGATGCAAAAATAGAGCTGAAAGACTCAGTGATCAAAATAGAAGCAGAAAATGAATTTCAGTTGAAGCAAATATCCCCCATTATTTATGCAAAACTCGGTAAGCGAGATATAGATATTCGTTGCCTGGAAAAAGGTAAAGCAGAGCCTCGTGGTAAACGTGCTTATCAGGATATCACTGTGAAACAGGGCATTGAAAAAGAAGATGCAAAGAAAATTGTTAAAATGGTTAAAGAAATGAAAGTAAAAGTACAGGCGGCTATTCAAGGTGAGCAGGTACGAATTACAGGTAAAAAACGCGATGACCTGCAACAGGTAATGGGTTTGCTAAAAGCATCTGACAAGCTAGAGATGGCTTTACAGTTTAATAATTTCAGAGATTAGGTAAAGTATTCTTAAAATATATAGTTAACTCGTTATGCAAAGAATGCGTTTTTCACTGAGTATTTCAACAGAAAAATATCAGGCTTATTATAAAGGCACTGCTAAATTCGTCAGAGTTCAGGCTGAAGATGGTCGATCATTAAAGTTTCCTGCAGATAAGTTACAGCAGTTTGTATTGCACGATGGTATTCACGGGCGATTTGAAATTGTTTTTGATGATAACCATAAGCTGGTTGGTTTGAAGCGAATTTAATAAAGTGTGGTAGCGTAATTATGATCTGACGGTTTTTAAAATAGAATCAGGTTAAGTCCAATTGTCTGAATCATAAATTACAGTTTCAAGCGTTTAATTCGCGGTTATAAAAAATGTGGGTTTAGATCTTGTTTTTTTAAATTGTATCACTGATAGGATAAATGCAAGACCTGACCCCATTAATGCGTTATTTTTAAATTGTATCACTGATAGGATAAATGCAAGACCTGACCCCATTAATGCGTTAGATATTTTTCTTGTTTTTGAAACCTAAGTTGGCTTTTCTTCGCTGACAAGCATGTCTATGAATTTTTCAAATCGCCTTTGTCTGGTTTCGGGTTTCTTCGCACTTGTTAAACCGTGTGAAATAACAGAACGACTAGATTTAGCGAGCGTTTCAAAAAACTGTTTTGCCTTTGGCTTCGCCTCTAAAGCTAATAGAAAATCCGCAGGTACTTTCATTTCACTTACCGCATAGGCATTCTCCCACCTGCCGTCTTCCTTGGCGGCACGAACGTGCAAGAGCCCTGACTCCCTCATCCGACCTTCGCTTATTAAACGCTCGACATGCTCAGTGTTTCTTTTAGACCAATTGCTTCGCGTTTTCCTTGGCGTTATACGCTGGAGATAGGCTTCATCATCGAGCGATTTCTTGACACCATCGATCCAGCCCCAGCACAGAATCTCAATCACGACATCTTCCCAAGTCACGCTCGGAATCCCCGTCTTTCTCTTGTATATCTTCACCCACAGTTCACTTTCTATAGCGTGATTCACTTTAAGCCATCGGTCGAGATCTTTTGGCGAAGCAAAGGTCATGATTCTCGCTGGATTGGGTTCAGGCATAAAACTCGATTCTCTTAGGTATAACACCTAATTAAGTGGCTGCAGCTGTTTAGTCGGTCCAAGCGCGTTTTATGTGCGAGCTTGACTGTCTTGTTATGTGTTATTTTAATAGGTGTTCGTATTAAGGACAGTTTAACTCAACAATACGGCTTAATATTTTATATGTTTCATTAGGTAATTGAGAATGCATTGCTTGATAGGCCGCTACAGAGGTGTTGTATTCAGAACTTAAACCTTGCATAACAAGAGTAGTAAAACTAGCCTCATCTAAATAGGGCTCAACCATTTCTTCTATTTTTACCCAGTCATAATTTTTACAAAAATCACCTGATGAATCATTTAAAGCAAACACATCTGTTGATACAAGCATCAAAGATAAAAGAAAACTACAGCTGATAAATTTCCCAACATGCAGTGATTTATTATGTGTTTTTCTAGTGCATTGGATTGCCATTCTTTGTTTCACTTGGAACCTCCTGTACTGAATCCCAGTGTTCTACAATTTTCCCGTTATTATCAAAACGAAAAAAATCCATAGTCACATAGTTTTCGTTATCGGGCCATGTTTGGTGAGTGTGAAGCGCCACCAGATTTCCTTCTGCGATTGTTCTTACAAATTCAATACTTTTGTTTGGGTAATCTCGATTCATTTCTTCAAAGTAGTCGATGAATGCCTGCCTTCCATCAGCAACTAATGGATTATGTTGTATGTATTCTTCACCTACAAACTATTCAACTGATTTAGAGGGGTTACCCAAGTATGCTGTACGGTAAAATGCAATTGCGTTTTTTTATTTGCGTCTAGATCGCTCATTGATTTCTAAGTTTCTTCATTAATGTTCTTTAATTTCGTTTTTAACACATAACGCCCTAATAACCGGCCGTAACCCGATAGCGGACTAAATTATTGTGGTGATTGATATTACTGTTTCTACGGAGTAATTCAAGCAAAGGGTTTTCGGTCGGCGTTGATTTACTTGTTATGCCTTTTGCCGCCGTTATTTACATAATTATCTATAAAACATTTTTTATCAAGTTTGCCAGACTTTGCATTAAGAAATTCTTGTTTGGTTATTTTTGATTCATGGATATTGCTTCCTTGCGTTGCTAATAAGCATTTAAATATAAAGCAATTGTGGTGCCAGTGAACAGACCAGTCTAGGAAATAGTGATTATAGAAATTATTCTTTTCTGACTGTGCCCGAACTCTTTGTGTTCTTCCTTTAATTATTTTCATTAAGATTATTAGCTTTTAATTGAATGTGCATAACAGTTAAGTATCTAGAATTACATAATCTTTAGGGGTATCTAGAAATTCAGTTATTCCTATTGATAATTATTCTTTCAGGGAATGATAATCTTATGGTGTGTGTGTTTGCAATGGTTAATTAAGGATATGTATTATGGATGATGTCTATCTGAAGTTTCTGTGTAAATTTATATTAAAAACAATAAGGTATGGTGTTTTAGATATGGGTGCAAGTAGGATATTTCTTATGTAAAAGACATAATCATTACATGTTATGAAAAGTAATGATGCTATTTACAATGATGACTTATATGAATATATGGCTGGGATAGCTGGAAAAATCAGATGTAAGAAAGGTTGTTATGCTTGGTTATTATTAATTCATGCTTTTAAATCAAGTGATGATATTTTATCAGACTGATTAAAACCTCCATCATAAGCTTGGTATAACATAAACATCATACCGAGTACCTTTACTCTCATAGTTCAATGTAGGTGATCTCCCTACCTGTAATTCAGGGGCACCTTTAGGTCGTTTAACAACAACACGTTTTTTAGCCTTATCTAATGCCTGTTTTAATACATTATCGGTATCTAAGTCATGGCCTAGTAATTTTTGTAAAATTTGCATGTTCTTTTTAACTGATGCAGATTTCTTTTTCTCTGGGTACATGGGGTCTAAATAAATGACATCTGGTTTTTCGTCTTCATCAATAGACTGAATATAATCCAGTGCATCGCAGTTATGTAATTCGAACCCATTTTTTGTGGTTTCTGAAAATTCTATATTGAGACTTGCTCTTTCAATACCATCTTTAACTAGTGCGGCGATAATTGGTGAGCGTTCAATGAGTGTAACGGGGCAACCCAGACAGGCAAATACATAACTATCTTTACCCAAACCTGCGGTCGCATCCAGTACGCTGGGTATGGGTTTTCCCTGCTTAATACCGATTGCTTTGGCTATTGTCTGTCCTTTACCGCCACCGTATTTTTTACGATGGCCTAAACTTCCGCCCACAAAATCAACTGACAAGGTCATCTTGTTATGCAAATCGACTATTTCAATTTGTAACTCAGTAAAACTAAGAGTGAGTTCTGATTGGGCCTTGTGTAAGGCCTGACAAGGCAACTGATGTTCGCTTGCAAAGGCTTCAGCAGCCTTTTTTTGTGCCTGATGGGCATAACTTACGCTTAATAACTGAGGTGTTGGTGTTTTCATTGGGTAAATTGTAATAAGATTCGCCACACAGTGCCAATATATAAATTGCAGGGGTAACCCTGTATGAGATTAATGCTTCTTCCCCCAGGGTATCCCGAGGATATTTAAACATGAGTGAACAAACTTTTATTATAGGTAAAGACCAAGCTTTAGAAATATCGATAGAGAGCATGCAGCAAAAACTGAAAGACTTAAATTTCGATGTAGAAGAAGCTTCCTGGTTAAATCCGGTACCAAACGTTTATTCAGTGCATATACGTGATAAAGATTGTGGCTTGATGTTTACTAATGGAAAGGGGGCGACTGCAAAGGCTTGTTTGGCAAGTGCGCTAGGTGAGTATTTTGAGCGTTTAAGTTGTAATTACTTTTTTGCCGATTTTTATTTAGGTGAAGAGTTTGCAAAATCAGAGTTTGTTCATTACCCGGACGAGCAGTGGTTTTCAGCTGAGGGTGACGCTATGCCCGAAGGTTTAATGGATGACTCATTATGGAAATATTATGATCCGGAGCAGGTATTAAAACCGCAACGAATTGTAGAGACAAATTCAGGGGCAGGGGAGCGGGGTATTTGCGCTCTGCCATATGAGCGCCAGCGGGATAAAAAAGTTATTTATATACCGGTGAATATTATCGGTAACGTATATGTCAGTAATGGTATGTCTGCCGGTAACACGCAAAATGAAGCGCGAGTGCAAAGTTTATCTGAAGTGTTTGAACGATATGTTAAAAATAAAATAATTGCAGAAGGTATCTGTTTACCTGAAATACCCGATGATGTAATAGCGCGTTTCCCCGGCATTAAAAAATCAATGGATGAATTACAGTCTCATGGTTATCACCTGCGAGTTGCAGATGCTTCTCTTGGCGGAAAGTACCCGGTAATCAGCGTGACCTTAATTAATCCGAAAGACGGGTCGGTGTTCGCTTCATTTGGTGCTCACCCCTGTTTTGAAGTGGCGTTTGAGCGTACGGTAACGGAACTGCTGCAAGGCAGAAGTCTTGATCAACTAGATGAGTTTTTACCACCATCGTTTGATTTAGATGAGTGTGCGGATCATCATAATTTAGAGAGTCATTTTGTTGATTCAAGTGGTTTGATTTCTTACGACTTTTTTAAGAATAAACCAGACTATGAATTTGCTGACTGGAATCACAATACAACAACCGATGATGAGTTTGAGTATTGCAGTCGTATTATTCATGAAATGGGTTTTGATATTTATATCTCTGACTACAACCATTTAAATGTTTATGCCTGTCGAATAATCGTTCCGGGCATGTCTGATATCTATCCGGTCGATGACCTTGAGTGGAGCAATAACAATGAGGGGGCGTTGTTTCGAGAAGAAATATTATCCCTGAAAAATCTTGATAGAGCACAATGGCTGAATTTATTAGAGCGTCTGGAAGAAGGTGGTTATAACGAAGTACAGCGTGTGGCAGAGTTTATAGGGGTTGCACCTAACCCGGGAACCAGTTGGGCGACGTTACGTATAGGTGAATTAAAAGCTATGTTATGTCTGGCTCTGGAAGATTTTGAGCAGGCGATAGAGTGGAATGACTGGTGTTTACAGATGGATCAGTTGGGTGAAGAGCGAATTCGTTTCTATAGGGGCTTGCAAGCGTTGTTAGAAATTAAACTGGATGATTCACGTCAGTATGATGATTATATTGATAGCCTTTCTCTTATGTATGGGAAAGAGGTTATAACAAGCGGGATTGAGCTAATTGAAGGGCAGGATAAATTTTATGGCTTGCATAGCCCGGGTTTAAGTTTAGAAGGCTTTACGGTGCATAAAAAACTACTTGAAGGTTACGCCAAGCTGCATAAGGCTAAACTTGAAAACTGGACATAGATTAAGTGGTCATGATAAGCCGCTTTGAATTTTTTTAGAAGAAAAGACTAACCATTAATGAAAGACTTAATCGACATAGGTGTAAATCTGACTGGAAAATCTTTCAAGTCAGATTTAACAAAGGTGATTGAAAATGCCAATAAGTCGGGAGTTTCGCAAATGGTTGTCACAGGTACAAACTTACAACACAGTGAGTTGGCTATTGACCTGTGTGAATTATGGCCAGATACCTTGTTTTCTACGGCGGGTGTACACCCTCATCATGCTAAAGAGTGGACAGATAAAACAGCACAGGAAATTCATGACATGGCACAGCAGAGCTGTGTGAAATCCGTTGGTGAATGTGGGCTTGATTACAACCGTAATTTCTCTGAGCCTAAAGATCAAAAGCGTTGTTTTGAAGCACAGCTAGAACTGGCAGCGGACTTGAAATTGCCGGTTTTTCTTCACCAGCGAGATGCTCATGATGATTTTTTAAGCATATTATCACGCTGGCGAGACCAGTTGACAGGGGGGGTAGCTCATTGTTTTACTGGCACAGTGGAAGAAGCCAAAAGTTATCTCGATCTGGATTTATACATTGGCGTCACAGGCTGGTTATGTGATGAGCGGCGAGGCAATGATTTACAACAGGCAGTAATAGAAATACCGCTTACGCATTTGATGATAGAAACCGATGCACCCTATCTATTACCCAGGGATTTACCGGGTGAATTACTAGGAAAACTTCATGACAGGCGCAATGAACCGTTTGTTTTACCTCATATATGTGAGGCATTGGCAAAATATAAAAATGAAGATCCGCAAGCAGTGGCAATACAGACTACTCAGTTAGCCAGAAAATTTTTTAGTATAACTAATAAAGATGATTAGAATTGTTTGGTATTTAACCAACTATAACTTGATATCGAGTTTATAGTGTCTCTTTAGGGGCTAACATTTTATGAGGATACTGTAATGGTATCTAGACCGACATGGGCCGCTGGGTATAGGTTTGGCCATTAAGCAGGAAGACTTCCTATCTGTTTTAGAAATAAAAGCTGATTTTTCATGTATTAAGACACGCAATTTTTGCAATAGCACCCTAAAATCTGCTATAAATAATGCTTACCCACAATAACTATAATAAGCGTATATTTTGAACCAGCATCGTAGACTCTATTTCTCCCTTTTTATCCTTATATGCTTTTTGTTGGCTTTATTGTCACCACAAAACAGTACAGTGCGCTGGTTAGATGCACAGATGTTTCGTTTTGCGAGTTATCTGCTGCCTGCACAGATAGAGTCGAAAGATATACGTGTTATCAAACTTGATGAAGCCTGGTTACAGAAACCTCAGGGTATTCAGGAGTTTCGTTTTTTATTGCGTAAATTACGCAAGTCTAAAGCAGCTGAAATTGTATGGCTTACCGATGATTTTCCTCAAATGGATTATGTTCAGGAAGAAGTTGAAGATAGTAAATCAGTTAAAAATAAAAAAGCAAAGGATCAGAGTAAAGATGAAAAATCTGAGCTTTGGAAACCAACAGAAGGTGAGAGAAATAAATTAGCCTGGATGTTAGAAAATCAAAATGTGTTTTTAACACAGTATTCAAACACACCCCGGCATCATAAAAATATATCGTATAGTCAGTCACTTATTTATCAGGATGGCTGGCGGCAGTATATACCTTCATTATTCTTGCCCCAGACAAAATCATTCAGGCTGACACAAACAGAGTTACCTTATCGTGTCTATCCATTTGATTATCAATCATCGGGTGATAATGCATTAGTTTGGTATGCTCCCGATCAGAGTTATACCTTACCTGATCTGAGTCTGGCATTGTTTAGTAAATTTCAAAAAAGTCATGAATTGAACTGGAGTGAATCAGGGGAAATCGATCTTGGCATGAGCCAGATAAAAGCCGGTATGTCGGGTAAAGTGTTTAACTATTTTTCAGAATTAACCGCACGTCATACTCATATAAATATATTGTCGGTGAAAACAGCTGAATCAAAATCAAGGTCATATTTCAAAAACAAGATGGTTTTAATTGGTCAGGATGATCATCAGTTACAAGTATTAGCAGATTCATTAAGCAGTATTAATGCAGGTGCTGTGTATTATACACCAGCATATAGCTGGTGGGCTTTACCGGCACTTATGTTAATCATTGTTATATATCTTTTATGGTTATTACCCTTACTATCAAAAACCAGTGGTCTTTTTCTTGGCGCATTTATTATTTTAGGTACCATATCAGCTCAACCAGTATTGTTGATTTTAAATGGCGTATGGTGGCCGACAATTAATTTATTATTGTTATTGATGCTCGGACAAATGTCAGTTTATGTTTATTTATCAGGTCAGAAAATTTTAAAAGAACTTTCTCAGAAACAATATGATGCCTGGTTTCAGTTAGGGCACTATCAGTACGAGAAAGGTGATTATGAAACAGCCATAACCAGTTTGTTGAAATGCAGAGGTAATGACGAAGTTTTATCTGATTTATATGAAATAGGTTTAAGTTTTGAACGAAAGCGGCAGTATGATAGAGCTTTGCAGATATATTCTGAAATTAATATGCGCAAAAAGAAATACAAGGATATAGAAAAACGACTTAACTCAATAAGTGATTTTTCTGATACAAGAACTGAGGTTTTATCGCCGACACAAGCGCAGAAAACACTGGTCATGCCTGAAATGGAGTTGCCTGAATTTGGGCGCTATAAGATTGAAAGAGAACTAGGTCGTGGAGCGATGGGTGTTGTTTACTTAGGTAAAGACCCTAAAATCAACAGAAAGGTGGCGATTAAAACCCTTGATTATACTCAGTTTAGTGATGCGGAATTAAAATCAGTGAAATCCCGGTTTTTCCGAGAAGCCGAGGCTGCTGGTCGTTTGTCTCATAATAATATAGTAACGGTATATGATGTCGGAGAGGAAGAAGGCTTTGCATTTATTGCAATGGACTATGTAGAAGGTGTTCCATTATCTAATTTCACACAGAAGCATAAGTTGCTACCTGTGAGGGAAGTTTATCGAATTTTACAAGTGGTAGCTGAAGCGCTTGGTTACGCACATAGTCAGAATATAGTTCACCGTGATATTAAACCCGGCAACATCATGTATAACCCTGAAGACCAGCAAATAAAAATCACTGACTTTGGTATTGCGCGTATTACAGATTCAGTAAAAACACGAACCGGTAGTTTTATGGGGAGTCCTTCATATATGGCACCGGAACAAATGACAGGATCACGGGTTGATGGTCAGGCTGATCTGTATTCCTTAGGTGCCAGTATGTATCAACTACTAACGGGAACCTTGCCCTTTGATGCGGATAGCCTGGGTAACCTGGCTTATAAAATCACCAATGAAAAACATAAATCAATAAGAGATATAAGGCCGGAACTACCGGCTAGTGCAACCAGAATTACGAATAAAGCGTTGCAAAAGAAAACTGATAAGCGTTATGCAAATGGCGCAGAAATGGCTGATGCATTAAGCAGGGGAATGCCATCTGCATAAAAGGCTGATGGTTTTTATTTTCTATTGGAATGGATAAACTGGAATTATTATGACAGATGGAAAGAATTTAATTAATTTTGCAGGTGGTACAGATAGAGGTAAGGTGCGCCTGCAAAATGAAGATTCTATCCTAATGTCAAATTTTGAACACAGTAATGTTGTTTTATTAATAGTTGCAGATGGTGTCGGTGGTCATAAAGGGGGCGAAGTAGCGAGTAAATTATCAGTAGATAGTATCCATGAGTATGTTGAAAAGTCTGTATTACAGGCGCATAGCGGAGGCGGATATGGTTCTGACTGGTTAGAATTAACATTGTCTCATGCCATTTTTGAAACAAACACTAAACTCATTAAACGACAAAACGAAAATCAGGAGTTAAATAATATGGCAACTACTGTCGTTGCCATGTTAATTCATAACGATGAAATTGTTATCAGTTATCTTGGAGATTCCAGGTGTTATCAGTTTCATGATAATACACTGTTGCAATTGACTGAAGATCATACGATGCTACAGAAGTTATTAAATGAAGGAAAAATTAATCAGCACGAGTTTGAGACTATGCCTATGCACCATATGATAAGCCAGGCTCTTGGCTTAACTCCTGATCCAGACATTCAGGTTACCCGGTTACCCTATAATGATCAAACCCGTTATTTATTGTGTTCAGATGGATTAACTAACTGTGTTTCAGATGCTCAGATTCAGCATATACTCGAAAATAATAAGCAATTAGAAAGTGCTGTAGATGAGCTGATAACTAAAGCTAATGATAACGGAGGTATTGATAATATTTCTGTGATTTTATTTAAACCAGTGAACTAAATATTTTTGAAATGGATAAACAGCAAAAAAATATTGAACGTGTTGTTGCGGATAAAGTGCTTAAAGATATTCATAAAATAGTAGTAAAAGATAAAGCACAAGAAAAATATGAAAAGAAAGGCGCCTTTTTAGTGGGTGGCGTGATTCTGGTTTTTATTGTTGCTTTATTTGTACTAATAATTAGTTGATTTTAATTTTCTTGATGAACTGAGTAAATAAAAACTAAGTATGCTGATTTTTTTATGAATGAATAAATTGAGTAATGTTTGAGTAATCAAAATCCGCTGACAGGCAAGCATAATAATCTTTAAACATTTCGGGTAATACTATATCCTGCATTTTATAAAAGCTATCATCCTGGGTTTTTAAATTTTTAATAAACTTTGCTGCTTGGGGTGGTACGCTTACTTCAAATTGGGTGGGTGCAAGTGATAAGCCCTTTCCTGTGACTTTCATGTGTGCTTCTTTGCGTGTCCATATCTGAAAAAAAGCTTCTTTTTGACTCTCTTCTGTTAGTTTTCTTAGTTCTTCCTGTTCGGATGATGTGAAAAAACGTTTGCTAAGACCATGCCAGTTGACTTTTCTTTCAGCATGCTCAACATCTATACCTACTGAATGCTGTTTGCATATAGCTAGAATGGCCATATTATTCGAGTGGCTTAAATTAAACTGAATATTTCCGGGGTTTTGTTCTGTAATTAAGGAAGGCTTACCTTGTTCCGCCTGAGTAAATTCAATTTCACTTGCATTGGAGTCAATATAGTAAGCAAGAACAGTATGTAAAAAACCATGAGAAGCTATAAATGCTTTACGGTGTTTATAAAATTTAAAACGTTCACTTCTTTCTTTTTCCTCATTAGAAAGAAGAGGGTAAAGATGTTTGATTCTGGCTTCATGTACGTTTAGGTAATTTAACCATATGTGTACGTCATTTTCGGCGAGTTCTGAAAATGAGTCCTGACTATACCAGCTGATCACGCTAGCGTTTCCTTTTTATGTACCAGTAAATAAAGTATGGGTATGACAATTAATGAAACCAGTAAAGAAAATGATAAACCAAAAACAATCACGGTTGCTAGTGGCTTTAACATTTCAGAGCCTTCGCTTAAGCCTAAAGCCAGAGGTAACATGCCGAATACACTCGTTAAACTGGTCATTAATATAGGCCGTAACCGTAATGATGCCGCTTCTAGAACCGCTTCTAATTTTTTTAAACCCTGTTGGCGACATGTCTCGATTTGTTCGACCAGAACGATTGCATTATTAACAACAATACCCGCTAGCATTATAATTCCCAGTTTCGCTGGCATGCTTAACTGATTGTTAAGTGAAATTTCAACCGCAAGATAAACACCGATTAATGTAAATGGTACGCCTAAAATTATTATAAGCGGGTTGGTGAGAGATTCATATTGTACGGTCATAACAACAAAAACCAGAAATACTGCGAGTGATAGTAAAATATAACTTGTCGAGCTGCTTTCTTTTAATGTGTCTAGTGTGCCACCATCATAAATGATATAACCGTCTTCTATTGGTATCTTATTTACAATATCAAACACGTCTTCCATTAGTATTTTAAAATCTACATTTGAATCAATTGATGCAGATATTTCATTTATACGTAGTTGGTTATCACGTTTTATTGCGCTTGGAGCAGGTTCAATATTAATGCTGGCAACATCAAATAATCTGATTGCTTCATTGTTCTGTAATGAAATGATGATGTTTTTAATGTCCTGAATTTGCTTAATTTCATTTCGTTTTAGACGAATGCGAATATCAAACTCTCTGTCTCCTTCGAGGTACTCCGTGGCGATTTGTCCGTTTAATGCAAGCTGAAGTGAAAGCCCAATGTCTTCGGTGCTAATGTTTAAATCTGCAGCACGTTGTCGGTCAATCTTAATAATTAACTCATTGTTTTGTTCTTCATAGCTGTGACTAAGATTTTTAAGTTCCGGTATGGTGCTTATTTTTTCAATAATAGTTTCAGCAATCTGGGTTAGTTTTTCTAGATTATCTCCTTGAATTCGTAAACTAAAATCATCGTCGCCATGGCTTGTGTGAATGCCTCTAACTCCTTTTACCCACATACGAACTTTATAGCCTGCGAGTTGTAGTTCTTTAACTTGTTTGTTTGTTTTCTTGATCCAGTTAATACTGCTTATGCTGTTACGTTCATATAATGTTTTAAGTTGTACAGAAATAGTACCTCGATTGCTGCTCTGAAACTGCGAACGACCAAATACTGAGCCACCAGAACTAACAAACGCGGTTTTAACTTCCGGTTGTTGCAATACCAGTTCTTCAATACGTTTTAAATTTTTATCAAACTCGGCTAATCGTGTGCCTGGTTCAGCATGAATTCTGATGGATATTTTTCCTTCGTCCATTGTAGGAAAAAAACTATTCTTTGCATTAAGTAGCTGATATGCACTTAGTATTAATGCAGCACTAAATATGATCAAAATTAAGATAGAATGATTTAGGCTTTTGTTTAATAATTTTTTGTATGATTTTTGTATCGATATAAATAAACTATCTTTGTCCTGTTGCACAGGAGATTGAGTCATGGCACCCAGAGCTGGAATTAATGTCAGTGCAACAACTAGAGATGAAAGGATAGCTGCACTTAATGTAATGATGAGTTCACTAAACAGTAAGCCTATCAGGCCGCCGATAAAGAGGAAAGGCAGTACGGCAACAAGATTGGTTGTTGTTGATGCGGTAATAGCACTGGTAACCTCTGCTGCTGCATTTGATGCGGCAACATCAGGTGATTCACCTAACATCTGATGCCGGGAGATATTCTCCAGCATGACTATTGTATTATCTACCAGCAAGCCTATGCCTAAAGCCAGGCCACCTAATGACATAATATTTAAACTTATATCACTAAGCCCCATAATTAGGAATGTTATGAATATAGCCAGTGGCATTGCAGTAGCGACTATAAGTGTACGACGAAAATCTCTTAAAAAGATATATACAATTATCATTGCGAGAATGGCGCCGCTGATTGCAGCATAACTGGCATTATTTAATGCGCGCTTTACGTATAAAGACTGATCGTCAACTGTTTCAATCTTAATATCTTGAGGTAGTAAGTCTTGTGATTTAAACCATTCTATTTGTTTGTATAAACGTTTTGCTACTTCTATAGTATTAGCATCGGGTTGTTTTTGAATGGTTAGTTTTATGCCGGGCTGCTGATTTAACCGGATTCGTAATTCTTCATCCTGGTGGGTATCAATTATTTGTGCGACATTTTTTAATAATAAAGTCCTGTTCATGTTGTTCTGGTTGAGATCGTTTTGAGATGAAGGAGAAAATGTAGCTCTGCTTAGCGGTAAATTTGAGATTGATTCTACAGATTCAAACCGGCCTTTTGTTCTAGCGCTTAATTTGCGGGTATTCATATATAGAATACCACTTGAAATGTCCTGATTCTCCTGTTGTAAAAGTGTTTTAATATCAGCTATTTTATAACCAGCAGCTGCAAGTTTGTCCTGATCAACAATAACCTGTATTTCGCGTACCAGGCCACCACCTATTTCAGTTGATGCAACACCTTCAACATTTAAAAACCATTTAGAAAAATCATAATCTACCCAGCTGCGTAACTCAATTGAGCTACGCATAGAAGAGCTCACGACTAATTCCATTACGGGTAACTGGGATGGGTCTCGTTTATAAATGATCGGTGGCTCATCAGTTTGTGGTATAAAACGTTTTGCCCTGTCAAGCCGTGTACTTGCATCCTGTAATGCCCTATCAATGTCAGTTCCATATGGGAATACCAGATTTACTGCACTGCGGCCTTCTGATGTATCAGATTGAACGCGGATTGCGTCTTCTGTGATGGCAAGTTGTTCTTCGAGTTGGCGGGTAAATTTATCTTCCATAACCGTTGCGGGTGTACCTGGCTCGATTATGCGGATATTTACATTAGGGTAAATTATATCGGGAAGTAAGTTGATGTTTAATCGGTCGAAAGCAAACAGGCCAACAACTAAAGCTGTTATCGATAACATGACGACTGCAACGGGTCGTTGAATTGACCAGTTAGCAAGACCACCTGTGCGTTGCATTCTTTCCATAAATGAATACTTAACCTTTCTTAGTTGGCCTGGAAACGAGCTTCACATTCATGCCGTCTTTAAGACCAAAAAAGCCTTTGCTTATTATTTGTTGCTGTTCTGTTAAGCCATTAAGCACCTCTATAAATTCACTATGCTGAATACCAGTAGTGATATTAATACGTTTAGCTTTGTTATCTATGTAAGCATATACATAAGCGCCTTGTTTATCATGGCGAACAGTATCATAAGGAATCACCAGTCGAGATTTACTTTGTGTATGAATAGTGACACGGCAAAATTGCCCAGCTATGGCATCTACAGGTACAGGGTTTAAAATAACTTCAATTGTTCCCTGGCGTGTATCCTCGTTTATAACAGGGTGAATGCGCTGAATTTTACCAATAAACTTTTGTTTACCTAATGCGTCGATACTTATATCGACTTTATTTCCTGTTTTTATTAAGGGTAAAAGTAATTCACTCAAATGGATCTCGGCTTTTAAGCTGGAAGTATCAATCAGTGTTAACAGGTGATTATGTAACGGGGTTACATCTCCGGGCTCTACGAGGCGCTGTGAGATAACACCGGCAAAGGGAGCTTTAATATGACTATGTGATAACTCAGTTTGTTTTAAATTTAACTCAGCTTCGGCTATATTATTCAGGGTCAGGGCTTGTGCAACTTCGCTTTCTGACGCTAATTTTCTCGGTGCCAGGTCTTTTAGACGTCGATAGTCTACTTTAGTCTGCTTTAATGTCGCTTTTGCCTTTTCCACTTCTGATTTTAATAATGCATCATCTAGTTGGACTAATGTTTGTCCCTGCTTAATTAAGTCACCGGGATAAACAGGTAATGCAGTTAATAAACCGGGTACCTGATTTATGATTCTAACTGTGCGTACCGCTTGAAGTGTTCCTGTAAATGTTTGCTTAATAGAAATAGCTTGCTTGCTTACAGTAACGGTCTCTATTATTTTTGCAGAGGGTTTTCTGGAAGTTTTTTGCGATGAGGAGTTATCACATGCCGTTAACATCAGGGCAACAATAGGCCATATAAGGCGGCTAGTAGACATAAGCGATAGAAAATTCAAAAGCATACCTTTAGTAAGGGGTTTATAGATTTGAGTACAGAGCGATGTGTATATTTATGCGGATTGTATCATTGTTAGGGTGAAAATAGCTCAATGCATGAAGATGTATTATGAAGAGTATTCGTCTAACCACTTAATAAAGTTTTCCTGGGGCATGGGTTTAGCGAGATAGTAACCCTGTGCAATATCGCAACCCAGATGTTTAAGAGACTTATAGGTTTCTTCGTTTTCTATGCCCTCAGCGACTACTTTTATATCGAAGCCGTGAGCCATTTCAATCACCGTTTTAACAATATGCTGGTCCATTTCGTTATCCAGCATATAACGTATAAAGGACTGGTCAATCTTCAGTTCATTCGCTGGAATATATTTAAAATAGGCAATGGATGAATAACCCGTACCAAAATCATCAATGGATATGTTCAGTCCAAGGGACCTTAATTCATCAAGTGTAATAAAACTAGTGTCCATATCTTCCATGAGTGCGCTTTCTGTGACTTCAAGAGTGAGCTGCTCCGGGTTTGCACCCCATATACTTAAAGCGCTTCGAACCGAGTTTACTAATTCCGGGTCGCTTAATACTTTTGCTGAGAGGTTTACAGAAACCTTTAATGGAGGTTGTTTATCTGGCCAGTCTTTAATTAAACGTAATGCTGCATTAATCGTCCACCAGGTAATGCTGTGTATTTGACCACTTTGTTCCGATATAGGAATAAATAAATCAGGCCTTATAAACCCCTTATCGCGGTTTTGCCAGCGAATTAATGCTTCAGCACCAAATAGCTCGCCAGTTTGTAAATCTACCTGAGGTTGAAAATAGAGCTCGAACTCGTCACGCTCCTGGGCATTACGTAATTCATCTTCTATATCCCAGTTATTAATTTCGATTTTTTGAGATGTTTTTGTGTATATAGAATAGGCATTAGCACTATGTCGGGCATCCAGTAAAGCCAGTTCTGCTTTCTGTATTAAGCCCTGAATATCTATCGCATGATCTGGAAACAGTGCTATACCCATATCAGCGGTTATTTTATGATTGTGACCATTAAGGTTAAATGGTTTATTTAAGCTGCTAAGTAGTTTGTGAGCCGCAAGTGTGACATGTCCTTCATTGAGTATTTCGGGTAAAACCATTATAAATTCAGAGTTACCTACTCGAGCAATATAATCCTGTTTACGAGAAAGCCTCTGCACACGATGAGAGAATTCTTCCAGCAGATCATCTGCCGCCTGATAGCCGTAAACAACATTAATCTGTCTGAAATGATTAATATTGATTAGTAGAATGGCTAACTTTTTACTTTCAGAAAGATGGTCTGCTATATAGTGTTCAAGGTCGCGTAATAAAGAGTCTCTGTTAGCAACATATATGGGGGCATCATTCATATATTGCTCCTACAGATAAAACTGTTCAGGGTCTATGCCATACATGCCCGGATCCAGACTTTTAACTATTTCCAGAGTGTTACCATCTTCATCAGTTTCATTGACGTAAAGATCAATAATGTCAAAACTATTGTAATAATTTTTATTCTCATCAAGCAATAACATGACCTTTGGCCTGAGTCGCCAGACTCTATGCTGAGCAACGATGACACCAACTCGGCCATCATTTAACTCAACAATGGTCCCGACAGGATAAATACCAACAACTTGAATGAACTGTTCAATTAATTCAGCCTGAAAGTCTATATCTCGCCATTCATAGAACTTTTTAACTGCGTCATGTGGTGATGTTGCCGAAGCAAAAGGGCGTTCGGAGATAATGGCGTCATAACAGTCAACTATTCCCGCTATTTTCCCAAAAATAGAAATTTCGTTTTCTCTTAATCCGTCTGGATAACCACTACCATTATGTCGTTCATGGTGAGTTTTAACCATTTCAACTACATCGTCGCTAATACCACTGATGGTACGGACAATTTCAACACTATGGTCAACATGTGTTTTGACTAATTTGAATTCGTATTGGTTAAATCGATTGGGATTGTTTATCAATTTATCAGGCAGGCGCATTTTTCCAACATCAAATAATAGTGCGCCAATAGCTAGTGATTGCAGGTCTTTTTTGGGCATACCTAGATGACGACCAAAAGCGACTGCCCATACCGAGGTGCTTACTGAATGATTATAAGTGTAATTATCTTTATGCTTCATTCTTGTTAACCAGGAAAAAGCATCAGGGTTGCGAATAATGCTATTAACCATTGGATTGATGGCTTTTTTTAATGAAGGTAAATCGAGCCTCTTATTATTTGAAATGTCTACCATGATGTTTTCAGCAACATTTGATAAAACACTGTGACTTTCTCGAGCTGATGTTAATTCATTATCTAGCTCAGATTCGTCTTTATAATTTTTTGGTTTAATCTGAGTGAGGTATTCTTTCTTTTCATTGTCAGATAGTTCTGGTTTATGCGGGCTTACTTTTTGACTATCAGCTGAAGTACTTAACTCCACATCAACAAATACATATTTACAATGGTTGAATAATTCATCAATATCATCGCGAGTTTCTATCAGAAACCCCTGCAATAGGTATGGGGTTTCAACCCATGGACGGTCAAGTTGTGATACATACATCCCTGGCTCAAGGTCAGGAATTCTGACTTTAATTTCTTTTATTGACATTAATTAAATCCCAGAAGAGCAAGCCGAAATGTGTTTCAAACGGTTCTATGATCAGCACATTATAATTCTATATATAATATAGCAGATTAAAATCATAATAACCTGACAAGAGGGGGCAGAAGCGTTTATCTATTTCAGTTAAACATGGTTATTAATTACATCAGCCGGTATTCAAGTATAATATAGGTCAATAATTTACTTTTAAGCACCCCCTATTTTATGCATACAAGTCACCGTGCCACACAAGCTCCCCATACAGAACGTAAAGACCTGATTAACCTAAAGCGAATGATGCCATTTTTATGGAGTTATAAAGGTCGAGTTCTGGTCGCGCTTATATCACTTATGTTAGCCAAGGTAGCTACGGTTAGCATTCCATTAATTTTAAAAGATATTGTTGATGCACTGGATATGCCGGTGGGTAGCGGTGCCGGTCTAACTCAGCAAATAGCCATTGAGCTACCGTTAATGTTACTACTAGGATATGGTGCATTACGCTTGATGAATGTGCTTTTTAATGAACTGCGTGATGCCATTTTTGCCCGGGTAAGATACAGGGCAATGCGGGACATATCAAAAAAAGTCGTTAAACACCTGTATGACTTATCTTTAGGCTTCCATTTACAGCGCAAAACAGGTGGTATCTCCCGTGATTTAGAGAGAGGTGCGCGGAGCCTGTCGTCAATCCTGAATTATCTGACATTTAATATAATTCCGACCTTAACTGAGTTTGTGCTTGTTGCAATTATTCTATTTAGTCAATACGAAGCCGAGTTTGCCTTGATTACATTCGGAACAGTCGCTATTTACCTGATTTATACCATGGCACTAACAGAGTGGCGAATGCATTTCAGGCATGAAATGAATGCTTATGATTCAGAGGCTAACTCAAGAGCAGTAGATGGTTTGATAAATTACGAAACAGTTAAGTATTTTAATAATGAAGATTACGAGGTAAATCGATATAACGATACATTAGAGAAATGGGAAGACTGTGCGGTAAAAAGCACCAGCTCGATGGCGTTATTAAACTTTGGCCAGGGAGCAATTATTGCAATTGGTGTGACACTGGTCATGATTTCAGCTGCACAGGGCGTATCGCAAGGAACATTAACAATAGGCGATTTGGTATTGGTAAATGCAATGATGTTGCAACTTTTTATTCCTTTAGGCTTTCTGGGTATTATTTACAGGTCAATGAAGCATTCACTTGCAGATATGGATTTAATGTTTAAGTTGCTCGACAACAAACCACAAATTCAGGATGTAGATGATTCAAAAGACTTAATGGTTAAGCAGGCTAATATTGAGTTTAAGAATATCAATTTTTCTTACAATAAAGAAAGACAGATATTACATGATGTGAGCTTTAAGATTCCCAGTGGCCATAAGGTTGCTGTCGTGGGGCCTTCGGGCGCAGGTAAATCTACCTTAGCAAGACTTTTATTTCGTTTTTATGATACTGATCAGGGTGAAATACAGATAGATGGACAAAATACACATCAAGTCAGTCAGGCGAGTCTTCGTAAACATATTGGAATTGTGCCGCAGGATACCGTTTTATTTAATGAAAGTGTCTTTCATAACATACAGTATGCACGAGCCGGAGCAACAATGGGTGAGGTTCGCCATGCGGCAAAAATTGCCAATATAGATGAGTTTATACAATCATTACCAGACGGCTACGATACAGTCGTTGGTGAGAGAGGGTTAAAGTTATCAGGTGGAGAAAAACAACGTATAGCTATTGCCAGGGTTATACTTAAAAACCCCAGAATATTGATCTTTGACGAAGCAACTTCTTCACTGGATTCACATTCAGAGCAAACGATTTTGTCATCTTTAAAAGAAGTAGCGCAAGAGCATACAACATTGGTCATTGCACATCGCTTATCTACGATAGTTGATGCGAATAATATTATCGTTTTACAGGAAGGACGTATTGCTGAACAGGGTACGCATCAACAATTGCTGGATAAGAATGGGCTGTATGCTAGTTTATGGAAAATGCAGCAGGATGAAGAGGAATTGCTTTAGGTTTTTGGTTTTGTTAGATATTAGCTTACACTACAGTAATTAAGCTTTATGGGAATTTGATTTCTGTGGTTTCGCCTTTATGGCGAGTGGCTTTCTTTTCAGCAGCAAAAAGAAAGTCACCAAAGAAATGCCGCCCCGCTAAAACCAAGCTTTTATTTATAAAGAGCATAAATAAAAGTACCTTCTTCATTCCTGATTTATTTGGCCGCTGCGGAACTCACGAATTATACAGCTAATTCGCTCAGACAGTCCTCGCGCAAAGCCCCAAATAAATCACTCATTCATCAGCTTGGTTAATGGGGAAATGAATCAAAAGAATAGAATCTTAAACAGATTGTGTGAACTAGTTGCTATTAACATGCTGGATTTATTATTATGTGTTCTCAGGTATAACCAATCTGCTTAATTTTATTTTGAAAAATCACATTATAGTGGTTTTGACTCTCATTCCCTCTGGAGCTAGCCAAAAAACATTTCCATCAAGGGGTAAAATCACAGGGATGTGATTTTTAGTTCTGTAAGCCTGGATGGCGCATCTGAACGACCCGGGAACAGAGGAGGCATTACGCAGCTTTGAGTAATGGCTTTTAACAATTTTATATTTTTTGGGTATTCTCATCGTTTTTTGATGAGAACTAGCGATTGAAGGGCGGCTATTTTTTGCTTACTTTTTTGCAGCTGTAGGCAAAAAAGTGAGTCGCCATAAAGGCGAAACCACAGAAATCAAATCCCCATAAAGCTTAGGTATTGTAAAGTAAGATCAAAACATGAAGTATAGGTGTTAGATAATCGATCATGCTATAAAGATAAAAATTTAAGAACGTATGCAAATTAAAAATAACTGTTTAGCGTTTCAAGCCAGCTACTTTTAAGATTATTATCAAAATAGTCAGATACGTCTGGTACTTCAGATTTATTGTTTAAAAGCATAAATAATTTTTTAGACAAAACATCACTATCACCCGCTATATAGCGAAAATCACTGGCATACTGCTCTTTATAACAAAGATCATCTGGTACAACAGGTACAGCACCCGCACTAACCGCTTCTAACATTGATAAGCCCTGAAACTCATGAATGGCTGTGCTCACAACTATTGAAGACAATGAAAGGTATTTTAAATAGTCATCTTTAGAAACTTTGCCGTTAATTATAATTTTATCGGCAAACTCGTTTTCTATTTGTAATAATGCTGCTGGTTTTTTTGGTGGTCTATCGCCCAGTAATGCCAGTTTAAAATTTGTCTCTATTTTATTTAACTTATGTAATGCATCAGCAAAAACTTGAGGGGCCTTGTCATACTCCCAACGGTGATTCCATAATATAAGTTCGGGATCCTTATCTGCTTTTTGTTCAATTGCTGTAATGGCAACAGGTAGTATTTGCGATTTATTTTTTAAGAGACTATTTAAATTTTCTGGCACTTCATCTGGTAATAATTTAAGCAGTCTGTCAACACCGTTTAGTAAAGACTGCTGATTGTAATGTGAGTTAAACAGTATTTTGTCGGCGGATAGTGCGCCATATAATTGAACCATTTGTGGATCAACAGAGTCATGTTGTTGTTTGCTGGTGGGGTAGGCGAACTGATTTTCATGAAAATAATAAATACAGGGCGTATTAGACAGGTGAGAATGCAGACCTTTTAATGTTGCCAGATCTACCATGGAGGTAGCCAGGATTAAGTCAGGTTTTATTTCCGAAAGCTGATGTAACCAGGATAGGGGGTTGCCTCGAATGCGCCAGCGAAAATGTCGACCTGGAAGTTCTAACTTAATCCATTCAAACTGATCAAATGTATTTACTAACCAGTCAGCCCAGGCAGCGTGACTATTTGAACGGTAAGCAGATAGTAACAGGATAGTTTTTTTATTATTTTTCAAAGAGCTGTTTCGAGTTGTATAGACTTAACGTATAAAATAAATTAAAAGCAAGATTTGCTTTGATTACGGCCGTTTCTCTTGGCAACATATAATTCATCGTCAGCTTTGTTTAACATGGATTCAAGTGTTTCGTTTTTAGCTGTAATAGAGCAGATACCAAAACTGGCGGTTATTTTTATAATTTTATCGTCGTAGTGAATTTCTGTTTTTTCTATTTCTTTTCTTAAACGTTCGGTTAGGTTGGTCGCTTCTACATTGCCTGTTTCAGGTAACAAAAATGCAAACTCTTCGCCTCCCATACGAGCAATGATATCAATTTCACGCATCATTTTGCTGATAAGACCGCTTAATTCCTCGAGTACTTTATCTCCAGCGGAATGCCCGTATGTATCATTGACCTTTTTAAAATGATCCAGGTCCATCATAATTATTGATATAGGGTGTTCGTATCGTACGGCCTGTTTAAATGCCTTGTGACCTAATTCAAAAAATGCACGCCGATTATTGAGTTGAGTTAACTCGTCCTTGAAAGCCATTTCTTCAGCTATTTTTTTAGCTTTTTTAAGTTCATCTTCAGCCAGCTTTCGTTCGGTAATATCGGTGGCAACTTCCATACGAACAATACGCCCGTCTACCCAGGGAATGGCCTGGTCACGACATTGATACCAGCGCTTATTTGCCGTATTTTGAAATTCCCAGACATAAACACCGGTTGGCTTACCATTTTTATCAATTAGTCGATCGTTGGTGCAAAATTTACAAGGGCCATCCTGCCCTTCCTGAAGTACTTTCCAGCAGGTCTTACCCTGTATATTACCCCAAATCTTACGACCATATTCATTAGCGAATATAAGTTCGTAAGTGTCCATATCAGCCACATAAACCAGGGCGTCTATACTGTCGAGAATGGTAGATATGCTGCGAAAGCCAAGTTCACGTAGGTCATTGATTTGTTTATCATGTGTGTCTGGCGTATCTAACATGGATGAAAACTCATTTATCAATATCTGTTGTCATAAATAGGACACGACAACTTTGTTATATTATCAATGATAGTCGCTTCTTATGCTTTTTGCCCTATTTTTGGGCATGAATAGTTTGTGCAACTTCCTTGCAGTCATCACTCATCAGGTACAGGTAGGTTGGCATGACTTCATCTGTTAATGGCATTTCGTCAGGGTTTTCACCCGGGAATGCGCGGACACGCATTTGTGTTCTAACGGCACCAGGGTTAACTGCATTTACCTGTACTGCATGTTCTTCGGTGTCCAGTTCATCACCCAGTATTTTCATAAAACTGGTAACCGCATCTTTTGAAATACCATAGGCACCCCAGTAAGCGGATGATTTATCATCAGTGGTGAAAATGATCTTAGAGCCAGGTGTATCTCGAAGTAGAGGTAAGAGAGCTTGAGTCATCACAAAAGGGGCGTTTAGATTGACTTGCATGACTTTGTACCAGACATCAATATCATGCTGCTGAATGGGGGTTGTTACACCTAAAATGGCGGCATTATGTAATAAGCCATGTAAAGCACCAAACTGCTCTCTTAAGGTTTGAGTGAGTTCTTCATAATCTTTAGGTGTAGCGCCCTCCAGATTTAAAGGGTATATAGCCGGTTCAGTATGTCCGGCGTTGACAATGTCATCATAGGTTTTTTCAAGTTTTTTGGTTGTACGCCCCAACAGTATGACTGTTGCGCCATATTCCGCATAGGCTTTAGCAGCAGCCTGACCCAGACCATCACCGGCACCGGTGACAAGAATGACTTTATCTTTTAGAAAATTTGGCTGAGCCTGATATTGCATAGAGTTCTCAATGTTTATTAGGTTAAGTTCTGGTCTTTTAAAATAGATTGTGCGCATTTTACACCAGAGCGCACGGCTCCTTCGAGTGTTGATGGCAGTCCGGGCTGATTATTTTCTTCAATATAGACATAATCACCGCATAATTTGAGATTTCTCAAACTTGTGTCGATACCAGGCCTGTTTTTATCTACATCCGGGTGGCACTGGATGGTCGCTCTTTTTTCTATTATCAACTTACTATTTAAGAGTTCAGGTAAGTTTTCTATAACGTTAGATAGTTCGTCGTAAACAGTCTTAATTAGATTGTCTTCTGACATGTTCAGGTGCTCGCCATGGGCACTAATTACCACAGCAAGGATATCATTATGGCCACTCGGAGCACGTTCAAATACCCATTCGCTTAAACCATTAATTAAACCTAACATAGGATAGGGTAGTGATACGGGCTTTTTAAACTGTAAATATAATGTTGATACAGGTTCAAATTTTAATTGCTTAATTTGTTCGCTGATATGTTTGCATGCCGGTATGTTCTGAAGCAATTTGGCTGAAACCGCTGGCGGAGTAGCTAGAATAACCTGATCAAAACTCATTATTTCATCTTTTACCTTAATAGAATGAATTTGAGTGTTGTCGTGTAGTAACTGTTGAACTTTACAGTGTATATTAATTTTACCCCCCTGTTGCAGAATAAATTTTTCAGCTAAAGCGGGAAATACATTACCTAAATCGGTGATTGGAATTAGCAGGTCAGTAAACTCCGCCGGGGCATTAAATGTTTGCTGTAATACACTTTGAAATGCTTTTGCAGAAGCTTGTTGAGGGTGTGTGGTTAATGCGGCCAGACAAACTGGTTCAAGTAAGTTTAATCTATAACTGTCTGGAAGTTTTGCACGATTTAACCATTCACTGACTGATAAATCTGTTTCAATTGGCGTATTTAATAATTTATTAAATCGAAATAGTAATAATATTTTTTCTTTCAATAACAGGCTAGGCGTATTTAAAACACCAAATAATAAATGTAAGGGTGCCGGATAAGTAGGTAGTTTCAAATCAAATGCGGTTTCACCATTTTGAGAATTTAACATTAACATTCGATGAGGAAGTTGTTTGAATAACTGGTGTGTATCAGCCTCAATTGTATTTAAACATTCGAGCATTTGCTGGTAAGCACCAATCATTAAATGCTGGCCATTATCCAGGCTTATGTTGTTCCAACTTATACTTCGGGCACGTCCACCTAATTGTGGAGATGACTCAAATACGGTTACTTTACAACCGTGCTTGCATAATTCGACGGCTGCTGCCAGACCTGCCCAGCCACCGCCTATTATGGCTATGTTTTTTTTTGTCGACATTGTTGTTAAGCTTTATTCTGCTTATATTGTTTATAACGCTTTTTCTCGCGTCGAGAGGCGCGCCAGGCTAACCAAAGTTTACGGGTTGGGGTTAATTTTATGCGATGCTCGAGAACTCTGTATCCGTCATTCTCAATTTCTTCTAACAAAGACAAATAGATTTCAGCCATTATTAAACCAGTACGTTGTGAAAAACGGTCTTCATCGGGTAACTGGTTAAACGCTTTTATATAATATTCACGTGCTCTGTCAGCCTGAAAGTGAAACAGCTTTTTCACAGCATCACTGGTAACTGGCTGAGTTAGGTTTTGCAGGCTTACACCAAATTGATGTAATTCATCCTGAGGTAAATATACTCTACCTCGTTCTGCATCTTCTCTTACGTCCCGTAATATATTGGTAAGTTGAAATGCCATGCCTAAATCATGTGCATACTTTAATGTTTGCCTGTTATTAAAGCCAAAAATCTCCGCAGAAAGTAAACCGACTACACTGGCTGCGCGGTAACAGTACAGAGAAAGGTCTTTAAAAGTAGCGTACTGATGAATGTCCAGATCCATTTCCATGCCATCAATAATTTCTAAAAGATATTCTTCAGCCAGATTAAAATCATTGAGTAAGTCCTGTAATGCCTGTGTTACAGGGTGAGTAGCCTGGCCCTTGTAGAGCTTAGTTACTTCTTCACGCCACCAGCTAAGGGTTTGCCTGGCAACAACTTCATCTTTACACTCATCCACGACATCATCTACTTCACGGCAAAAAGCGTAAAGGGCAGTAATTGCACGTCTTTTTAGATCGGGTAAAAAGCGAAAGCTAGCGTAAAAGCTCGAGCCACTGGAGGCTGCTTTATCCTGACAATATTGGTCTGGTGTCATATTTGTTTTGAAAGTTTTTAGAATGTTGAATTTTGACGTATAGCAGTAAATAAGGCAAAGAGGATTTATGATTTATTATTAAGATTCCTGTAAAACCTCGTATTTATTCCCAGAGATACTACCAGAGATGCTCCAAATCCTCGGGTTATAACTAATATCAGGATAATTATATTAATATAATCATGTGGATAGAGTAGTGATTTGAATATGTTATGCGATACATAAAAAAATTAAAAGGGAGAGTAAACCTATGATATGCGGGCAGAAACATATCTCATGAACTAATATTAATAGCACAGCAATTTAATTAGCAATTGCTGTAATCTCCTCCTATTCTGCAAGATTGTAATGCTCAGGAATAATAATGAAAAAAACGGTATACCAGTTTGCGTCTGATGAAGTTGAAGCTGCGCTGCTTGTGCTTAATGCGGCCATTAGTCATCATCGTCTCTGGTTTGATAATCTACATACATCTATTGTGTGTGATCAGCCATTTTCAGACGATATTCTTAATGATGCCGCTCATAAACATTGTGAATTTGGAAAATGGTATTATGGAGATGTTTGTGACTCTATTCGCTCAATAAGAGAGTTTGCTGCAATTGAACCTGTACATGCTTATATGCATTCACATGCTAGAGATTTAGCTATTACCTGCGGTAAAAAAGAAAAAATTGAGGTAGGTGATTACCACTCCTTCTTAACAAATCAACGTCACTTAATAGATTTATTAACAACGCTAAGAGATACCTTAATTGAACATGAGCACTGTTTTGATTCGCTTACAGGTGCGGTAAATAGAAAATCAGTTTCACTCTTGATAGAACAGGCTTTTGAAAATGCCCAGCGTTATAATCAGGTTTATAGCATAGCTATGTTAGACATTGATCATTTTAAAAAAATAAACGATCAGTTTGGACATGTAGCAGGTGATTATGTGCTTAAGTTTATTTGCGGATTTTATCGAGATATTTTGAGAAAAAGTGACTGTATTGGTCGTTATGGTGGAGAGGAGTTTATCCTTCTGTTTCCTGAAACCAGTCAAATAGTTGCTTCAGACTTAATGAACGCTGCACGAATAGGTATGCCTAAGCAAAAAATAATTATTGGTAAAACACCGATTGATGTGACTGTATCAGTTGGTATTTCTGAAGTCAGACCTGATGATGAAAAATCCTGGCAAGCTGTGGAGCGAGCTGATGAAGCTTTATACCAGGCCAAAGAATCGGGGCGTGATTGTGTGAAAGAATACCAGTAACTCTACCTTTATGAGTCGGCCAAAGAGCCGGTATCCTTTGGTAGATGAAAAGATACCAACATAGTGAGTGCAATTACGATTCCCCCCAGTGACGTCATAGTAATAACCGGACTTATGCCTGCTCCGGCTACCATCGCATAAACACCTGACGCAATTAGCATGGCAAAATTTTCAAAAAAATTCTGAATGGCTACCGCACCACCTGCACCGATTGAAAGGTGCCCAATTTCCTGAAGCGCCGCATTAATCGGTACCACAAAAAGCCCCCCACAAACACCCGCAAGAAACAGTCCGCCTCTTGCAGCCCAGATATTATCCAGCAATGACAGACTAATAATAACCAGCCCCATCGCATAGGCTGCCAGTCTTGCTCTTCTTAGATAAGCAATAGGAATCAACTTTGGAACCAATATAGAACCCACAGCAATACCCACTGCAACAAACAAGGTTAGCAGGGCGATTTCTGTTGTTGTGTAAATAAACAAAACCACAGGCGCCCAGGCAATGAGCAATACACGCAATACAGTGGCCGCTGCCCAGAACAAACTCACACCCAGTGTTGCAAAACGCGCTCTTGGTGTTTCCAGCAAGCCCTGCATTTGTGAATAAAAAGACTTCAATGCTTTTTCAGAAGACTTACCGACAATGTGTTTATGTCTGATAGTTTTAGCAATGATAGCCGAGATTATATACAAACCGATAACCATAATGAGTGCCATAAAAATCGAATATTCTGCAATTGTGGCACCTACTAGCGTACCACTCAAAATGGCCAGAATAGTCGAGCCTTCTATCCAGCCATTTGCTTTCACAAGTGTGTCTTTATCAACCAGCTCAGGGAGAATTCCATATTTTGCAGGGCTGTATATGGCAGCACCCAGACCTATTATGGAATAGGCAAACATGGGTTCTATATTCAACAACAAAAAAGCGGCACCGATTGCTTTGATCAGATTTGCAGACAGCATAACATTGCGTTTAGGTCTGCCATCGGCATAACCCCCGACCCAGGGTGCAAAGATGACATAAGCGATCAAAAAAGATGCCTGCAGTGCGGGTATATACCAGCCACCTATTTCTATTTGTTGCATAACCATTGTTACAGCAGTAAACAGCACAGCATTGTCAGCAAAGGCAGTTAGAAACTGTGCACCCAGTACTTTATAAATATCTTTTTTCATAATAGGTAACTTTTATTATTAATTTTTTAAGTTTATATTGCGGATTTTTCGATGCTTATATAATCAATTTTTCCTGTTCCCAGTACAGGTATTTTATTAATAACCTTAACCTGTTTTGGTACACCAAGTTCACTAACGCCATCATTTTTTGCCTGAGTGAGTAGTTCAACTCGTTGAGCATTTTTTGCTTCTGTCAGTAGTACTATTTGTTCTCCTTTGCGCTCATCAGCTATTGCGATTGCAGCATGCAATGCATCAGGCCATACTTTACTGGCAAGTGATTCTACAGAAGTAAGCGAAACCATTTCACCGGCAATTTTTGCAAATCGCTTCGCTCGACCACAGATGCTTACAAAACCTTCTGAATCAATTTTGACTATATCACCGGTATCGTACCAGCCTTCACCCAGTTCAGATTTTGGTGGGATCAGGGTGCCGGGATTATCATGCAGCAAGTAACCCTGCATAATATTGGGCCCGCGAACTTGCAGGCGTTGCCCCTCATCAAGACCGGGAATACTTAGCAAACGATAATCTATGCCTGGCATCAAACGTCCTACCGTTCCGGGGCGGTTATCCATTGGGTTATTTCCCGCCAGTACCGGGCTTGCTTCAGTTGCTCCATATCCTTCAAAAATACGCACACCAAATTTATTTTGCCAGATATCTCGAACCTCGTTTTGTAGTTTTTCTGCACCGGCAAATACATATCGCAAACTATAAAAATCATATGCGTCGGCAAAGCGAGCGTAGCCTTTTAGAAAGGTGTTGGTACCAAACATTATTGTGGCATTAATATCATAAGCAATTTCGGGAACTACCCGGTAATGCAAAGGTGAAGGGTAAAAGAAAACTTTAACACCAGATGTAAGGGGCATAATCATGCCCGCAGTTAGACCAAATGAGTGGAAAAGAGGCAGGGCATTAAGTGCAATATCACTACTCTTGAAATCTATTCTAGATTGTAGCTGTTGAATATTAGAAAGCAGATTTTGATGTGAAAGAACAACACCTTTTGGTGTGCCTTCAGAGCCTGATGTAAAAAGAATAACCGCCTGTCGATGGCTTTTTCTTTTTGAATAAAGGCGGATCAGTGAATCAAACCGACTTATAAACAGTCCGCTTAGTTTAGATAGTAGGTTAATATTTTTAGCGATATCTTCAAGGAAAATAATTTCTACTTTAGTTGATAGCGTGTGAATTGTTTCAGTGAGTTTAGCTTGTTCTATAAAAGCTCTTGATGTAATGACTCGTTTTAGTACAGCGGTTTCACAGGCACTAATCAAACCCTGAGTACCTGCGGTAAAATTTAGCATAGCAGTTGTACGACCGGTTATTTGCAGACCCCAGAAAGTGGCAGCAGCGGCAATTGTACCTGGCAACAGCACCCCTACGGTTTCTTTCTCTGTAGTTAGTTTAGCCAGCTCTTTCCCTAGTATCAGTGACTTTGTGATGAGTGAGTTATAACTCAAAGGTAGTCGATTAATATCTTCCACTATAAGGTGTTTTCCGCCATGAATTTTTCGTGCTTCAAGCAATTTCTCCGTGAGTGTTTGATCTTGCTTTGAGCTTTCAAATATCATTTCTGACATCAGGTCTGACAAAAGTCGCCCAGCCTGTGTGCGACGCTGTCGGCCGCGAAGCTCTGGGTCGATATAAAGTGAACGTGGAGGCTGAACATTAAGTGTTATTTTTGGAAACCACCTTAGCTTCATTGTCCCGCGCAATCTGGAAAAAGGTGTGAATTGAGCGCCTTCTATATAAACAGGCAGTACAGTCGCTTTTGATTTATCTGCAACCAGGCCAGGGCCAGGATAAACTTTCATTAGGGATCCGGTTACTGTGATACGTCCTTCAGGAAAAATTACTACGCAGCCGCCTTTTTGTACGCGACGAATAAGTGAACGTATTGAAAGAGGGTTTGCCGGATTCATTGGAAAAAGCTCACACACTTGTGATGCCAGTTTACCTATCCAGCTGTTTGCCACATAGGTATTAATAGCAAATGTTGTTGGGACAGGTAGAAAGGCATACAGCAATACGGCATCTATAAATGATGTATGGTTCGACACCACCAGGCTGCGCTTACTCATTTGTTGAAGATGTTCAATGCCATTTATGTCAACACGGTAGATAAGTTTAAGTAGCCCGCGAAGCAGGGCTTTAAAAGATGAGCTCAACATAATAGTGTCCTTCTGGTTAGGTATGTTGAGATAATAGGCTTGAAGATATAATAAATAAACTTATCGCAAAACAATATACTTTAATTATTCTTTAAGTTTACTATAAGTATACTTTTTGTGATATTTATTAAAACTATATGAATTAAGAGTGTGCCTTATCGTTTGCCCTTGTCATATAAGACGCTTCTTTTGTTTGGCGGTAACCTAAGCAATGGCTGAAACTTTTCTAACTCCCATGGGCGTAGCGCTAGCATGAAACCTACGTTATGACGTTTCTCAAGGGGTAGTGAGGCGTCCTGACGATGTAATTCTGAAAATTCGTTGGCGAGTGTATCGATTTTGTTAATTAATATTTGAACAGATGAATCCCCCAGTAATCCAAATAAAAATTTTCGCTTCTCACAATCCCCATTAAAACGTGACTTTAAAAACTGGCTCTGAATCTGTTGCTCAAAAAATTGTTCTATTGGGCCATTCTTTAACCAGCTAAAGCCATCGTCTATACGAAGTTTTATTCTGTTGTTAGGTAATAGGTCTATGATTTTTAATTTATCCAGTTTAGCTAAATACTGGATACATTCCGTTTCAGAGATTTCATAATTTCTAAGCATATCTTTAAACGTTAATCGGTTACGCACACTTACGGCAATTAAAAGTAATTTTTCATTGGCTACCAGCTCTTTTTCCTGTTGAAGGGTGAGCTGATTAATTCGTTGCCTTGATTCTTCATATAGCTGAAATAAATCGCTTAACTCCATTTGCATTAACTGGCAGATTTCTTCTAGACGGTCGAGACTAAACCGTTTGGTGGCAAACATCCGTTTGACATTGGCTTCACTCATATCGAGTTTTTCCGCGACCAGACTATAGGTTAAATGATGGCTTTTCAGGGATTTCTTAAGTGTGTCAATTAGCGCACTGGTTTGAGTCATATATATGCCCTTACGAAGTAAAGTATATAATATATAGACTATTGGGTTAAAAATAAACAACAAACTCTATAATAGTTTATTTAAAATGGTTATCAGCCAAACTTGTTAACGTCAATAACAAAGGAGGACTTACCATGAATAACCCAAAATCTATTTTGCACCTTGGTGCACTATCCCTGATGATTAATCTACTGTTGAGCAGTTTTAGTTTTGCAGCGGGTCTACTAACACCTGCTGGCGGTAACCTGCCAGCGTTGAAAATAAAACAGCATGATGTGAATGTGACTATTGAAGATGGTTATGCCATTACCGAGGTTGAACAGGTATTTCATAACCCGCATACACAGGATCTTGAAGCCGTTTATTCTTTTCCGGTTCCAGAGAAGGC
>Ga0316204_10002415_pt1 | contig 42421 bp, 33 predicted proteins | sample 6monrhotite_MG_2_FD_205661 | JGI IMG/M metagenome (GOLD analysis project Ga0316204, IMG submission 205661) | Microbial mat bacterial communities from mineral coupon in-situ incubated in ocean water Damariscotta River, Maine, United States -... | ecosystem: Environmental > Aquatic > Marine >... | reverse complement strand
CCTCCTGATGTCGCCTTGCGGCGAGGCATCTGACGTCGCAACACCCTCTAGTGTGGGGCGCTGGGACGTCGCGTTCCTCAGAGGTACGCATTCGATGTTGGCGCGCGCCATACGGCGCGTTCTGGTGGAGGGTGAGGGCTCAGAGAGGTCACGTCACGATCCTCAGAGAGTTCTCTTCGCAGTTGGCGCGAGGATGCGGGCCTCAAACTGAGAGGTTCACTCAGCCCTATGCGCTGCTACACTCACCGGACATGAACCGGGGACGCATACTCATCGCCACCATTGGGGCCGGCCTCACCGCCTGCGGTCCCTGCCCCACCTTCGATGAGATGGAGGTGCTGGATCCCGACGGCCTCCTCACCGTCCACGACCGCTACACCATCGGCCGCGCCATCGACGAGTTCGCGACCTGGAGCGGGCGCGACGGGGCCTGCGTCCCAGGCGTCGAGGTCACCGACGAGCTGACGAACCGCAACGGGGAGCACGTCGGCGCCTACCGCGGCCCCCACTCGAACATCCGGGTCTCGACAGCCCACGAGGATCTCCACGAGACCACCCTCCACGAGCTCTGCCACGCCATCGACTACGAAGAGAAGCTCACCAAAAACTACGGCGACGACTTCGCCGTTCGCGCGGACTACGAGGACAACCCGAACTACCGCTCCGACCTGGACCAGCGCCAGGAGATGCTGGCGCTGAACTGCGAGAACGGTCCGAGGCTCCCGGTCTGGGAGGAGATCTACGGCGACTGCGGGCTGACCTTCGACGCGTACTACCGCTGGGATGACATCGACGAGGTCGCCTGGACCCACATCTACAAGGGCGCCGAGTCCCTGGATCCCGAGCCGGGGGGCTGGCCCATCGCGTTCGGCGATGAAGCTCTGGTCGAAGGGCTGGGGGGCCTCTTGGGTGTCTACGACCACCTGGGCACCCCCGAGGGGCTCCTGCTGCTGGCCGCCTACCGGACCGCCCCTGGCAGGCACACCTTCCCCGAGCTGATCCTGGTCGATCCCCACCGGGCCGAGCTCACGCAGCGCATCCCCCTCCCCTTCGAGGAGCGCGAGCGCCTGGGCCTCTCCATCGGCGGCCTTGAGCTGCTCAACGCCGCGGAGGGGCCGCTGCTGGCGCTGTATATCGACGGCGGCTTCCGCTACTGGCGCGTCGACTTCGACGCCGGCGTCCTACACGAGGTGGAGGCGATCCCGCTCCACCCCTACTTCATCAGGGATGAAACGCTCATCCTGGAAGACGAGGTCTTCTACAGCGACTGGACGCTGGCAGAGCCCACCCTGAAGGCGATCGACCGAGCGACCGGGGCGGAGCTCTACCTGGGCCTCGACGATCAGGAGGCCTGGGGGAAGACGGTCCACGTCTACGACCTCTGGCCGACCGATCGCGGCGTGCTGCTGTACTCCCTGCACGAGGGGCTCTCCGAGTACGATCTGGAGGCCCGCACGTGGACCCACCGCCCCATCCCCTACTGGTGGCAGCTCGGGTCGGAGGCCATCAACCTGGGGGACGGGCGCCTCCTCTTCGAGCGAGCGCTCGCCGTCGATGATCACAGCGCCACCAGCTACGTCCTCTACGATCGCCGCGAGGACCGGTGGTGGTTCCCGGAGGAGCCCTGCGCGTCCCTCCGCGTCGACGAGGATAGCTACGCCGAGGTCGTCCAGGCGGCAGGGAGCCCCTGGTTCATGCGCTACGAGTCGACCCTCTCCCAGAGCGGGCCCCCTCAATACACCTACACGCTACATCTGCGGCCGATCACCATCGCCCCCAGGTGACTCACGCGGGCGCGAACAGGCCCTCGGCGGCGGCGGTCCAGGCATCCAGGGTCGCCTGGGTGAAGTGTACGAAGCGGACCTCTCTCAGGCCCTCGCTGAAGTCGCGGCAGGTCTCCAGGGCGATCGTCGCGGCCTCATCCAGCGGGAAGCGGTAGGCGCCGCAGGAGATCGCCGGGAAGGCCACGGTCTCCAGGTTGGAGTCGCGGGCGAGCTGCAGGGAGCTGCGGTGGGCCAGGGCCAGCAGCCGGCGGGAATCCGCCCGGGGGATGCGGTGGTAGATGGGGCCCACCGTGTGGATGACGAAGCGCGCCGGCAGCTCAAAGCCCGGAGTGATGCGGGCCTCACCGGTGATACAGCGCACGCCCTGAGGGTTCTTGGGCAGGTCGCGGCAGGCCAGCAGCAGCTCGCGGCCCGCCGCCCGATGGATCGCCCCGTCGACCCCGCCGCCGCCCATCAGGCTCGGGTTGGCCGCGTTGACGACCGCGTCGACTTCGACCTTCGTGATGTCCCCGCGCTCGATCACCAGCGTCCGCCCTTCACCCAGCACATACCGCGACATGGTGCACCTCCGATGACTCACGTATCCTCTGGCCATGGACTACCTGATCGCCCCCGAAGAGTATCGAACCGACCGCCTGCTGATGCGGAGCTGGCGGCCCGGCGACGGCCCCCCGCTGACCGAGGCCGTCGAGGCCTCCTACGACCACCTGAAGCCCTGGATGCCCTGGGCCGCCCCCGAGCAGAGCGTGGAGACCTCCGAGCGCCTCGTCCGAGGGTTTCGGGCGCGCTGGCTGCTCGCCGAGGACTTCGTGCTCGCCTTCTTCTCGCCTGACGGCGCGCGGGTGCTGGGCGGCAGCGGCTTCCACCTGCGCCACGGCCCGCTCTCCCACGGGGTCGCCGAGATCGGCATGTGGATCCGCGCCGACGCCGCCGGACAGGGCCTCGGCACGCACGCCCTGGAGGCCCTGCTGCGCTGGGGCTTCTCCGAGTGGCCCTGGCAGCGGCTCGTCTGGAAGTGCGACACCGAGAACCACGCCAGCCGGCGCTGCGCCGAGAAGACCGGGATGCAGCTCGAGGGCGTCACCCGCGGCGACGACTTCAAGGTCGGCGGCGGCGAGCGCCGGGACACCGCCTGGTACGCCGCCCTCCGGCCGCAGTGACAGCGGCGCTCCTCAGGGTCACAACCCAGCGCAGAGATCCTGCGCCCAGTCGAGGATGTTGTTGTCCCGGTCACAGTCATCGTCTGGCAAGGTTCCCGCTCCGTCATCACCGGCGACGAACCGAAGCCCTCTCACAGCCTGAGCGCGGTCAATGGTGACCTCTTCAGTGTCAGCGGCCCACCCCGCAGCCAGCGGCTCAGCGAGGGTGAGCACTTCCAGCAGCTGATACGCCCCCGCCTCATCGAGTCCGTAGACCGCCATCGGGGTACCCGCCCGCGCTTCCTGGGGGCCGCGGTTCTCCAACCGCACGGAGAGTGAGACCGTGCCGACCTCCTCCCAGCAGGAAGACACACAGGTATCGGTGACCTCCGGCACCAGATCCCGACCGTACGCGAGGTACTCCGGCTGCCCCCGCCAGACACCATACTTCAGCCACGGCACCTCCGGCTGACGTGGCACTGTGCCATCGAGCCACACTGAGGTGCCCGACCAGGTGTCCCCGGGCCAGAAGCGCCCCCCCGGCGGCAGCACGCCTTCCGGATGCGTAAAAACACGAACAGATGGGTTCTCCCGGGATTCCCAAGGGAAGCCCGAGAAGATTATCTCCACAGATCCATCGCCATCCAGATCAACGACCATGGGGATCTCAAAGGCGGTCTTGGAGTCCCAGCTTGTGTCCTGGAAGAGGATCTGTCCCTCACCGTCGAGGATGTAGTTGTTGAAGGCGTCCGCGTAGACGATCTCCTTCCGCCCGTCCAAGTCGAAGTCAAAGAGGCTGCACCCCACCACCCCGCCGGTGTCGTCTTCGATCGGAAACGCCCAGAGGATTTCCAGGTCCAGGGTCCAGGCATAGAGATAGTTCATGTCAGACGTGAAGAACTCCATCCGACCATCGCCTGTGATGTCTCCGGCACAGGAATCCATCGGGGTGACCCGTTCCTCAGTTTCCGGGTACAGCACGCGACTGATCTCGAAGCCATCCGCCTCGCTCAGAATAATCCCCGTAATCCCTATCCATACAATCTCGGCTTCATCATCGTCATCGTACTGGACCGGAATCGGAACGACCGTTGTGAGTTCCTCATCAATGGGCTCAAGCTGATGCACAGCCTGACCTTCGTGGTTGTACACCCTCCAATTTCGCAGGATCTCCTGCATACCGTCCCCATCCAGATCAGCAACGACCACCTCGCTGTAGTCGGAGCTCCCCTCCAGCCCCTGAAACTCGTAGATAACCTCACCGGTGTCGCCCCGGATAATGGCTCGCGCGCTGACCACCTCAGTCAGCCCATCACCGTTGAGGTCCGCGATCCTCAAGGAGGAGAAAAAAGCCGTTGCACCAGTATAAGCGTTACCCAGTGTACCAACGCTTTCCGGCGTACACCAAATCATTTCGCTGTCCATCCGGGCAGCGCATACCCTGCCTTCGCTGTCGACCCCGACCAGATCGATGCGACCATCCCCGTCAATATCACCCACAGATATAGGGGAGTAGTTGTCAAACATGTTCAGCTTCACTGCCTCGGTTCCGTCGATACCCGACAAGACGATCGGACCGGAAAATACTCCACTGTCTTGCTCTGATGACACTGAGACAAGCACATCGGAGGTACCATCCTCGTCCATATCCAGAACAGCTCTGACCCGACCGCCGCCTCGATCAACCACCGAATCCCAGGCCAACTCCAAGTTCCAGGGATCAGTGACTGTGACGGCTTCTGGCGCACAATCTGCTGCTACTTCGATAGCTTTTGATCTGTCCTGCTCAACCACACAGAAACGGTCAGTGCAGTCAACCTCCCCATCCATATCCACATCGCCGCTCTCTTCATCGATCAGCCCATCTCCATCATCGTCAACCCCATCACAAGGAAGTCCCTCATGTTCCCCATCAGAATCCTCCCCGCTGTCCAGGCCGCTTTCAGACTGGAGTCCACTATCAGAACTGGGTTCTGTATCGCCCCCTTTACTTGAGCACGCAGCCATCCAGGCCACAAATACAACTCTCAACAAATACTTTGTACGAAGCACCATCTATCAGGGACAGTTCGTCGGACGGGAGCTTATCTTATTGGAAGAAATACAGCCAGACATACCAGTGGTCGAGGCCCCCCAGTTGGTTGATGCGTCCTGACAGACCAACGACCCTGTCAACTCCTCGTCCCAAATCTGATCAGGAGTAGTCTCCGCCGTAAAGTCTCCGTCAGTTACCACATCGTAGTCACCACCATCCCCACACAATGAGTCTGCCCCCTCCCCCCCATCAATAGTGTCATCGTCTCCCCCTCCACTGATTTGATCTGAACCAGCGTTTCCATAGATGACGTCATCACCATCATTTCCAAGGATAATATCGTTGCCATCTCCTCCACTGATTACATCACTTCCGATACCCCCATCAATGATGTCGTCACCAGAAACCCCATCGATGGTATCACCCCCTTCACCACCAAAGAGGAAGTCCCGAAAGGAGCCCCCTGAGATGTAGTCATCTGAGCCGTTTCCGTAGATATGATCTGGGTTACCTTCACCATAAAGGTACTCATCAAAATCGTAGCCGCCACCTGAGCCCACATCAGAGCCCCGGATGGTGTCCGTGCCGCCCCCCCCATAGATCGTCCCGACCATATCGCCCGGAGAGTGGGTGCTGATAGGCGCGAGGTTGTTGGCCTCAAAGTTATAGGTAAACTGAAGGGTGTCGTTGTACTCACTGCCGTATAGGGTGACATTGAAGGTGTTGGTCATGTCCATGTCACAACAGTACGGGTCAGTCTCGTAGTATCCCCACACCTCTACCTCATCATCACCGGTTTCAAAGTCCGACACCGCGACGATACTTGATGCCGAAGTGGCACCAGCCACGCTGCACTCCAGCGTGGTGCTGCTACCGCTACCGGTGTAGGTGCAGATATCGCTACCACCGGTGGGGGCGCAGACTTTGTCTTTGAACGCTCCCGGGCAGTTCGCCTCAGCAAATGGCGCTGCGAAAACACTGCTGAAAGTCAGCGCGATGAGAGAGGAGAGGAGAGGAGAGGAGAGGAGAGGAGAGGAGAGGAGAGGAGAGGAGAGGTTCGCATCATGCCCCCGCACGTTGATGTTCTATCGTATTCCACGATGAACACTACAACACAACCACACCGCTTTCAACGAAAGTTTTTACGTTCGCATGATCTGCGTATTCCGCACCGTAACTTACTGGGTACAGTTCAGCCCTATATCCAAAGCTACAAACGCCATCTCAATGGCGAAATGGCAAACTGGTACGCCGCCCTCCGCGCCTGATCGCGGGTCGCATTCAAGGCATACTGTCGGTCAGGGGGTGATGCTTGAGCGTGTCCATCATGGCGATCATGGCGATCATGGCGATCATGACGAACTTCGCGGCCTGCTTGTGGCCCAAGCCCGCGGAGCCGACCTACGACACCGACGCGGCGGACGCCGAGCCGTACAACCCCTGCGGCGCCGCATCGGAGAGCTCGCCGCCGGCCGACCTCCCGCGGTACGACTACTCCTCGGGGCTCTGGTTCAACAACCCCGCCGGGGCCTCCTGCATCGACGACCAGTGGGTCATCCGCGCCTCGGTCTACAGCGCCGAGGCGATCGACGCGGACACCATCGCGCTGCAGGTATGGGACAGCCTGACCGGGGCGCTGCTGAGCGAGCACGACATGACGCCCCCCGCCGAGGGGGAGACCGACTGGCTGCTCTCCCTCGACCCCGAAGACCTGGAGTTCCGCCTGGGCTGCAGCACCGATCCGCTGCCGGACGCCATGTGGGCCTACCTGCTCTTCCCCCTCACCGGCGAGGCCGCGGGGCCCTTCTTCATGCCCAGGGACGATGAGTACGACAGCTGGGGCACCACCATCGACTACGCCGCCATGGGCTACACCTCCCTCGAAGGCTTCGACCCCACCATCGCCATGAGCGCCTGCAAGGACGGCGCGCTCCTCGGCACCTACACCTTCTGAGCCCGAGCCCCGTTAAGTTGACGGTATCCGCCACGGAGCCGTCATGAACGCCACCAAGCGCTACGAGCTGAAGAACCCCGTCCGCATCGTCACCGCCGCCAGCCTCTTCGACGGACACGACGCCGCCATCAACATCATGCGCCGCATCCTCCAGGCCGGCGGGGCCGAGGTCATCCACCTGGGCCACAACCGCTCGGTGGCGGAGATCGTCGAGGCCGCCGTCGAGGAGGACGCCCAGGCCATCGCGGTCAGCTCCTACCAGGGCGGCCACAACGAGTACTTCCGCTACATGCACGACCTGCTGGCCGAGCGCGGCGCGGGTCACGTCAAGATCTTCGCCGGCGGCGGCGGCGTCATCGTCTCCAGAGAGATCAAGGCCCTGGAGGCCTACGGCGTCGAGCGCATCTACTCCCCCGAGGATGGGCGCCGCATGGGCCTCACGGGCATCATCGACGACATCCTGGAGCGGTCGGATGTGGAGCTGGCCGGTCCTCCCTCGGTGGACATCATCGACAAGGTGAAGACGGGCGACACCGCAGCCATCGCCCGCCTCATCACGGCGGTGGAGGCCCACGTCGACAGGCGGGTTGCGATGTCCGCTCGCGTGTACAAGCACATCATGGGGGCCAGCGCTAGGAGCTCGGCTCCGGTCGTCGGCATCACGGGCACCGGCGGCGCGGGCAAGTCCAGCTTCACCGACGAGCTGGTGCTGCGCTTCCGCCAGGACTACAGCGGCGATGAAGACAATCGGCGTATCGCCATCATCTCCGTGGACCCCACCCGCAAGCGCACAGGCGGCGCGCTGCTGGGGGACCGCATCCGCATGAACGCCATCCACGCGCCCAACTGCTTCATGCGCTCCCTGGCGACCCGCGACTCCCGCAGCGAGCTGTCCGCCGCCACCCGCGAGGCCGTGGGCGTGTGTCAGCTCGCCGGCTTCGACCTCATCATCGTGGAGACCAGCGGCATCGGCCAGGGCAGCGTCGGCATCACCGACCTCTCCGACCTCTCGATGTACGTGATGACCCCCGAGTACGGCGCGGCCAGCCAGCTCGAGAAGATCGACATGCTGGACTTCGCGGACATCGTGGTGCTCAACAAGTTTGAGCGTCGCGGGGCCGAGGACGCCCTGCGCGACATCCGAAAGCAGGTGCGCCGCAACCGCGAAGCCTTCGGCGCCGCCGACGACGAGCTGCCGGTCTTCGGCACCATCGCCGCCCAGTGGGGCGACCCCGGCGTCGACGCCTGCTACCGCTACCTGCTCACGCTGCTGGACGACCTGTCCGGCGAGGGCGGGCGCCAGTGGCCCAGCAATGTGGTGGACCCGGGCACCCGGGCCAGCCCTCCCCGCCGCCGCATCATCCCCCCCGATCGCGGCCGCTACCTGGGCGAGATCGCCGCCAACAACCGAGGCTACCGCCAGTGGGCCGAAGTCCAGGCTGACCTCGCGCACAAGCGCCAGGTGCTGCGCGAGGCCGCGGCGCTGCTGGGCGAAGGCGGCGCCAGCGCCGCCGCGAGCTCGCTCGCCTTGGACATCACCCTCGACGCCGAGACCGGGGAGCTCCTCGACGGCTGGGACGCCCTCATCGAGCGCTACCGGGCCGACGAGTTCGTCTACACCGTGCGCGGCCGGGAGATCCGCCAGCCCCTCTACACCGAGAGCCTCTCGCACCTGAAGATCCCCCGCGTGGCCGTTCCCCGCTACCGGGACGACGGCGACCGGCTGCTGTGGGCCCTGACCGAGAACGTGCCCGGCGCCTTCCCCTACACCGCCGGCGTCTTCCCCCTGAAGCGCGCCGCCGAAGACCCCAAGCGCATGTTCGCCGGCGAGGGCGGCCCCGCCCGGACCAACACGCGCTTCCACTTCCTCTGCGAGGGCGAGACCGCGCACCGCCTCTCCACCGCCTTCGACTCGGTGACCCTCTACGGCCAGGATCCGGACGAGCGGCCCGACATCTACGGCAAGGTCGGCGAGTCCGGGGTGAGCGTGCCGCACCTCGACGACATGAAGATCCTGTACTCGGGCTTCGACCTCTGCGCGCCCACCACCTCGGTCTCCATGACCATCAACGGGCCCGCCCCCATCCTGCTCGCGATGTTCCTGAACACCGCCATCGACCAGCAGGTGGACCGCTTCCAGGCCGAGCACAGCCGCGCCCCTGAGGCCATCGAGCACAAGCAGATCACCGACGCCACCCTCAAGCGGGTGCGCGGCACGGTGCAGGCCGACATCCTCAAGGAGGATCAGGCCCAGAACACCTGCATCTTCTCCACCGACTTCTCCCTGAAGCTCATGGGCGACATCCAGGAGTACTTCGTCGAGAAGGGCGTCCGGAACTACTACTCCGTCTCCATCTCGGGCTACCACATCGCCGAGGCTGGCGCGAACCCCATCAGCCAGCTCGCCTTCACCCTGTCCAACGGCTTCACCTACGTGGAGTACTACCTGGCCCGGGGCATGGCGATCGACGACTTCGCGCCCAACCTCTCCTTCTTCTTCTCCAACGGCCTGGACCCCGAGTACACCGTGCTCGGCCGCGTCGCCCGCCGCATCTGGAGCGTGGCCCTGAAGAAGCGCTACGGCGCCAGCGACCGCAGCCAGAAGCTGAAGTACCACATCCAGACCTCCGGCCGGAGCCTGCACGCCCGCGAGATCCAGTTCAACGACATCCGCACGACCCTCCAGGCGCTGCTGGCCCTCTACGACAACTGCAACTCTCTGCACACCAACGCCTACGACGAGGCCATCACCACCCCCACCCAGGAGTCAGTGCGCCGGGCGATGGCGATCCAGATGATCCTCAACAAGGAGTTCGGTCTCCTGAAGAACGAGAACGCCCTGCAGGGGAGCTTCATCGTGGAGCAGCTCACGGATCTGGTCGAGGAGGCGGTGCTCTCGGAGTTCGAGAGCATCAGCGAGCGCGGCGGCGTGCTGGGCGCCATGGAGACCCAGTACCAGCGCGGTAAGATCCAGGACGAGTCGCTCTACTACGAGCACCTCAAGCACTCGGGCGAGCTGCCCATCATCGGGGTCAACACCTTTGAAGACCCCACCACCCTCGCCGACGACTGGGAGCCGCCCGAGCCCGAGCTCACCCGCGCCAGCAGCGACGAGAAGGACGCCCAGCTCTCCTCGCTGCGCCGATTCCAGGCCGCTCACGCCGAGGACACGCCTGCGGCCCTGGCCCGCCTGAAGGAGATTGCGCGCGCCGGTGGTAATCTCTTCGAGGAGCTGATGGGCGCCGTGAGGGTCGCCTCACTGGGACAGATCACATCAGCGCTATACGAGGTTGGAGGAGAGTATCGGCGGAACCTGTAGACCGCCCATTCCAAGTCGGCTTTACGATTTTATAAATATTCATCCGTAGCGGCCGCTTGGAGTATTATGAGTTTCAACGGTAGGAGCGGCAATGGACATCGGTACACGCATCGGAGGCTTCGAGCTCTCCGAGAAGCTATCGGAAACCTACGACTCCCAACTCTGGACCGCCATCAACGTTGACGGCGATGACTCCAGTGAGCGGGTCGTAATTCGTCTCCCAGGTTCGGACGAGGACGGGGCTCGCGCCCGCGAAGAGTACGAGATCCTGAGTCAACTCAACGACCCGCGCATCCCGCGGCCGCTGGGCTTTGTGGACGATGAGGGCGCGGTAATCCTGGAGCACATCGACGGCGTGACCGTCGAGGAAGTGCTCGAGGCTGCCCGTCAGCACCTCATCACCCTGAACCTCGGCACCGCCGTGGACATCGGCCTGGAGATCGCCCACGCCCTGCGCGCGGCCCATCAGGTCGTCCGCGCTCGCGGCCGCATCGTGCACGGCCACCTCTCCCCCGATCGGGTGATGGTCACCGAGACCGGCGACATCAAGCTGCTCGGCCTGGGCGCCCCGCCGGCGCCGCGCCCCTACCCCTACCAGCCCCCCGAGATCGTCCTGCGCCTGCCCTTCGATGCGCGCACCGATCAGTGGCTGACCGCCGCGCTCATCTGCGAGATGGCCGCCGCCTCCCTGCCCGAGCGCTCCCTGCACCGCGGCCCGCACCGCGACCTGCACCTGCCGCCCACCCTCGCTGAGAGCCTCGCGCGCATCAGCCGGGTGAGCCCGCACCTCTCCGAGATCCTGACGACCGCGCTCTCCGCCAGGCCCGCCGAGCGCTACAGCCCCGAGACGGTCTTCCTCCGGGAGCTCTACACGGTCTCTCGCAGCCTGCGCCAGCCCACGCACCGCCACGAGATGGCCAAGCTGGTCGCGGCCTACCGCCCTCGGCTCCAGCCCGCCGCGGACGCCCCGCGCATCCCCACCATCGCCGAGCAGAGCCCGGTGGATGAGCCCACGCTGGACTACGAGGACGAGCTCCCCACCAACGGCGGCCAGTGGACCCGCACCACACCCAAGGCAGCCGAGCCCGGCGCCCCCATCCAGCTCAAGACCGATCTACCCCCCATCGGGGATGAGCTTGAGTACACGGACCCGGCGATCGACTCCGAGGAGAGCGACGAGGACGCCTTCAGCTTCGCGACCTGGCTCCGCGAGAAGCAGCGCGACGACGTCGACACCTTCGAGAGCACCGAGGACGGCAACACGGTGCCGTACTTCGAGTACACCCCGCTGACCAACTACGTGCGCCCTGACAAGCAGATGCTGGCGAGCCTGGAGCAGACCCGCCCCGAGGTGGACGACCGCTTCCTGAGCTGGTCGCGCTGGGCGGCGTTCGCGTCGCTGATGATGATGATCATCGCGCTGGGCGCCCTCGTGGCCCTCAAGGCCGGCATCTTCTAAGAAAGCGGCCCGGTTAAGCTGGTCTCATGACCAACGCCTCCAACGGCGCGGTGCTCGATGTGCTGCCGCTGCGCTCTCCGACCCTCCCACCAGCGACCCACACCAACACCTACCTGTTGGGCCGTCGCTCGGTGACCCTGGTGGACCCCGCGACCCCCTGGGACGACGAGCGCGCCCGCCTGGAGGCAGCGCTGACGGCGCGTGACCTCCAAGTCGAGCGCGTCTTCCTGACCCACCACCACCCGGACCACGTCGGCGCCGCCGCCTGGGTCCGCGAGCGCTATCAGGTGCCGGTGGTCGCCCACGCCCGCACGCGCGAGCTGCTGGAAGGCGAGGTCGTGGTGGACGAGCTGATGGACGAGGGAGACGTGCTCGTCACCGACGCCGGGGAGTGGACCGCCCTGCACACACCGGGGCACGCGACGGGGCACCTCTGCCTCCACGACACCGTCAGCGACGCCGTCATCGCCGGTGACATGGTCGCTGGGGTCGGCACCATCGTGCTGGCGCCGCCCGAGGGCAACCTGGAGCACTACCTCACCCACCTGGACCGCCTGCGCGCGCTGAAGCCGAGCGTGCTCTGGCCCGCCCACGGCGACGCCATCCGGGACGCGGTGGGCCTGCTCACCGAGTACATCGATCACCGCCACATGCGGACCCGACAGGTCCGCGCGGCGCTGCGACAGGTCCAGCAGGGCGGACCGGACGATCTGGTGCCCATCATCTACCCGGATCTGCACCCGATGATCCGCCCGGTGGCCGCCCAGCAGGTGCTCTGCCACCTCCAGTGGCTTGCCGAGCGGGGTGAGGTGTGCAAGGTGGGAGAGAGCTGGACCCCCACCGGAGCGTGACATGCCGACCGATACCCACAGCGGCCCCAAGGGCAGCATGGACGAAGCCTTCGAGGATCTCCTGGAGGACGCCGAGGACGCCGAAGAGGTCCACGGCGACGGAGAGCCCAGGAAGAACTCTCAGCTCCAGGACGGGCTGGAGGATCTGCAGAACATCATGGGCGGGCTGGCCTCCCGGCTGCTGGGGCCCAACGCCGCGAAGCGCATGGACATCGACCCCGAGAAGCCGGTGATCTCCCCCGAGGTCGACAAGGTCATCGGGGACATCGGGGACACCCTCGGGCGGCTGCTGACCCAGGCGGGCGATGAGCTGAAGAAGGCCGCCAAGAAGCCCGAAGATAGAGCTGCTTCTGGTGCCGCTGATGCAGACAGCGCTGATGGCTCCGAGCCCTCCGGAGAGGAAGAGCCCGAGGTCGTCGAGCCGGAGCTGGAGGGCTGGTCGCCGCTGGTGCTCGGCGCGCGGGCCTTCGCCTCCGGTCTGGGGGCGGTCGCCGGGGACGTCGTCGAGAAGCTCACCCCGGTGGTCGAGCAGGCGCTTCATCCCAACAAGGGCGAGGAGTGATCGGGTGACTGAGCCGGGTGGGCTGCCGGACCGACTCTTCATCACAGGCACCGACACCGGCATCGGCAAGACGGTGATCACCGCGGCGCTGGCTGCCTCCGCGCGGGACGCGGTGGGGCTGAAGCCGCTGGCGTCGGGGGTTCCCGAGGGGCCAGCCGGCTCGGCCACGCCGGGCACGGACGCGGCGCTGCTGGCGCTGGCCAGCGGCGGGCCGGCGGAGAGCTATCGGGCGTGGGCGCTGCCGGTGTCGCCGCACCGGGCGGCGATGGAGAGCGGCGTCGGCGCCTCGCTCGCGGAGACCGTCGCCTGGATTCAGGCCCGCGCTCGGGCTCGGACCTATGTGGAGGGGGTCGGCGGCTGGCGGGTGCCGGTGATGCCCGACTGGGGGATCCCCGAGCTGGCGGGGGCGCTGGGCTGGCCCGTGCTGGTGGTGGCCGGGAATCGGCTCGGGGTGCTGAACCACACGCTGCTGACCGTGGACGCGGTGCGGGCGGCGGGGCTCGCGGTCGCTGGGGTGGTGCTCAATGACGTGGTGGGATCGATGTCCCCCGATGACAACGGGCCCGCGCGGCGGCGGAACCTGGACGATCTGCGGCTGCTGCTGGACTGCCCCGTCGCGGCGTTCCCGGGGTTGCCGACGCTCAGTCGGGCGGCGCTGGCGGCGGCGGGCGCGGCGCTGCGGGAGGGGTCGCTCAGATGAGCTCTAAGAACGGATCGATCAGCAGCGGGTCCAGGCGGGCGCCGGCCTCGGCGTAGAGGGCGGCGCGGGCGTCCGTTCGGGAGAGCAGCGGGGCGAAGGCGCGGGAGGTGGTGAGCCAGTCCCAGCAGTCGATGATCGCGAGCACGCGTGAGGTCTTGGGGATGGCCTCACCGCCGAGGCCGCGGGGGCTGCCGCCGCCATCGAAGCGCTCGCTCGTTCCCAGCAGGATCTCCCGGAGCTTGCGCTCTTCGGACGCGTTCAGCGCCTTCCCCCCTGGGAGCTGCCCTCTCAGCAGGCCGCGGGTGGTGAAGGCCAGCTCGCCGTGGAAGCGCGCGGCCCGGTGGGCGAGCGGCCGGTCGGCAGGGTCGAGCAGAGTGTCCACCCGCGCCATCAGCGCCTCCAGGCGCTCGCCGCAGGAGCCGCGCTCCGGGATCATCGCGCCCCAGCGCTGACCGTTGACGCGGGTGCGATCGCCCAGCACCTGCCGGGTCAGCGTGTCGCCGACCAGCGAGCCGGCGATCTTCAGCGAGGTCCGCCCGGCGCTGCCCTCCGGGCTCTCCGCCCCGACGACAGCGACCAGCCCGACCAACACCGCCCCCTCACCGGGCTCGAGCTGGGCGTGGATCGGCGCGACCACCAGCGACTGACCGGAGCCGAGCCAGGCGGTGTCGACGCTGGTGGTCTCCGAGGGGCTGTCCGCCAGCGCCAGCCCGAGCGCCTGCAGATCCAGTCCGGAGAACGGCGCGCGAGCGGTGCGGCAGCACTCCACCCAGCGCCCCATCGCCGGCTCGTTGAAGGCGACCAGCGCGCCCCGGGCTTCCAGCTCCTGATCGGTGACCGTCACCAGGTGCGCGTACAGCTCGTCCAGCCCGGATGGGCTCTGGAGCGTGTGCGCGTTCTCGAACAGCGCCACCACCTGCCGGAGGCGGACCGTCTCGCGCTCCAGCCGCGTGCGCTCCGCGGCGCGGATCACCGCCGTGTGCACCTCGCGCAGCTTGAAGGGCTTGATCAGGTAGTCCTGAGCGCCGTTCTTCATGGCGCGGATCGCCGAGTCGATGGTGCCGTAGCCGGTCATCAGGATGGTGCCGATGTAGGGCTCGCGATCCCGCAGGCGCTCCAAGAGCTCCAGGCCGCTCAGGCCGGGCATCTTCATGTCCGTCAGCACGAGATCCAGGTCGCGCTTCTCCAGCAGGGCCAGCGCCTCCTCACCATCTGAAGCGGACCACACCCTGTGGCCGCGCGCCCGCAGATATTCTGAGAGCAGCTCAACGATTGACGGCTCGTCATCTACGACGAGAATGTTCAGCACCACACCCATTGGTCCCTTGAAGATACCACCCCCGAAGATGCTATTCTTGGATCGGAGGTCGATTTGGCCAGACAAGGACGCGCCGACCGCCAGCTCAAGGTAGAGCTGGACGAGCTCGAGCAGAAGCTCTTCATCTTGAAGATCAACTTCGACAAGTACTTCACCGGCTTGGAGCGCCGCGAACCCTACCGGGATCGCGAGGAGATGCGCCGCACCATGCGCGAGATGATGAAGGTGCACATCACCAACAGCAACCAGCGCTTCCGGCTGCAGACGTTGCGCGCGCGGTGGAGCAGCGTGGATCAGTACATCAACCGCAACCTGGTGATGATCGAGCGGGGCACACACCCCAAGATGAAGTTCCGCGCCGCCATGCGGGATCGCGAGCGCGAGTTCGCGAAGCTGGAGCAGGCCGCCCGCGTCCAGCGCCAGCGCGGCAAGCAGGTCCGCGCCGAAGACGCGGCGATGCAGCAGATCTTCAACAAGTACGTCGAGGCGCGATCGGCCTGCGGTCAGTCCTCGGGCATGACCTACGACTCCGTGCGCGACGCGCTGCGGAAGCAGGTCCGCACCATGAAGTCCCGCTACAACTGCGACTCCGTGAAGTTCCGGGTTACCGTGGAGAACGGCAAGGCCAAGCTCAAGGCAGTCCCCGTCGGGATGCAGGACAAGACGAGCTAGGCCCGCCCCGGAGTCCCGCTTGTCGCTGATCCTCTCCCTCCTCCTCGCCGCCCCCGCGAACGCGGGCGCGGTCTGGACCGTCGTCATGCCGCTTGGAGTGCCGCAGTTCACTCACCAGAAGCCGCTGCGCGGGGTCGCCTACGGCTCGGTGCAGCTCGCGCTGGGTGGGGTCGCGACGTGGTCCTCCCTGGAGATGCGTGAGGCCGCGCTGGCCGAAGACGTCGGGCGGGAGCTGCCGCTGCGAATGGTCTCCGCCGGCGCCATCGCCGGCTTCGCGGCGACCTGGCTCATCTCCTCCATCGACGGCTCGCGGCTGCACGACATAGAGGCCATGGACGCCGAGGATCTGGCGCTGATCCGCCCCGTGGATGCCCTGCCCGTGTACCTCAGCCGTCCGCTGATCGCCCGCGCCGAGGATGTCCTCCCCGAGCCGGCGCTCAACCTCCCGTCGGCTTTCGCCGATTCTGGGGTATGGCCAGCGTATTCGCTCGGAAACTAGCTCCTGAACTCCCCGCGCTGAGCGGCCTGGACGGGCGCGACCTCGACCAGGCCTTCGCCGCGTTCATCCCCTGCGCCATCGGGCCCGGGGAGACGCTGATGGAGCCAGAGGACGGCGAGTGCCCGACCCTCGTGGTGATCTCGGGCTCGCTCTCGCTCATCACCGACGGCAAGCCGAGCCTCCGACTGGCCCGGCTCCATCGGGGCGACGTCGTCGGCGGCGGCGCGCTGCGCGGGAGCCCCGACGATGACATCCCGTGCGCTCGCCTGGTGACCGACGAAGCGGTCCACGTGATGCTGCTGGAGCCCGCGGGCGCCGAGTGGCTCCTGTCCATGAAGAACCCCGCGCTGGACAGCCTCCAGAGCGCGGCGCTCCAGACCTACGCCCGGGCGCTGCGCGGCGCCAACCAGCGGCTGACCGCCATGGCCAAGCTGCCCGACCGGCCGGTGTCCACGGCGCCGCCGTCGCTGCTCCAGAAGCTCGCCGGCCGCTTCAAGCGCCCTCGCTCCACGCCGCCCAACCCGTCATCCGTGCTGATGAAGTCACCCGTGTTTCGAGGCGTTGATCCGGTCGCGGCCGGCTGGCTGGCGGATCGACTGAAGCCCGTGGCGCTGCGCGACGGCGAGGCTCTGCAGATCGAGCGCTCGGACTTCCGGGGCGCCTGGCTCGTCGCCGACGGCGCGCTGGCGCTGAACCGCGACATCACGATGATCGAGTCCGACGAGATGATCCTGCTCGAGCCCGGCGCGATGGTCGGTCTGCCCGGGCTGATCGACGGCGGCGCCTCGCCGCTCACCTGCGCGGCCCGCGGTCCCACCTGGGTCTATGAGATCCCGGAGGCGCTGGGCGAGGAGCTGCTGACCCGAGAGGTGTGCAGGCCGCTGCGCGCCGCGATGCTGGCGGCGATGTCCGCTCAGATCCGGGCCGCCCGAGAGGGGCTGAACCAGACCTCTCTGGAAGCACGACGAGGCGCGATCAATGATCGCACCTCGCTGCGCGCGACCAGCGCCGCGCTCTGGAGTATCCCGAGCTGACCCACTCAGTCTCAGACTGAGAGGCGGGCCCGGGCCAGCTCAGCGTCGCGCTGGGCGTTGGCGAAGTCGCCGCTGTCGAGAGCGGCGCTCCCGAGCGTCTTCTCCGCGGCGTCCAGCTGCTGCTGGGCGGCGGCCTTGTCGATACCCTCGACGGGCTCGCACAGCTCGGTCAACAGCGTCAGGCGATCCGGGCCGGCCTCGACGAAGCCACGACCGACCACGAAGCGGGTAGAGCCGCTGTCGGTGACGATGGTGACCACCCCGGGGCGAACCACGGACAGGAAGTTGGTGTGCTGGGGCAGCACCCCGAACTCCCCGTGGAAGCCAGGCGCGCGAACCTCCCGGGCCTCGGCGCTATGCGCCAGGGCCAGAGGGGTGACGATCTCAACGTGAATGCTCGCCATTGCTCAAACTCCAATCAGGCTGTGGGCCTTGGTGTCCCTCAGGACTCAGCGGCCATCTCGCGAGCCTTCTCGCGGGCATCCTCGATGGTGCCGACCATGTAGAAGGCGTTCTCAGGCATGTCGTCGTGCTTGCCGTCCAGGATCTCCCGGAAGGCGCGGACGGTGTCCTCCTTCTTGACGTACTTGCCCTTGAAGCCGGTGAACTGCTCGGCGACGAAGAAGGGCTGCGAGAGGAACTTCTCGATCTTGCGGGCGCGGGCCACGACGAGGCGGTCCTCATCGGACAGCTCGTCCATACCGAGGATGGCGATGATGTCCTGGAGATCCTTGTAGCGCTGCAGGATCTCCTGCACGCCGCGAGCGGTGTCGTAGTGCACCTGGCCGACGACGTCGGGCTCGAGGATCCGGGACGTGGAGTCCAGGGGATCCACCGCCGGGTAGATGCCCTTCTCGGAGATCTTCCGGTTCAGGGTCGTGGTGGCGTCGAGGTGGGCGAAGGTGGTCGCCGGGGCCGGGTCCGTCAGGTCATCCGCGGGGACGTAGATGGCCTGGATGGAGGTGATGGAGCCCTTGGTGGTCGTGGTGATGCGCTCCTGGAGCATGCCCATCTCCGTCGCCAGGGTCGGCTGGTAACCAACCGCGGAGGGCATACGACCGAGCGTCGCGGAGACCTCGGAGCCCGCCTGGGTGAAGCGGAAGATGTTGTCCACGAAGAGCAGGACGTCCTGGCCCTCGTTGTCGCGGAAGTTCTCCGCGATGGTGAGAGCGGAGAGGGCGACCCGGGCGCGGGCGCCGGGGGGCTCGTTCATCTGACCGAAGATGAGCGCGGCCTTGGACTTCTCCCAGTCGCCGGGGTGGATGATGCCCGCCTCGACGAACTCGTGCCAGAGGTCGTTGCCCTCACGGGTGCGCTCACCGACGCCAGCGAACACGGAGTAACCACCGTGGCCCATGGCGACGTTGTTGATGAGCTCCTGGATGAGGACGGTCTTGCCGACGCCAGCGCCGCCGAACAGGCCGATCTTTCCACCGCGGGAGTACGGGGCCAGCAGGTCGACGACCTTGATGCCCGTCTCGAACATCTCGACCTCGGTGGACTGGTCCACGAACGCGGGGGGCTGGCGGTGGATGGGGAGGGTCTTGGTGTGGGTCAGGGGGCCCAGCTCGTCGACGGGCTCACCGATGACGTTCAGGATGCGACCGAGCACCTCGCGGCCGACCGGCATGGCGATGGGGCCGCCGGTGTCACGGACCTGGTCACCGCGGCGCATGCCGTCGGTGGTGTCCATGGCGATGGTGCGGACCGTGTTCTCACCGAGGTGCTGCGCGACCTCGAGGGTGAGGTTGTCCTCTTGGTCGTTGATGAAGTGGTTGGAGGCCTTCAGCGCCGAGAGGATGCTGGGGAGGTTGCCCGGGGGGAACTCCACGTCGATGACTGCACCGGTGATCTGCTTGATGACGCCGTGCTGGTTTTCCATGGCTGTCTCCTGAAAATTCTGTTCGAAGAGGAAGGGGGCTTCAGAGGGCGGCGGCCCCGGAAACGATCTCGATGAGCTCAGTCGTAATCGCGGCCTGACGGGCGCGGTTGTACTGGAGGGTCAGCTCGTCGATGATGTCGCTGGCGTTGCGGGTCGCGTTGTCCATGGCGGCCATACGGGCGGCGTGCTGCCCGGCCTCCTGCTCCAGGAAGACCTGGTGGATACGCGTCTGCAGATAGAGCGGCAGCAGGCTGTTGAGCACTTCGCTCGCGTCGGGCTCGTACTCGTAGTCCGCGTCCGCGCCGACGACGGCCTCCGCGTCGGCCTCCGAGACCTCAACCGCGAGCGGGAGCACGCGGGAGAAGGTCGGGATCTGCGTACCGGCGTTCTTGAACTCGTTGTAGGCGACGTAGGCCTCCTGGAAGTCGCCGGCTCGGAAGCCGGCGGTCAGGTGACCCGCGAGGTCCATGGTGTACTGCATGAAGTCAGCAGGCACCAGATCGATGGTCGAGCCCCCGACCTCGTAGCCGCGCTTGGGGAAGAAGCCGTTGGCCTTCTTGCCGTACACGCGCACCTGGACCTTGTGGCCCTGGTCCTGCTGCTGCTCGATGAAGCGGACCACCTGGCGGAAGAGGTTGTTGTTGAACCCGCCGCAGAGGCCGCGGTCCGAGGAGAAGACCACCAACTCGATGGTCTTGACCTCGTCGTGCGCCGTCAGGAGGGGGTGCTCGATGGCGCCCCCGGCCTTCTCGGCGACACGCACCAGGACGCGCTGGATGGCCTCACCGTAGGGCTTGGCAGCGGTGGCGCGCTCGACGGCGCGAGCCATCTTGGACGTCGCCACGAGCTTCATCGCCGCGGTGATCTGCTTGGTGTTCTTGACGCCGCCGATACGGCGCCGGATATCGCGAAGGTTGGCCACGGTTCAAAGCCCTCCTGTGAATAGCGGACTCAGGTTCAGGCGGACCAGGAGCTGCGGAAGTCCTTGATGGCCGCGACGACGCGATCCTTCAGGTCGGACTTCTTGAAAGTTCCCTTCTCGATGATCTCAGCGAGCAGGTCAGCGTGCGAGGCCTCGAAGTTGATCTTCAGGTCGGTACAGAACTTGACCATGTCGCCGATGGCGACCTCGTCGCAGAGGCCGTCGGTGCCGGCGATGATCTGTACGATCTGCATCTCCACGGGCATCGGGACGTACTGACCCTGCTTCAGGATCTCGACCAGGCGGGCGCCGCGGGTGAGCAGGCGCTGGGTCGAGGCGTCCAGGTCGGAGCCGAACTGGGCGAAGGCGGCCATCTCGCGGTACTGCGCGAGGGTGAGCCGCAGGGCACCCGCGACCTCCTTCATGGCCTTGATCTGCGCGTTACCGCCGACCCGGGAGACCGAGATGCCGACGTTGACCGCCGGGCGGATGCCCTGGTTGAACAGGTCGGCCTCGAGGAAGATCTGGCCGTCGGTGATGGAGATCACGTTGGTCGGGATGTACGCGGAGACGTCGCCGGCCTGGGTCTCGATGATGGGGAGGGCGGTCATGGAGCCGCCGCCTTCCGCGTCCGACATCTTGGCGGCGCGCTCGAGGAGCCGGCTGTGGAGGTAGAAGACGTCGCCGGGATAGGCCTCGCGACCGGGGGGGCGGCGCAGGAGCAGGGAGACCTGACGGTAGGCGGCGGCCTGCTTGGAGAGGTCGTCGTAGACGACCAGGGAGTGCATGCCGTTGTCCCGGTAGTACTCGCCGATGGTGGCGCCGGTGTACGGGGCGATGAACTGCAGCGGGGCCGGGGTGGCCGCCGGGGCGGCGACGATGGTGGTGTACTCCATCGCGCCGGCCTTCTTCAGCTTGTTCATCACCTGGGCGATGGTGGACTGCTTCTGGCCGATCGCCACGTAGATGCAGTGCATCTTCTGCTTGGGATCGTCCTTGAAGGTCATCTGGTTGATGATGGCGTCGATGGCCACCGCGGTCTTGCCGGTCTGGCGGTCACCGATGATGAGCTCGCGCTGGCCGCGGCCGACGGGGATCATCGAGTCGATGGCCTTGAGGCCCGTCTGCATGGGCTCATGCACCGACTTGCGCGGGATGATGCCGGGCGCCTTCAGCTCGATCGGCCGCATGTTCTCCTGCGGGATCGCCGGGCCGCCGTCGATGGGGCGGCCGAGGGCGTCGACCACCCGGCCCAGCAGCGCGGGGCCGGTGGGGACGGACACGATCTCGCCGGTCCGCTTGACGGTGTCGCCCTCGCGGATGTACCGGTCGTCGCCGAAGATGGCGGCGCCGACGTTGTCCTCTTCGAGGTTGAGGACCATGCCCACCAGGCCGCCGGGGAACTCCAGCAGCTCGCCGGCCATGGCGTTCTCGAGGCCGTGGATGCGGGTAATACCGTCACCGACGGAGAGGACGGTACCGGTCTCGGCGACGGAGACACGGGCATCGTAGTTCTTGATCTGATCCTTGAGGATCTGCGAGATCTCTTCGGCGCGAATGTCCATGAGTGGGTTCCTTTACGCCTCAGCGGCGGCAGAAGCGTTGATGAGAGACTGACGGATTCCCTGGAGGCGCGAGCGCACGGAGGCGTCGTAGATCTTGTCGCCGACGGCGATGGTCACGCCGCCCAGCAGCGTGTCGTCGACGGCGGACTCCAGGATGACGGTCTTGCCGGTGGAGGCGGCCAGCGCGGCGCGGAACTCCTCCCGCAGGGCGTCGGAGATGGGGGTAGCGGTGGTGAGGACCGCGCGGACCCGGCCGAACTTCTCGTCGGCCATGTGCTGCAGCGCGTCGTTGATCTCGGGGATGAGATCCGCGCGCCCCTTCTCGAGGGCGAGCCGCGTGAAGTTCGCGACGATGGGCTCGAAGGGGAACTTCGCCAGGATGGCGTCCAGGAAGCCCGCCCGCTCGTCGGGGAGCAGCCCGGGGTGCACCAGCGCGCCCAGGATCTGCTCGTCGTTGGCGTGCAGGAGCCCGGTGAAGCGCTGCAGCTCGGTGGAGATCTGGTCGAGGTTCCCGGCCTCGATGCCGAGCTCCAGGAGGGCGCGGGCGTAGCGCCGCGCGACGGTGGTATCAGCCATTTGCGTTCACCTCTCCATGCACCGCGCCCAGCAGGTCGCGGGCCATACGGTCCTGGTCGTCGGCGGAGATGGTCCGGGTCAGGGTCTCCTCGGCGATGGTCACGGCGAGCTCGACGGCCTCACGCTGGAGGCTGGTGCGAGCGTTGACGACCTCATCGCGGATGGTCTTCTCGGCGGCCTCCTTGATCCAGGCGACCTCCTCCTCGACCTTGGCCGCGATGCCGCGGGCCTCGGCCTCGGCCTCGACGGCCGCCTCCTTCCGGGTCTCCTCAAGCTGCTGCTCAAAGCGAGCGAGGCGCCCCTCCAGGTCGTCGAAGCGATCCTGGGCGTCCTTGCGGAGGGTGTGGCTCTCCTCCAGATCCTGCTTGACCCGCAGGGAGCGGTTCTTCAGCGAGTCCATCACGGGGGCCTTCGCGAAGTAGACGATGGTGCCGATCAGGATGCCGAGGTTGATGGCGTGGAACGCCATCTCCTTCCAGGGGATGGCGCCGTGCCCGCCGCCGCCGGCAGCCAGCGCGATCTCGGGGAGGGTCAGAGCGACCGCGATAATCAGGAGCCTGAGCATCGGTTCTCCTTGCTAGTTGGAGGGGGCAGCGCGACCGAGCACCTGCTCGGCGATCTGGGTGCCCAGGGTGCGAGAGAGACGCCGCAGCTCCTCACCAGCGAGCTCGCGCTCTCCGGCGATGGTGTCCAGCGCGTCGTTGATCTTCTGATCCGCCTCACCGCGGGCGGCGGCGATGCCGTTCTCGCGCTCGTCGAGGGCGATCTTTCGCCGGTCGGAGCGGATCTGCTGGGCCTCGGCGCGAGCGCTCTCGAGCTTGGCCTCGTAGTCCTTGAGGCGGGACTCAGCGTCCTGCTGGAGCTGCAGCGCCTCCTTCCGAGCGCCGACGGTCGCGCGGTCGCGCTCCTCCAGGTACTCGGTGAAGGGCACGAAGACGAGCTTCTGCAGAATGAAGATGAGGAGGGCGAAGGGAATCGCCTGTAGAGCGACGAGGATGGGATCCGGGAGGATGGACACGCAGCTTCCTCGGTTGGTGTGGGGCTTTCAACAGGGACGCCCGGTTATCACACGGCCCCCGGCCCTTCAACCGACGATCGAACGTTCGTTCGCGTTTTCGGGGGGAGTTTTCAGAACTCCATCTGGAGCCGGAGCGCCGCTTCACCCCTCGTCAGCCAGGAGACGGAGAGGCTGTCCTCGGAGGTGGTCTGCCCCCGGTGAGTGACGATGTGGTAGCTCATCCCCACCGTCAAACCGTCGCTGATCCTGTAGTCACCGCCGATCCCGGCGCGTCCTCCGACGCCGCCGATGCGTCCGCGCAGCGCCCGCGCGCCCTCGTCCGCGTCGGTCTGCTCCTCCTCGGTGTAGACATCCGCGGCGTCCTTGGCCTGCGGGATCGTCACATGGAGACCGAGACCGAGCCAGGGGATCGCAGATCCCACTTTCCGCTCGCTCAGGTATCGCTGCCAGTCGAGCGCCGGTCGGTAGGCGCTGGCGCTGACCCGCCGATACCCCTCGCCGTCCCAGGTCACGTCGGAGACCCGAGCCAGCCCGAAGCCGAACAGCCAGGCGTTCTTCTCGTCCATCCAGCCGCCGTACGCCGAGAGCCCGGGGTTCACCACCCCGTCGAACTCACCCACCAGCGTCTCGCTGGACTGCTCCTCGCTGACCCAGACGAGGTCAGCGCGGCCGAAGGGCGCCCAGTCCACGCCCATGACGCCGGCGGCGTGGGCGGAGGGGCTCGAGAGGGTCGTGATCGCCAGGAAGGCCGCGGGCAGTGTCAACATGCACACTGTTTATAGCGTCGAGAGCGGCCCTGTGTCCGCGTCGATGCATCAGCGCCTGTTGGCCTGCTTCCACTGGGCGATCGCCTTGGAGATCTGGCTGCGCTCAACGGCCCCCAGCCGGACGAAGGACACACCGGCGATGTTGCCGCGGCCGCTCTGTCGATCCGGGCGGGTGTTGCGGATCTCCAGGATGATGTTGATGGGCGCGTGACCGGGGATACGCAGCTCCGCCGAGTGTCGGTTTCCGGCCTGGAAGGGCACCATCTGCGGATCGTAGTAGTAGGCGACGCCAGCGCTGGAGACGTCCATCAGCGGGTAGCCGCGCAGCAGATCGCCCTCGCCGATGTGGACCTCGAAGCCGGCCTCATCGGCGACCTCCAGGCGGGTGACGAGGCGGCGATCGGTGCGCTCGACGGTGCTCGGGCGCTGCAGCACCCAGGCCAGCGGCCCGCCGGACTCCTCGATCTCGGAGAAGAAGGCGTAGGCGCTGTCGCGGTGCTCGTAGGTCACCCGGACAGCGCGCCCCAGCGGCGGAGCCCCGATCAGATCGGCGAGCTGATGATCGACCTCGAAGGGCACCCTCCCCGTGTCGGGATCCGGTGAGCCCATCGTCCCGTAGATCTGCCTCCCCTGAAGCGTGAGGACGACCTTCCCGATCTCCATGGCGGCGAAGGTCAGGTGCGCCTGCACATCCTGTGGGCGCGTCAAATAGAGGGCTGTGCCGATCATAATGGGTGTTCCCCGCCAGAAACACGCGGTCAAAGCGTGCCGACCGGCGTGCAGTCATCTGCTCCGTCCAACGGCTCATCGGATCACACCCTCAGACGCTTGAGTTACCGGGGGAAGCAGCCGATTGGAGACCTCCACACATGTACATCCACTCGATCGCAGTCTCGGGCCTTCAGGGGCTCGACCGCTTCCAGGCGGACGACCTGGGTCGTCTCGTGCGCGTCGCGGGAGACGCCCGGGCCCGCACGGCCCTCGCCGACGCGCTGACGCTCGCCCTGTGCCCCTTCTCGATCGAGGACACCCACGCGGCGGCCGTCGCGCTGGGCTGGGGCGAGGTCGAGATCGAAGGCGACTGGAAGTCCAGCCCGATCCCCGACACGGTGACCATCGCCCGCCCGCACACCGTGCTGCGGCTGGTGGCCCCGCCGACCCGCCGCAACCAGCCCTTCCAGGTCCGCGTGGACCTGAGCATCGCCCTGGACCCGCCGCAGCTGGAGTCGCTCCGGCAGGCGGCGATCCGCGAGCCCCGCCTGGGCCCCGCGCTGGTCGGCGGCACGCCCCTTGAGATGTCCGTGGGCTGGCTCTTCACCCTCGACGGTCGTGTGGGGTCACCGTCCCTGCTGGGCGCGCGCCTGAGCGACGTAGTGGTGCGTCCCGGCGAGCTCCCGGATTGGTTCACCCCGCTGCTGCGCGGTCTGAAGGCTCGCATGCTGCGCCGCTGGCCCGGCGACATGGACCTCCAGGGGCTGGCCGACGCCGATCGCTCCGCGGATCCCGAGCGGCGGGCGGCGATGCGCGCCCTGTCCGCGGATCTCTCCCGCGCGCCGTTCCGGCTGGGCCACCTGTCGCTGGTTCAACTCGAAGACGGCGAGCTCGATCTCGCCTTCGACGACGCCCTGATCCCCCTGCGCGCCCTGGGCCCCGAGGCCCACGAGGCGGTGGGCGTCGCCAGCGCGGTCCACCTCCACCGCAGCGAGATCCTCGCCCTGGAGGCGCCGCTGGCCCTGGCGAGCAACCGCGGCGCCTGGCTGCGCTGGCTCACCCGACAGGTCGAGGCGGAGGGCTCGCCGCTGGAGCAGCTCTGGCTGTTCGGCGCCGATGGCCCGGACGCCCTCCGTCCGCGCCGAAGGAAGCGCTGACGATGAAGGCGGTCTGCGTGCGCTGTGGGGCCTGGAAGCCCCGTGCCATGGCCGCCTGCGGCGACTGCGCCTACCGCCCGGAGGGCTCCGAGCGCCCCCTCTCCTACCTGCTCTCCTCCCATCACCTGGGCGAGGCCGAGATGTCCCGCGCCGCCGTCCGCATCCGCGCCGGCGAGGAGGTCGCGCCGCCCGATCACCTCCTGGAGATCGCCCGGGTCGATCTGACGGCCACCGAGGGCCTGCTGGACGAGGAGGACAGCGACAAGGGGCTGACCCGGGAGGAGAAGTTTCTGCTCATCCTCAGCGATCTCCTGCTGACACCGCTGATCGGGCTCGTCGCGTGGTGGGGCTGGCGCGCCGAGCGCCCGCTGGCCAGCAAGCAGGCGCTCCAGCTCACGGTGCCGGTGGCGCTGCTCCTCGGCGCGGGCTGGGCCGCCGTGGTCCTCTTCTGAAGCGATGTCTGCGCTCTACCACCTCTGGATCCTGCTGCTCGGCCTGACCGCCGTCCCCGCGCTGGGGGCGGCGCCGGGCTGGGCCGCGGCGCGGTGGTCCATCGAAGACGGCCTGCCCCTCGCGCACATCAACAAGGTCGCGCAGACCCGGGACGGCCTCATCTGGCTGGCGACCTACGACGGGCTGGTCCGCTTCGACGGGACGGCGTTCACCGTCTACCGCTCGGCGGCGAACCCGGGCATCCCCAGCGATCGCATCATCGATCTCCACGCGACCGCGGACGGCGCCCTGTGGCTGCTGACCGAGGACGGGCAGCTCTCCCGACACCGCGGCGGCGACTTCCAGGCCCACGCGCTCCGAGGGCGGGGGCGGGCCTTCGCCCCCGGCGTCGGCACGGACTGGCTCATCACCGACGGGGGGCTGATGCGCTGGGAGGACGGCGCGCCGGTCCTCTGGCGCCCCGACGCCATCACCCGCACCGCGGTCGCTACCGCCGGGGGCGCGCTGTGGTCCGGTGACCACCTCGGCGGGCTGCTCAAGATCCCCCCAGCGGGCGTGGTCGAGCACCTGGAGTTCGACGGCGCGCTGGTCAACCGTCTCCACAGCGACCGCGATGGGATCCTCTGGGCCGCCACCCACAGCGGCCTCTTCCGCCTGAGAGACGGCGACTTCGAGGCGATCCGCTGGGACGATCGCATGCCGTCGATCTGCGGCCTCGCGGAGGACGCGGGCGGCACCCTGTGGGTCCGCGGGCGCAGAGGCTGGGGGTGGGTCGAGGGGGATCACGTCACCACGGAGCGGCTGGGAGAGAGCGGCGAGTGCGGGCACACCGAGGTCCGCGCCGCCAGCGACGACCGCGGCCTCTGGCGGCTGCACGCCGACACGCTCCTGCTCGATGAACAGGTCATCCTGGAGGCGGACGCCACCCTGACCTCGCTGCTGCCCGATCGGACGGGCGGCGTCTGGGTCGGCACCCTGGGGGACGGGCTCTACAGAGTCCGCCCCACCGCCCTGAGCGCGGTGGGGGTCGCCGAGGGGCTGCCGGGGGATAACATCCGGTCGGTCTCGACCGACGGCGGCGACGGCGTCTGGGTCGTCACCGCCGAGGGGGCGGACGCGGCGCTCTGGAGCGGCGGCGGCGTCACCGGGCGCATCACGCTGGACGGCGCGTCGCTCTACTCAGTCCTGCAAGCCCCCGACGGGGACGTCTGGCTGAGCCGGGAGAACGCGATCTACCGGGCGGAGGGCGAAGACATCACCCTCCTCCCCCCGCAGCGCCCCGGGAGCAGGGGCGCCAACGCGCACGGCCTGCACTGGTACGACGGCGGCGTGGTCGCCCCCTCGGAGCGCGGCGTCTTCCTCTGGCGCCCCGAAGCGGCGCGCTGGGAGGAGCTGACCGGGCCGGACGGCGAGCGCTTCCGCGAGGGCCGCGCCGCGCTGACCACACCCGACGGCGCGCTGCTCGTGGGGAGCGCCACCGACGGGCTGCTCCGCGTCGCCCCCGGCGGCGACCGCGAGCAGACATCGAGCGTCGTCGCCCGCGTGCGCGGGCTGACCGGGGGCGACGGGGTGATCTGGATGGGCACCGAGGGGCGGGGGCTCTGCCGCCTGTCCCCGATGACCGGCCCGCTGGCCGACGCGGCGATCGCCTGCCTGGGCTGGTCACAGGGGCTCCCCGCGGACACCATCCACACGGCCATCGAGGACGACCTCGGGCGCCTCTGGATGAGCACCAACCAGGGCCTCGCGGTCGCTCGAACGCGCGACGTCATGGCGGTCCTGGACGGAGACGCCCGATCGCTCCAGCTGCTCACGCTGGACGAGCGCGACGGCATGCGGGACCGCGAGGCCAACGGCACCCACCACCCCTCAGTGGCCCGGACCGCCGACGGCCGCCTCTGGTTCCCCACGCAGGGCGGCCTCGTCTCGGTCGCGCCCGCGGAGCTCGAGCTGCCGTCGCCGCCCATGGTGTTCCTGGAGTCCGTCACCATCAGCGGTGAGGCCGCGGCGCTCCAGCCGCACCTGGCGCTCTCACCGGAGCAGCGGGACGTGACGGTGAGCTGGATCGCGCCCGAGTACAGCTGGCCGGATCAGGTGCGCTTCCGCTTCCGCCTCCTGGGGTACAACGACACCTGGTCCCAGCCCTCCTCCGAGCGCAAGGCGACCTGGACGAACCTCCCGCCCGGTGATCTCACCGTCCAGATCCAGGCGGGCCTCGCCGGGCGCTGGGGGCCCGCGTCGACCCTCCAGCTCCGGCGGCGGCCGGCCTTCTCGGAGACCGCCTGGTACCCCTTCTCCCTGGCGCTGATGGCGGCGGCCGCGCTGGGCGGCGGGTTCTGGACGCGGCTGCGGCAGGTTCATCGACGCCAGGAGGTGCTGGAGGCCACCGTCGCCGCGCGCACCGCCGAGCTGGCCGACAAGAACCTGCGCCTCGTGGAGAAGGCCCGGGAGCTGGAAGAGCGGAGCGAGCAGATCCGCGAGCAGGCCGCGCGGCTGCGGGAGGTGGACACCCTGAAGACCCGCTTCGTCGCCAACATCTCCCACGAGCTGCGCACGCCGATCAGCCTGGTGACCGGCCCGCTGGCCGACGCCGTCGCCGCCCCGGACGCCCTCGCGCCCGAGCAGCGCCGCCAGCTCGACCGGGCCCTCAGGAACGCCGAGCGCCTCCAGAGCCTGATCGAGCAGATGCTGGATGTGGCGCGGCTCGACGACGACGGGATCCCCCTGCGCGCCCGCCGACAGGAGCTGGGGGCCTTCGCCCGCCGGGTCTGCGAGCGCTTCGACGATCGGGCCCGGCAGCAGGGCCTCTCGCTGACCGTGGAGACCCCGCCCGACGCCATCTACGGCTACTTCGACCCCGACCTCATCGACAAGGTCATCACCAACCTCGTCGGCAACGCCCTGAAGTTCACGGCGAGCGGCGGGGTGCGCGTTCGCCTGGAGCCCGCGCCGCCAGCGGCATCCTTCGCCCGCCTCCACGTCCTCGACACCGGCCCCGGCGTGCCGGAGGAGACCCGCGGCCGCCTGTTCGAGCGCTTCTATCAGGTCGACAGCTCAGCGACCCGGGGCCACGGCGGCGCGGGCATCGGGCTGGCGCTGGCCTCCGAGCTGATCGCCCTGCACGGCGGTGAGATCAGCGTCGACGCGGCGGACGGGGGCGGCAGCGACTTCTGGTTCACCCTGCCGCTGGGGGCGGATCACCTGCGCCCCGAGGAGATCGACACCTCCCCGACGAAGGCGCCGCCCGAGGCCCACGCGCCGCTGCCCGAGGTCGCGCCGTCGACGCTGGAGGGCGATCGCCCCCTGGTGGTGCTGGCGGAGGATCACCCGGACATGCGGGCCTACCTGGCCGAGCACCTCCAGCGCCGCTTCGATGTGATCGCTGTCGCGGACGGCGAGGCCGCGCTGGCCGCCGCGCTGCTGAAGCGACCGGCGGCTGTCGTCTCGGACGTGATGATGCCCCGCATGGACGGGCTGTCGCTCTGCCGCCGCCTGCGGGCGGATCCAGCGCTCGCGAGCGTCCCGGTGATGCTGGTCTCCGCCAAGGCCCGGGAAGACGATCGGGTCACCGGGCTGGAGATCGCGGACGACTACCTCACCAAGCCCTTCCAGATCCGCGAGCTGATGGCGCGGGTCCAGCGCCTCGTCCAGCGGGGCGCCGGCCCCGACGCCCCGACGCCCGAGCAGGCGCCAGCGATCGACGAGGGCCCCGCGCTGTCGGTGGCCGACGCGGCCTTCCTGGAGCGCCTGGAGCGGGTCGCGGACGGCAACCTGCCCAGCGCCGGCTTCGGGGTCGCCGAGCTCTCCAAGAAGCTCGGCTTCTCCAGCCGTCAGCTCCAGCGGGAGGTCGGCCGACTGACCGGTACGACGCCCAAGGGCTACCTGCGCGAGCGCCGCATGATCATGGCGCAGTCGCTGCTGAAGTCCGGGCGCTGGCCCAGCGTGGCTGAGGTCGCCAGAGCGGTGGGGATGAGCCCCAGCTACTTCTCCCGGGTCTACGCCACCTGGGCCGGTCGCGCGCCCTCCCGGGATCTGGCGAGCTGACGGCCGCGCCGCCTCGGGGGGATCCGGCGGCGCGCGGCTTTTGCACCTTCCCATGTCCGTTTCGGACTGGGGCATGTCCATTTCGGACTTTGCAGTGATCCCCCTCACATAGGCGTCCTCAAGGGGTGACCTCAGGGTCAATTCTCCACCGCGAGCCCGGCCCCCGGCTCCTCCCACTCCCAGCTCAGGAACTCAAGACGCCATGCAAACCGTTCCCACCTCTCACTCCCCCACACGGCTGCTGCTGTTGCTGGGCATGGCGGCCCTGCCCGTCACCGCTCAGGCCACAGAGCTCGTGACCAACTTCAACGCCACGACCCGCGACGCCTTCAGCATCTGTGACGACAGCAGCGGCGGCTGGTCCTGCGACACCATCCAGGACAGCGCCTGGAACGGCTGGTTCCGCGGAGACAACAAGGGCGTGGTCTTCCAGGCCTTCGACGCCAACAACGACGGCGCCTTCGGCTTCGTCGCCTACGAGCAGGACGCGACCCAGTGCGAGCAGGACGCCAGCGCGGCCAGCGGCTGGAGCTGCGAGCCGCTCAACGGCGCCAGCGACTTCCGCCGCATCAGCGAGTCCCAGGTGGCCGACTACGACGGCGATGGCATCGAGGACTTCCTCTACTCCCACACCGACACCGGACCCGCGGTCTGCTACGGCGGCAGCTTCCCCATGGTCTGCGAGGATCTCGGCGTCGCCAACGGCGCCTACTACAGCGCGGTGCAGTGGGAGGACTTCGACGGCGACGGCTCGCTGGACGTCTTCGTCGCCTACAACAAGCCCTTCAACTCCGGCTACAGCCAGCTCTGCCTCAACGACGGCAGCGGCGGCCTGAGCTGCTCGAACTTCACCGCCTCGTCCACCTCCGCGGCCAGCACCGCCAGTGACGCCCAGGCGTTCGATGCCAACGGCGACGGCCTCCTGGATCTCTACGTCGAGTACAACGCCTCCTATGGCGTCGCCGGCGAGCTCTGCCTCAACAACGCGGCCGCGCCTGGCAGCTTCTCCTGCACGGAAGCCGACCTGCCGCAGATCAGCTACGGGGGCAGCTTCTGGGGCTACGGGTCCACGGACATCGAGGCCGCCGACCTGGACGCGGACGGCAACGTCGATCTGGTGATGGGCTCCCGCGCGGACGCCTACATCTGCTGGAGCGACGGCGCGGGGGATCTGGACTGCCAGTACCGCGACGGCGTGACCACCATCACGGCCCTGGAGGGCGCCGGCGGCGCGGAGTACCAGGTGGACACCCTGGACGTGGACAGCGACGGCCTGCTGGACTTCGCCCACGCCTCCTCGGGCGCCTCGGAGAGCGTCGAGGTCTGCTACAACAACGGCGACCGCACCTTCTCCTGCGAGGCCGTCACCAACGAAGACTACTTCTTCGGCGTCTCCTTCCTCAGCGGCGGCGCGGGCGGCCCCAGCAGCACCCTCGACAGCGACGACGACGGCATCGTCGACGCTGACGACGCCTGCCCCTGCGACACCCGGGAGGGCACCGACGACGACGGCGACGGCTGCATCGACACCGAGTACGTCCAGGGAACCCGCTTCGGCACCCCCCGGGATCTGTTCTACGCCAGCGCCACCGAGGTGCTGGTCTGGGACGCCCACACCCTCAGCGGCTACGATCCCACCACCGACGCCGTCTCCTGGAGCTTCTCGGCCCTCGTCTACGACCCTGACGTCACGGTGGTGATGGGCACCGACGGTCGGGTGTACATGGTGGACAACGAGACCTCGTACGCCGATCTGAACATCGACGTCCGCGACACCGACGGCACCCTGCTCCACACCTTCGACATGGAGCGCAGCACCCACCCCAGCCTGTCCGTGGTGAGCGGACTGGTCGTCGACGTGGACAACGACACCCTCTACGTGGGCGACAGCGCCGGCTGGTTCGAGAGCGGCACCACCGGCGTCCAGAAGTTCAACCTCGCCGGCGTCCGCGACGCGGGCTGGGCCGCCGAGGTGCCGTCATCATTCAGCACCACCGGCCCGGTCAAGATGAAGGCTTGCCCCGACGGCACGCTGGTGGCGTCGAGCAAGTACTACTCCACCTACGGGTTGTGGACGATCGATCCCGTCGACGGCTCGGTGATCGCCGAGGCGGCGACGCCCTACCTGGTCCAGGACATCGCCTGCGACAGCGACGGCAACATCTGGACCGTCGAGCAGGTCAGCAGCGGCGTCGGTGAGCTGGCGCTGTACGACGCGAACCTCAACGAGCTGGACCGCACCAGCACGACCCCGAGCGGGGCCGCGTTCACCCAGAACGACTCCATCGCCCTGGACGGCGACGACCGGCTCCTGGTCCACGCAAGCGACAAGTACCTCTACCTCTCGGGCCTGACCTCGGACGGCACCGGCGCCCTCATCAACAACGGGCTGGGCGACTCCGACGACACCTGCCTGACCGACCCCGGCGTCAGCGACAGCGACGGCGACGGCGTGGCGGATGACGTGGACGCCTGCCCCGGCTTCGACGACAACGCGGACGCGGACGGCGACGGCGCGGCCGACGGCTGCGACGTGTGCCCGGCGGACCTCAACGACGACAGCGACGGCGACGGCTCCTGCGACAGCGCGGACCTGTGCGCCGGCGACGACGCCACGGGCGACAGCGACTCCGACGGTGTCTGCGACGACGCGGACTTCTGCTCGGGCGACGACGCCACCGGCGACATGGACCTGGACGGCGTGTGCGACGACTCGGACCTGTGCCCGGCGGACGTCCTGGATGACAGCGACGGCGACGGCTCCTGCGACTCCGTCGACCTCTGCGAGGGCGACGACGCCACCGGCGACACGGACGGCGACGCGGTCTGCGATGACAGCGACGTCTGCTCGGGCGACGACCTGTACGGCGACACGGACGCTGACGGCGTGTGCGACGACATCGACGCCTGCCCGGTGGACAACCCGGACGACACCGACGGCGACGCGGTCTGCGACTCCGACGACCCCTGCCCCCTCGACATCGCGGACGACAGCGACGGCGACGGGGTCTGTGACTCCGACGACCTCTGCCCGAATGACATCAACGATGACAGCGACGGCGACGGCGTCTGCGACAGCGACGACGCCTGCCCCGCCGACCTCAACGACGACAGCGACGGCGACGGCTCCTGCGACAGCGCGGACCTCTGCGTCGGCGACGACGCACAGGGCGACGCGGACGCGGACGGGTACTGCCTGGACAGCGACGTCTGCGACGACGACGCCGACAAGCTCGATCCCGGCGTCTGCGGATGCGGCACGCCCGACGCGGACGACGACGCGGACGGCATCCTCGACTGCCTGGAGGGCGAGCTGGGCATCGTGGGTGACCAGTCGCACGTGCGCTGGCGGCCCACGAAGTACCGGTCGCGGTACGACGTGTACAAGAACCAGTCCTGGGCCACCTTCACGGGCCAGCTTGAGCTGACCGGCGGGCTGCTGGCCCCCGACTTCCGCGAGGGCGACGTGGGCAACGGCTCCATCCTCGTGGTGCTCGGCGAGACCGACCCGCTGACGGTGTACGACGAGACCATCGCCTACGACGTGAGCGACTACTGCAACTCCGACACCTCCGACAACCGGGAGAAGTGGCACTACAAGCAGTACGGCTACAACGACGCAGGCGTCCGAGTGCTGGCCAATGAGCGGGCCACGCTGCGCTGGAAGAACAGCATGAAGTACTACTCCAAGCACGACGAGAACCTGCCGGAGATGAGCGACGAGGACAACCTCGGTCGCCTGCACAGCCGCTTCATCAGCGCTGACGAGAGCCGCATCCGCGTGCGCTGGAACAAGCGCACCCTGCTGCCCCTGAGCGTGACCTTGAACGGCGTCACCCTCGCCACCATCACCGACGGCGGCGACGACGACAACAAGACCTACACGGTCACCAGCGAGTACGACACCTTCAGCGTGCTCAAGGACAGCGGCGATGAGCGCACCCGCGTCGTCGATGTCGTCTACCCCGGCACGCTGACCGAGGGCGACGAGATCACCTGGTACAACACCGACGCGGCCGACCTGTCGGGCATCAGCGACACGTACAGCCACGTGCTGGCGGAGGAGGATCCGGCGACGGACAGCACGTCCAAGAGCTACTGGTACAACGCCGGCGGGCGCTTCCACCTGAAGGTGCCCCTGGGCCAGTCCATCCTCGACGGCGACCTCACCCGGGAGAGCGCTGAGCTCGACCCGGTGTTCACCGTCAACCTCCAGGTGGGCGACGAGAACACCCAGGTCGTCCAGGGTAGCTACACCTACTCCGGCTACGCCATCGACGGTGACCACTGGCGCCTCGAGGAGGTCGACGAGGACGACGCATCCAGCAGCGCCAGCGGCGGCGGCTCGGACAACTCCGGCGGCTCCGTGGGCGGCACCACCTGCAACGTCGACGGCAGCGACGACGACCTCGAAGACTGAGACGACTGATCTGTGACTGACTCGGGGGCGCCTCTGCGCCCCCGGGTCTCCCCGCTCTTCCATCGAACGCTCCACCGGTTTCAATGCCTCTCCCCTTCCTACAGTTCTCAGGAGATCCCATGTCCCAGCTCCGACGCCTCGGGCTGACCGCTGCCCTCCTCGCCCTCGTCGGCGCCGCCGGCTGGCAGCTCCTCGCTGACCGCGAGCCCGTCGACGCCCCGCCCCTGGCGACCTCTCCCCAGACCGACGCGGCCACGCCGACGGTCACCCGCGCAGCCTCCGGCTCCGACGCCGCGGCCGCTGAGGCGAAGCGCCTGGACGCGCAGCTCGCGGAGTGGCGTCACCTGCACCGGCCCATCGGCCAGCTCTCCCAAGCCGAGACCGAGGCGCTGATCGCCCAGCGGGAGGCGCTGGCCGAGGCGCTGGCGGCGGCCATCGGGAGCCTGAGCGACTTCGACAGCGTGCTGGAGCGCTACGAGGACGCCGCGGTCCGGGACCAGCTGGTGTTCATCGACGGGCTGGGCCGAAGCGGCGATCCGGCGGCGGTGGACGCGCTGGAGCAGCTGTACGACGAGAATGAGGGGTACACCGAGCGCAGCCACATCCTGCGGTCGCTGGGCGACTCCCCCGCCGACGGCCACACTGATCTGCTCCTCTCGGAGATGACCGGCGCCGACGACGAGCGCCTCCAGCAGCTCGCCGCCCAGGGCCTCTACGGCGAGGCCAGCGCCGTCGACGCGCTGGCCGCCGTGGCCGCCGACACCTCCCAGCCCATGAACACCCGCCTGGAGGCCATCCACTCCATGGGCACCGCCGACGGCGCGGACGATGCGCTGGCCGCGCTCGCCAACAGCGACGAGCTCGAAGCCCGGGTCACCCAGTTCGCCCAGAAGACCATCGAGCGCGGCTGAGAATGCTCCCCTCTCCCACCCTCCGGACCTCGGGCGGGCGCCGCTACCAGCTGCGCTCGCCCCTGAGCGACAGCGGCACCTGGAGCGCCCGGCGCGTCGGCGAGGACCGCGACGCGCTGGTGGTGATCGCGGAGGTGCTCGGAGCGGGGGCCGCGGACGCCGCGCTGGGGGGGGTGCTGCGGGACGCGCGGGCCCTGCGGGATGTGAACCACCCCGGCGTGGTGTGCCCCCAAGATGTCGTGACGCTGGACGGTCGGCCGTGCGTGGTGTCCCGCTACATCCCGGGCCATGATCTGCGGCTCGCGCTGGCCTCCGGCGCGCCGCTGTCGGTGACCCTCGAGATCGTCCGCCGCGTGGCCAGCGCCCTGGCCCGATGTCACGGGGTCATCGACTCGGAGAGCGAGGCCCCCTCCCCGGTGGCGCACGGCGGCCTGGACGCCTCCTCGGTGCGGCTGACGCCCGAGGGTCGGGTCCGGCTGGTCGGCTTCGGCCGGGTGCAGCGCCTCCGCACCCCCTCCGATGACGTCTTCGCGCTGGGCGCGCTGCTCTACCTCCTCCTCGCGGGTGAGCCTCTCGGCGCGCTGCCGACCTCCGCCTGGAAGCACAGCGCGGCCGTGCTCAACCGCGCGCTGCTCATTGAGGGCGCGCCCGAGCCCGTCCTCGAGCTCATCACCCGCTGCCTCGACTGGGATCCGGAGCGCAGACCCGTCGCCGGCGCCATCGCGAGGGGGCTGGAGCAGCACTGCGCCGCCGCGGACGGCCCCGACCTCACGCGCTGGTGCGCGCTCAACGCCGCATGGACGCAGCCCGCGCCAGCCCCCGAGCCCACGCCAGTCCTCGCTCCCGCTCGGGTCCACATCGCGCCGGAGACGCTGCCTTCGCTGCCGCTGGCCCCGGGCCTCGCCCCCGCGCCGCGGCTGGCCCCCCGACCGCTGGCCCCGGCTCCGCTTCCCTCCCCCGCTGAGCTGCCGCCGCCCGCGGCGAACCTCCGCCGCCCCCGGATCCCCCGCCCACGCTTCATGCCCCAGACGCCGCGAAGCTGGCGGGCGAAGCTGGCGGAGGCCCCCACCGACAAGGAGCGGCTGACCCTCGCCGGAGCCGCGCTCTCCGAGAACCTCCCGCACCCGCGCCAGCCCGCGTCGCCGTGGAGACCACACGCCGCGATCATGCTGCTGGGCGCGGTCCTCGGCCTCGGAACGAGCTGGCAGCTCTTCTTCTCAAGCGGCGACACCTTCGACATGCCAGCCGCGGCGGCGCCTGAGCCGTCAGCGCCCGAGCACCCAGCGCCCACGATCGCGGCGCCACGGGGGCCTCTCCTGGTGCGGGTTCCCGAGGCCCGGGATGTCATCCTGAGCTGTGGGGGACACCCCGTGATGGGCCTCTCCACCGCGCTGCAGGAGAACCCGCTCCAGCCCTACTGCGTCGTCGACGCGAGCTTCGCCGATGGGCAGGCCGCCGCCGTCCTGGAGCTCAACGGGCTCGAGCGCGCCGTCTGCGCGCGCTCCCCCGACGGCGAGCTGGAGTGCATCGAGGACACCTGAGCGTATCGGCGTCCGCGCTAAATACAGGCTCAGGCGCGCGAGGCGCGCGCGAGGCGCGCGCGAGGCGCGCGACGCGCTGCAGCAGCAGCTCCGGAACGACCGGCTTGGCGAGGAAGGCGTCGGGGGGCAGCTCCAGCCCCTCCAGCGCGTCGCCGGTGTAGCCGCTGACGAAGAGTATCGGCCCCTGGTACTCATGCTCCCGGAGCTGACCCAGCAGCTCCGCCTCACCAACCACAGCGAGGTGATGAGCCACCCCTGCATGGTGAAGAGCATGGCGATGATGAACGGCGGCAGGTTCGCGGCCAGCAGCGAGACGCTCGTGAAGAGCACCAGCGCACCCAGCATGATCAGCAGCAGCGGATACAGAATCGCCGCTCGGCGGCCCAGCTCATCGTCGTCGAAGGCGGGCACCCGCAACCAGTCGCGCGCTTGGTTCACGAGCTTTCTGCTGGGGATTCGATCATCATGCTATTCGCGCAGGGTACCGTATGGCGACCGGCCCGGGCCTCAATCAGCGTTGGAGAGCGTCGGCGTCTCCTCGTTGAACTCCGGGTCATCGCCGTCGCAGTCCGCGTCCACGCCGTCCCCCGGTAGATCGTCCGCGCCGGGGTGGACCCAGGGTCGCCGGTCGTCACAGTCGCCGCCTCCGACCAGGAGAGAGGCGTGGCCGTCACCGTCCACGTCGACCAGATCGTGTCCGTCGCCGTCCTGATCCAGGCCGTCGTAGGGGATCTCCAGGTGAGCACAGCCGAGCCAGAGAGAGAAAAGGAGCATGGATGCCTCGCGATCAAGCCATCTGACCTATCGACCGTTCTGCGAGGACTTTGATCAGTGTTCACAAGTTGTGTTCACTCTTTCGCGGCTTTTCGCTTGGGTTTCCTCGATTTAACAGCAGGCGGGTGTGACTCTGTTCTCAGGGATTGGAGACGGATCATGTCGACGTTGAGAGCGGCGCTAAGGCGCCTGTTGAGACCTGTGCTTGTCATCGGGTTGACCTCACTCACAGCGGGCTGTCAGCCCGAGCAGCTCGAGGGCTCGGGAGGCGCTGACGACCCGACTGCCTCGGACACCGATCGGACCGACAACACGATCGGGAGCGATACGGACCTGACGGACGCCCCCGCGCTGACGGACGGCCCGCTGCCCGAGCCATGGGAGGCAGCGCCGACGCACGATGAGTGCTCGGGCTTCGACCTCACCGCGGTCATCGAGTGGACGGAGGAGAACCTGATCGACGGGGAGCCGGTCTGGGACAGCGAAGAGGTCGCCACCAACGGCCCCGGCGTCAGCGTGGGCGACCTGAACAACGACAACTGGCTGGACGTGGTCGTCGCGGCGCCGCCGGGCAACTCCCAGGTGTTCATGAACAACGGGAGCGGCTCCCTGTTCCCCGCGCGGAACTGGCGATACCTCGGCGAGAAGCTCGGCGTGGCCTACGCGGTGGCGCTGGCGGACCTCAACAGCGACGGCTGGCTGGACGTCTACTTCTCGCGGCCTGCCGGTACGCCCGACGAGATCCTGTACAACAACGAGGGCGACGGCTTCTACCACCGCCAGCCCATCCCCAACAGCCTGGGCGAGTTCAAGACCGTCAACTTCGCCGACGCGGACGGCGACGGCGACCTCGACATCTTCGCCGCCGGATTCCACTTCCCGGACGCGGGCTATCCCACAGGCAACGCGCTGTATCTCCAGGAGGAGGACGGCTCCTTCACCGACGTCCGAGGCCGCTTCGACGCCGACGTGCGCGAGGCCAAGTCGTACCTGGCGGGGTGGGTGGACGCCGATGAGGACGGCGACCTCGACATCTACCTCGTCAACGATCACGGGCAGGTCGTCTCGTCCAACCGCATGCTGATCAACGACGGCGCGGGGCACTTCACCCGCAAGGAGGACTGCGGCTGTGAGCTGCCCATGCAGGGAATGGGCTTCGCCGTCAGCGACCCCAACGACGACGGCCGCCCCGACTTCTACATGACCAACGTGGGCGCTGACGTGTTCCTCCAGAGCCTCGGCGACGGCGACTACGTCGACACCTCCCTCCTCACCGGCCTCATCACCGAGGACACCGAGGATCTCACCACCTGGGGGGCTACCTTCGCCGACCTCGATCAGGACGGCTGGGATGAGCTCGCCGTCGTCGCTGGCGGCTACAACTACGGCTCCACGGACTACGCGGAGGAGCGGGACTCGGTGTTCCGGGGCAAGCCTGACGGCACCTTCGAGGACGTCACCGCGCTCACCGACTTCGGGCAGCTCGGGACAGGTCGATCGGTCGCGGTGGGCGACTTCAACCGGGACGGCTTCCCGGACCTCGTCACCGCGGGCTGGCTGTATCTGCAGCTCTGGATCACCAACTCCGAGTGCCGCCCCGGCGTGACGGTCAAGCTCAGGGGACCGCAGGGAAACCGGTACGGGATCGGCGCCATGGTTCGGGTAAAGCTCGACGACCGTATTTACACGCGGTGGATGTTGCCGTCGACGACCTACTCGTCGTCCGCGCACGAGTGGTACCTCGGCCTCGGAAACGCCCTCCAGGCGGATTGGATCAAGGTCACATGGCCCGACGGGGAGGTCTCCTTCCTCGACACCCCACAGTCCGGACAACGAATCACGGTGCGGCACCCGTCTGTCGAGTAGACTCCCGGCATGACCGACCGCTACGACGTCCCCGCCCGTGTCTCCGGGGGCTCCCCCAGCCCCGTCCCCGATCTGCCGACGTGGCGCGCCGCCTGGATGCGCGCCGCCGATGACCCCGACGGCTTCTGGCTCGACGTCACCCGCGCCCGGCTGCGCTGGCGCACGCCGCCCACCCGCGGAATGGACGGCGACTACCACAGCGTCTCGGAGGGCCCCTTCTCCTGGTTCTCCGACGGGGCGCTCAACGTCACCGAGAGCTGCCTGGATCGACACGTCGAGGCCCAGCCGGACAAGGTCGCGATCCTCTGGGAGGGCGACGAGCCCGGCGACGTGCGGCGGCTGACGTACCGGGCGCTGCTCGCCGAGGTCAACCGGGCGGCCAACGCCCTGAAGGCGCTGGGGGTTCGCAAGGGCGAGCGGGTGATCATCTACATGGGCATGGTGCCCGAGGCCGCGGTGGCCATGCTGGCCTGCGCGCGCATCGGCGCGGTGCACTCGGTGGTGTTCGGCGGCTTCTCCGCCGAGGCGCTGCGGGATCGGGTCCGCGACTGCGGCGCCGAGGTGGTCATCACCCAGGACGAGGGGCGCCGGGGCGGCCGCGCGCTGCCGCTGAAGGCCATCGTGGACACCGCGCTGGAGGGCGAGCACGGCGTCGAGAAGGTGCTGGTCTACCGGCGCACCGGCGCGGACGTGGGCTGGGTCGAGGGCCGGGATGTGTGGTGGCACGAGGCCGTCGACGGGGCGGACGCCGACTGCGAGGCGGTCGCCTGTGCCGCCGAGGATCCGCTGTTCATCCTCTACACCTCCGGCTCCACCGGTCGCCCCAAGGGCCTGGTGCACACCTGCGGCGGCTACCTCACCTACGCCAGCTACACCCACCAGGTGGTCTTCGATCTGCGCGAGGACGACGTCTTCGGCTGCGTCGCCGACGTCGGCTGGATCACCGGCCACAGCTACATCGTCTACGGACCGCTCGCCAACGGCGCGACCACCGTGATGTTCGAGTCCACCCCGCTCTACCCGAACCCCGGCCGCTACTGGGACATGGTCGAGCGCCACAAGATCAGCATCTTCTACACCGCCCCCACGGCCATCCGCGCCCTGGCCGCCTGCGACGACGCCCACGTCACCGAGCGGGATCTCTCCAGCCTGCGGGTGCTCGGCTCCGTGGGTGAGCCCATCAACCCCGACGCGTGGCGCTGGTACCACGACGTGGTGGGGCGCGGGCAGTGCACCGTGGTCGACACCTGGTGGCAGACCGAGACCGGCGGCATCATGCTGAGCCCGCTCGCCCCGGCGATGTCGACGAAGCCAGGCAGCGCCGCGCTGCCCCTGCCCGGCGTTCGCGCGCTGCTGATCGACGGAGACGGCAAGCCGGTGCGCGGCCCGGGGGCCGGCTACCTCTGCATCGAGCAGTCCTGGCCCGGCCAGGCCCGCACCGTCTGGGGCGACCACGACCGCTACGTGGCGACCTACTTCTCCAACTATCCCGGGCTCTACTTCACGGGCGACGGCTGCCGCCGCGACGCGGACGGCTACCACTGGATCACCGGCCGGGTGGACGACGTGCTCAACGTCGCGGGGCACCGCATGGGCACCGCTGAGTTCGAGAGCGCGCTGGTGAGCGCCCACGCGGTCGCCGAGGCCGCGGTGGTCGGCTTCCCCCACCCCATCAAGGGCCAGGGGGTCTACGCCTTCATCGTGCTGCAGTCCGGTGAGACCGCCGACGAGGCGCTGGAGAAGGCGCTCAACGGGGTGCTGCGGGAGCACATCGGGGCCATCGCCCGGGTCGATCGCTTCCAGTTCGTCCCCGGGCTGCCCAAGACCCGCTCGGGCAAGGTGATGCGCCGGATCCTCCGAAAGGTCGGCGAGGGCGACGTCAGCAACCTCGGAGACGTCTCCACGCTAGCGGATCCCTCCGTGGTTCAGGCCATCGTCACCGGCGCGGAGTTGAGCCTACCGGAGTGATGGTGTCTGAACCGAGGCGACTTCAATGCTCGTTTTGATGCCCCTGGGGCAAGACACCATCGGGTGTGCTCGCACCCCGTTGGTTGGGCTGCCCAGCTGCGAAGAGTCCCCTTTGCGGGGCATGACACGGCCTCGCTAACTCTCCACCGTCCACCAGCACGCGCCGCATGGCGCGCGCCAACATCGAATGCGTACCTCTGAGGAACGCGACGTCCCAGCGCCCCACGCGAGAGGGTGTTGCGACGTCAGATGCCTCGCCGCAAGGCGGGTTCGCTCGTACTTCAGCGCTCCTTCGTCGCTGCCTCTGAAGCCCTCCCCATGTCTTCTGGCGGCTTGCGCCGCGAGGGTGCGAGCCCCCTGTGCCCCCCCACCTTTCACCAGAACGTGCCGTCAGGCGCGCGCCAACTGCGACTGGGTACCTCTGAGGAACGCGACGTCCCAGCGTCTCAGGCGAGAGGGTGTTGCGACGTCAGATGCCTCGCCGCAAGGCGACATCAGGAGGCAAGACCTTGCGAACACG
>Ga0316204_10002414_pt1 | contig 42440 bp, 29 predicted proteins | sample 6monrhotite_MG_2_FD_205661 | JGI IMG/M metagenome (GOLD analysis project Ga0316204, IMG submission 205661) | Microbial mat bacterial communities from mineral coupon in-situ incubated in ocean water Damariscotta River, Maine, United States -... | ecosystem: Environmental > Aquatic > Marine >... | reverse complement strand
CACCGGCTTCAGGGCCGCGGGGTCGGTGATCTGGGTCCAGCCCTTCTCCTCGACGATGGCTCGCGGATCGCCGCCGGACTTCATCAGCTCGGCGAAGACCTTCTTGCCCAGCTTGCCGGAGATGGCCTCCTCGTCGATGAGCGCCACCAGCGTACCGATCGCGCCGCCGCCGAAGGAGAGCGCCGCGATCCCGTCGTCGCGCGAGGCCGCGCGCACCTGGTTCACGACCCAGTTGGCGACCCCCTTCGGGTTGTCGTGGGCCGCCACCGCGGCGTCGAAGAAGGCCGCAAGCTCGGCATCCATGGCGAGGATGCCGGCCTCCGGGCCCAGCCCCAGCCCCTCGTAGCGCGCCTTCAGCGCGACCTGCTCGGGCGTCAGCTCGCGGGCGACGGCGGGCCTCTTCTCCCGCTTCTTGTTCGGCTCCTTCTCGGCCGAATCAGCACCGGACTTCCCGGACTTCCCGGAGTCCCCAGCCTTCGGCGCGTCCGTCGACATCCGCCCCCAGGTGTCCTTCAGGGTGACCGTGCGGTTGAAGACCAGCCCGCCGCCCTCCGAGGCGCTGTCCGGGTCGACGATGAAGTACCCCACCCGCTCGAACTGGAAGCGCTCACCGGGGGCCGCGCTCGCCAGCGAGGGCTCCACGAAGCCCCGGCGTACGACCAGCGCCTCCGGGTTGATCTGCGTGAGGAAGTCCTCCTCCTGAGCGGGCTGGGGCACCTTGAACAGCCGATCGTAGAGCCGCAGCTCCGCGGGCAGCGCCAGCTCGGCGCTCACCCAGTGCAGCGTGCCCTTCACCTTGCGCCCGTCCGGGGAGTGGCCGCCGCGGGTGTCGGGGTCGTAGGAGCAGCGCAGCTCGAGGATCTCACCGTCCTCGCCCTTCACGACCTCGTCGCAGCGCACGTAGTAGGCGTAGCGCAGCCGCACCTCGCGCCCCGGCGCCAGGCGGAAGAACTTCTTGGGGGGCGCCTCCATGAAGTCTTCGCGCTCGATGTAGAGCGTGCCGGTGAAGGGCACCTTGCGGGAGCCCTCCTTCGGCACATCGTGCGGCCAGTAGGACGCGTCCAGCTCGTCGAGCTTGCCCTCAGGCCAGTTGGTGATCACCACCTTCAGCGGGTCGGTGACGGCCATCACGCGGGGCGCCTTGTGGTTCAGATCGTTGCGGATGCTGTACTCCAGCAGCGCCACGTCCACGAGGCTGTTGGCCTTGGCCACCCCGATGCGCTCCACAAAGTCACGGATGGCCTCCGGCGTGTAGCCCCGGCGGCGGTAGCCGGAGAGCGTCGGCATGCGGGGGTCGTCCCAGCCGTCGACGTGCCCCTCGGTGACCAGCTTGAGCAGCTTGCGCTTGCTCATCACGGTGTAGGCCAGGTAGAGCCGGGCGAACTCGTACTGCCGCGGCTTCGTCGTCACCGCCGTGTTGTCCACCACCCAGTCGTACAGCGCCCGGTTGTCGGTGAACTCCAGCGAGCAGAGCGAGTGGGTCACGTCCTCGATGGCGTCCTCGAGGGGGTGGGCGTAGTCGTACATGGGGTAGATGCACCACGCATCGCCGCTGCGGTGGTGGTGGGCGTGGCGGATGCGGTAGAGGGGCGGATCCCGCAGCTTCATGTTGGTCGCGGCCATGTCGGCCTTCGCCCGGAGGGTGCAGTGACCGTCCGGGAACTCGCCGGCGCGCATGCGACGGAAGAGATCCAGGTTCTCGTCCACCGACCGGTCCCGGTAGGGGCTGTGGGTGCCGGGCTCGATGACCGTGCCGCGGCTCGCGCGCATCTCCTCCTCGGACTGGTGGCAGATGTAGGCGAGGCCGTCGCGGATGAGCTGCTCGCCGAGCTCGTACATCTTCTCGAAGTAGTCGCTGGCGAAGTAGAGGTTGTCCCCCCACTCACAGCCGAGCCAGCGCATGTCCTCCTGGATGGAGTTGACGTACTCGGTCTCCTCCTTCTCCGGGTTCGTGTCGTCGAAGCGGAGGTGGAAGGTGCCCTGGTAGTCCGCGGCCATGTTGTAGCTGATGAGGATGGCCTTGGCGTGCCCGATGTGCAGGTAGCCGTTGGGCTCGGGCGGGAAGCGGGTGACCACGCGGCCCCCGTTGGCGCCCTGGCGCAGATCCTCTTCAATGATGGTGCGGATGAAGTTGGAGGACTCCGGGGGAGTCTTGGTGTCGCTCACTGTTCCCTCTCCAGAAGTGGTGCGCCGGAGAGGGTGTCCCTAACGCGTCAGGGCTCGAAGGACGCGCCGTTGATGAACAGCGCCCCGGACTCCGCGGTCAGCTCCAGGCCCTCCGCCTGCACCATGAGCAGCTCACCGAGCAGGCTCGCGAGGTTCTCGTCCGTGAGCGCGCCCCGGAGGGTGATGGTCACCAGGCCGTCGGTCTCAATGACCTCGCCCCGGATCCCCGGCGAGGTCAGGCGATCCGCCAACCCCCGGAGGGCGAGGGAGAGCACGGCGATGAGCTCGCCGGGGCGGGCCCGCACCAGCAGCATCGCCGGGAGATCGCCCCACTCGACGCCGCCTCGGGAGCGGGTGTAGTGCTCGGCCAGCCCAGAGGCCGTGCCCACGGCCTGGGCGACACCGACCGAGGAGCCCGCCCGCTCCTCCAGGCTGCGCTCGATGGCCGTGAACATCTTGGAGGCGCGATCGCTCGCTTCCTGGAGCCCGCCGACCAGCTCCTGGATGTCGTCCAGCGCGGACCGGGTCTCCCGGAGCACGCCCGAGGCCCGGCGCAGCGTCTCGGCGTCGAGCTGCCCGCGCTCGGCCGCCTCCACCAGCGAGCGCAGGCGCTCGATCTCCGCCGCGGCGACCCGGGTGTTCTCCAGATCCCAGTAGAGGATCTGGAAGACGTTGCGGAGCTCACCGAAGGCCGGCTGGACCGCCCGGTAGAGCTGACGCCGCACCCGCACCGGCTCGCTGGCCATCGCCGCCAGCCGGGCCTCGGCCCGATCCGCCAGCAGGCGCAGGCCGGCCAGCTGGATCCCGTCGACGCTGTTGGGCTTGATGTCCAGCACGCAGAGCGTACCCACCACCTGCCCGCTGACCCGGAGGGGCAGCCCCGCGTAGGCCTGGACCCCGTAGGCGTTGACGAGCTCCCTGGGCAGCCCCGGCAGCCCCTTCGTGTCCGAGAGGACGAGCGGGCGCTCGCTGGAGACCACGAACTGACAGAAGGACACGCACCGGTCGGTCGCCCGGGAGACCGCGAGCCCATCGGGCAGCCCCACAAACGCGCGGAAGAACTGGATACGCCGCACGACGAGGCTCACCAGGGCGATCGGGTAGTCCGCCAGCTCCGCGGCCTCGGCGACGATGCGCTGCAGTGAGGCGTCGATCTCTGGATCGGGGAGCATCTCAGCGACGATACGAAGCCTGTCGGGGTCGTCCAGTTTGCCAAGATCAATCTGAAGTTCAGGTGTCTGCACCGTACCCCGTCCTGGTGACCTCTCTATCACAGAACGGGCGTTCTCACACACAGGGAAGCACCTGAGAGCGTTCGGGGTCATAGTGAGTCAGGAGGTGTTTCACTGCCCCCCACCCGCACACGCTTTGAAGGCATCTCTCCCCGCGCCTGGCAGCATCCCCGCGACGCCGCCGCGCTCGCTGCCCTGCGGCAGATCCCCGGGCTGGATGATCTCGCGCGCTGGCTGCTGACGACGATCAGCCGCTTCCACATCCGCACCCACCTCGGCAAGACCCCGCGGGCCGTCAACGCCCAGGACATGCCCCGGGTGGAGGCCCTCTACCAGGAGGCGCTGCAGATCCTGGACGCCCCGGAGCGCTACCCGCTCTACGTCTCGGATGACGAGCGCGTCAACGCCGCGACGTTTGGCGCCGGGAAGCCCACGCTGATGCTCACCGCGGGCGCCGTGTCCACCCTGAGCGACGACGAGCTGCTGGTGGTGCTGGGGCACGAGCTGGGGCACCTCCTCTGCGATCACGTGCTCTACCAGTACCTCTCTCGGATGCTGCTCTCGGTGGGGATGCGCTCCCGATCGCCGCTGGTGCTGCCCGGAGGCGTCGCCGTCATGGTGGCGCTCCAGAGCTGGCGGCGCATCGCGGAGCTCAGCGCCGACAGGGCGAGCCTGCTCGTGGTCCAGGATCCGGAGATCGTACAGCGCCTCTTCGGACGGCTGGGCGAGACCGAGAAGTCCCCCGAGGAGCTCCGCGAGGAGGCCGAGGCCGAGCGCGGCGGGCTGCCCTGGCGCGATCGCATGAAGAAGGGCTGGCAGTTCGTCACCGACGCGCACCCCGAGCGCCACAACCGGGCGCTGGCGGTCGAGCAGTGGAGCAGCAGCGAGGAGTTCCGCTCCATCCTGAGCGGTGACTACCCCCGTCGGGAGGACGATCCGCCCACCGCCAGCGATCGGGTGGAGTCCGTCGTCAACACCCTCGGCGAGTGGACGCTGGACCGCCGCGCCGCCGCCTTCTCGTTCATGAGCGACTTCAAGTAGGCGACTTCAAGCAGGCGACTTCAAGCAGGCGACTTCAAGCAGGCAGCGCCCGCCGCCCCAGCGTTCGCCCCAGCGTCGCCGGCAGCGCCTCCCGCGCGCCGGTCAGCACCGGCTCGCCGTGCGCCATCAGCATGCGATCGAAGTCCCAGGCCATCACCCGCCCCAGGCTCTCGGCGGCGGCGGCGCGGTTCGTGGTGGTGAACCACCAGAGCCGACTCTGCGCCAGCCGCCGCCAGGCGCCTGTGCTCCGCAGCACCCAGGGCGTGAGCCAGGTCTTCGCCTCGTGGATGTTGAACACCAGATCCGTGACGATCAGCGTGCGGCTGTCGCGGTGCAGGAACACGACCTCGCCGATCCATGGGTTGCCGGCGATCCTGACCTGCTCAAGCGCACCTCCCCATGCGGACGGCGCCGCCTCCCCCAGCACCTCGTCGAAGCGGATGTCCTTACGCTTCCGCTCCAGGCCGGGCGCGGCGTAGACCCGCGCGCTCCCGTAGCGGGCGATGGTCGCGGGGATGTGCAGGTGATGCAGGCGGTTGGGCGCCACGATGTGCGCCACCTCCCCCAGCGCCGCCAGCTCTTCGGCCAGCGCGTCGTCGATGGGGATGGGCGAGTGCAGCCAGAGGGTGCCGTCGGGCAGTCGGATGACGGTCATGCGGCCGCGGAAGTGCACGCCGCCCGGCATGAAGAGATCGAACTCATCAAACCAGAGATTCTCGTCGACCCGGCTCAGCATGATTACCTCCAGCGTCAATATAGTAAGGTATACTTGACTAAATAGTCAAGGGTTATTGACCATCATGAGCACACCCGATCCCGCAGATCTCGAAGCGGCCAAGCAGGCGAGCACCCTCCAGCTTCTGTTCCGCTGCGCCCGGCTGGTGAACGAGCTGGGGCTCGCTCGCGTGCGCGAGCGCTACAACAAGCCCGGCCTGCGGGCAGCACACACCGCCCTCTTCCCCCACCTCGATCTGGAGGGCACCCGCCTGACCGAGCTCGCGCGCCGGGTCGGGGTGAGCAAGCAGGCGGTGGGGCAGCTGGTGGACGATCTCGAGGCCATGGGGGCGCTGGAGCGGGTGCCGGATCCAAGCGACGGCCGGGCCAAGCTCATCCGCTTCAAGGGGCGGTGGATGCTCGACGGGCTCGGCGTCCTGATGGAGCTGGAGCAGGAGCTGGGTGAGCGCGCCGGCGCCGAGGAGATGGCCGGGCTGCGCCGCGGGGTGGTCGCGGTGCTCACGGCGCTGGAGCCCCGGGAGACTGAGCGCGGGTGAAAGGACGGCGGCGGCGGCGCGTTAGATGAGCGTCCACTGACGAAGAGGCCTCATGAGACGACTCACACTGCTCCTCGCCTTCACCCTCTCCTGGCTGCTCGCCGGCTGCGCCAAGAAGTCCGAGGCCGCCTACAGCTACGACTACTACGAAGAGGAAGCCGACTACGGCAGCTACGACGGGGACTCTGGCGGGTATGACGACTACGGCGGCGAGGAGCACTACGACGCCCCCGCCGCGACAGCGAGCGCTGAGTCCGCTCGCTCGGGCGGCGTCTTCACCCGGGACCGCGCGGCGAGCGCCCCCGCTGGCCGCGCCTACAAGAGCGCCGACCCCGCGCCCCCGTCCGAGTCCGGACAGGAGCCGCCCCCGGAGCAGCCCCCGGCCGCGCGCAAGGTCCACTACAACGGCTTCGCCTCGCTGCTCGCGACCGATCCCGAGGACACCGTGGCCGACGTGGTGGCCCTGGCCGAGGAGCGCGGCGGCTTCGTCGAGCGGCGCTCCCTGACGGACGTGACCGTGCGGGTGCCGGTGGCCCACTTCCAGGAGACCTTCGACGCCATCCTGGAGATGGGCGAGGTGCTGGACAAGTCGCTCACGGCCCAGGACGTCACGGACGCCTTCCAGTCCGCGTCCCTGCGCCTCGACACCGCCCGCGCCACCCGCGACCGCCTCCAGGAGCTGCTCGCGCAGGCGAAGACCGAAGAGGAGAAGCTGGCGCTGCTCAAGGAGATCCAGCGGCTCACCGAGGAGATTGACCTCCTGGAGTCCCGCCTCCGCACGCTGGGCGGCCTCGCGGACTTCTCCCGGCTCACGGTCCGCGCGACCCCGCGGCAGGCCTACATCGGCAACAGCGGCCACCCGGACATCTCCGGCTTCTCCTGGATCCGCAGGCTCTCGCCCTTCCGCCGCGACGTCGCCCAGTCGGGCAAGCCGCTGACGCTGGTGGCCCCCGAGGGGCTGGTGGCCCTCGATCTGGAGCGGCACTTCGTGGCCGAGAGCGCCGACGGCTCGGTGGTCTGGAGCGGCCGGCTCCGCAACGATCCCGAGGGAGACACCGACTACTGGATGGCGGCCATCACCGGGCGGCTCGAGGACGAGTTCACGGAAGTGACCGTCAGCGACATCGGCGGCTTCGCCGTCGCCCGGATGCTGGAGCCCGGCGCGGACGATCCCTACCGCTACCTCGTGGCGGTGCGCGCCGACGGGCGCTGGCTGGAGCTCGTTGAGATCTACTACCCCGCCGGCGAACAGGAAGAGCGCTACGGCGAGGCCGTCGCCGCCATGCTCAGCGGGAGCCGCTCATGATCGCCGTGATGCTGATGGGCCTGATGGGCCTCACCTCCCCTGCCCTGGCCGACGACGCGGCCGACGTGACGGACGACGCGCCCGCTGAAGCGGCGACCGCTCAGGCCATCACCGGCGCCCGGGTCCGCGCGGATCTGGTGCTGAAGGTCACCCAGCGGGAGACCGCGGCCGACGAGCTGGTGGCCAGGGCCGCGGCGCTGGGGGGCTACTTCTCCAGCAGGAATCTGGACGCCGTCACCTTGCGCGTGCCGGTCGACAACGCGGACGCGCTGCTGGCCTTCGCGGCCGAGCAGGGGCTCGTGGCGTCCCGGCAGTTCAGCCGGGAGGACATCTCCGCCACCCTCACCGATCAGCAGGCCCGGCTGGACACCCGGCGGGTCATGCTGGAGCAGTACTTCGCGCTGCTGCCCCAGGCCGGCGTCGACGCCGTGCTCACCGTCGAGCGCGAGATCACCTATCTGGTCGCGGAGATCGAGCAGCTCGAGGGGGCGCTGAAGCTCGCCCGGCACCAGGCGGCCTTCGCGACAGTGGGGGTGAGCTTCCAGTTCAGGGACCGGGCAGCGCCCACCCGCGACGGCTCGTCCTCCTTCGCCTGGCTCAACACCCTGAACCTCGCCGATATCCTTCAGGACTTCCAGTACGATCACCGGGGCGAGGGCCCCCGCGCCGGGCTCACCCCGACCGCGCCCGAGGGCTTCTCGGCCTACCGGAAGGGGCGGGAGTACCGCGCGGTGAGCCCCGACGAGGTGGTGTACCGGGTGCGCGCCGCGAAGCACGAGCCGGAGGCCGAGCTGGCCTTCTGGAGAGAGGCCGTGCGCGTGCGCATGGCGGAGGCTGGCTACACCGTGCTCCGCGAGCAGACGATCGCGACCAGCGCCGGCCGCGAGGGCGCGCTCATCGAGCTGGCGGCGCCCTTCGGGCAGACCGACTTCAGCTACCTGATCGCGGTGTTCCCGGCGGGTCGGAAGATCATCCTGGTGGAGGCCGCGGGCGAGGTGGAGCGCTTCGAGGCTCGCCGGGAAGCGATGGAAGCGGCGATACTCTCGCTGAATCCCTGATCGCCACGGGTCCGTCCGCCATGCACCTCCTCGCCCTCGCCTTCCTGGCCGCCGGCTGCACCGACAAGCAGCCTGGCGGCGACGACACCGACACCGGGCAGGTGAGCTCGGAGGACACAGCCTCCGAGACGGGCACCGCCGGGGGCGACGACACGGGCTCGACCCCCACCGGCTCCGGGGCCTGCTTCAACGAGGGCCAGGAGCAGATCGTGCTGGACGGCGCGCTCTCCTTCAGCACCCTGGACGAGGCCCTGGCCAACGCCAGCGACGGCTCCGTGCTGCTGGTCTGCGACGGCTCCTACGACGCGGGCGTCACCCTGGACTTCCCGGTGACCCTGCGATCGGCGGGCGGCCCGGACGGCGCCATCCTGCGCGGCGTGGGCGGGTCGGTGCTTCGGGTCGCGTCGAGCGGGGTCGTGATCGACGGCCTGACGCTGAGCGGCGGGCTCGGGAGCGCGTGGGACATCGGCGAGGCCGAGCCGGTGCTCGCGGGCGGGGCCGTCTTCGCCGAGGATGTGGAGACCCTCACCCTCACGAACAACGTGCTGATCGGCAACAGCGCGACCTACGGCGGCGGCGTCGCGGCCGTCCGGGTGGGCCTGCTCACCGCGAGCGGCAACAGCTTCTCCACCAACATCGCCGAGGTCGCCGGCGGCGGGCTGTACGCCCAGCAGGGCGAGACGGTGATGACCTCGGACGCGCTCTTCGGAAACAGCGCGGAGTTCGGGGGCGGCCTCTCCATCGAGGGCGGCGGCCTGACCCTGATGAGCGTCTCTCTGGAGTCCAACGACGGGCGGGTGCGAGGCGGCGGCCTGATGGTCCTCAGCGAGGCCACCCTGAGCGTGAGCGGCGGCGTCATCCGCGGCAACACCTCGGCCTTCGGCGGCGGCGTGACCGCCCAGGGCGCGGCGGCGGTGTCGCTCGATGGTGACCTCCTGCTGGACGGCAACGTCGCGGGAACCTGGGGCGGCGGGCTCTACCTGGAGAACGTCCCGGAGGTGAGCCTGAGCGACATCCAGCTCCAGGCCAACGCGGCCGGCTTCGGCGGCGGCGGCTTCATGAACGGCTGCGACGTCGAGGCCAGCGGGCTGTCGGTCGCCGGCAACGAGGCGGAGCGATCAGGCGGGGGGCTCTACGCGCTGGAGTCGTCGCTCAGCATCGCGGACAGCACCATCAGCGACAACGCGCTGACGCTGCCCGCCGAGGAGGGCGCCCCCTGCGGCGGCGGGCTCGTGGGCCAGGTCGCTGACATCAGCGTCAGCGACAGCGCGCTCAGCGGCAACACCTCCACCCTCTACGGCGGCGGAGTCTGCCTGGTGGGCGGCAGCCTCACCATGAGCGGCGGCAGCATCCGCGACGGCGACGCCGGCGAGTGGGGCGGCGGGCTCTGGCTCCAGAGCGGCGCCGCAGCCTCGCTGAGCGGCGTCTCGGTCACTGACAACACCGCGGCCTTCGGCGGCGGCGGCGCCTACCTCTACATCGACGGCGCCACCCTCGTCTCCGACGCCTCCAGCTGGGGCAGCGAGACCTCCGACAACGCCCCGGACGACGTCAACGTCTGGGGGACCGCGTACGACGCCTACGGCGACGACGAGAGCTTCACCTGCGATGTCGGCGGGGGGGTCTGCGGCTGACCCGCGCCTGCAGCCGGCGGGGCGCCATGATACCTGCCCGGCTCCAAAACCGGGAGCAGCCCATGGTCTCCGAGCTCTTCAACCCCGATCGCTGGAAGGCGGTCGAGGGCTACAACTTCAAGGACATCACCTACCACCGCGCGGTGGACCAGGGGACGGTGCGGGTGGCGTTCAACCGCCCCGAGTGCCGCAACGCCTTCCGCCCGCAGACGGTGGACGAGCTGTTCATCGCCCTGGACCACGCACGCCAGTGGTCGGACGTCGGCTGCGTGCTGCTCACCGGCAACGGCCCCTCCCCCAAGGACGGCGGCTGGGCCTTCTGCTCAGGCGGTGACCAGCGCATCCGCGGCAAGGTGGGCTACCAGTACCAGGGCAACGAGGGCACGATCGACCCCGCGCGGCTCGGCCGGCTGCACATCCTGGAGGTCCAGCGCCTCATCCGCTTCATGCCCAAGGTGGTGATCGCGGTGGTGCCCGGCTGGGCCGCGGGCGGCGGCCACAGCCTGCACGTGGTGGCTGACATGACCCTCGCCAGCGAGGAGCAGGCTCAATTCAAGCAGACCGACGCCGACGTCGCCAGCTTCGACGGCGGCTTCGGCAGCGCCTACCTCGCCCGCCAGGTCGGCCAGAAGCGGGCCCGGGAGATCTTCTTCCTGGGGCGCACCTACGGCGCCAGGGAGGCCTTCGACATGGGCATGGTCAACGCGGTGGTGCCCCACGCTGAGCTGGAGGAGACCGCCCTCCAGTGGGCCGCGGAGGTGAACGAGAAGAGCCCCACGGCGCAGCGCATGCTGAAGTTCGCCTTCAACCTCATCGATGACGGCCTGGTGGGCCAGCAGGTGTTCGCCGGCGAGGCCACCCGCCTCGCCTACATGACCGACGAGGCCCAGGAGGGCCGCGACGCCTTCGTGAACAAGCGCGACAAGGACTTCTCAAGGTTCCCCTGGTATTATTGACGCGCCCCGAGCGGTCGCCGCAGTCGGGGCGGGGCAACCTCCACGGCCGGGAGCGTCAGCGCCTGCGGGATGAGCTCCGCCGTGCGCGATGGCTGACGCCTCGGACTATGCCGGCGCGTCGGAGGGCGGCAGCAGCAGCCTGAAGCGCGTGCCTCCCCCCGGCGTCGAGTGCACATCAACTGCGCCGCCGGCGACCTGGGCGATCCGCTGGACCGTGGACAACCCGAGCCCGGTGCCGGCGGCGCCCTTTGTGGAGAAGAAGGGCTCGAACACCCTGCGGGCGATCTCCTCGCTCATGCCCTCGCCGGTGTCCGTGAAGTCGATCTGGAGCCAGTCCCCCGACGACACGCTGGTGGCGCTGGCGGCCTCTTCGGAGAGGGTGAGGTGACGCAGGGAGATGGTCAGCCGACCGCCACCCGGCATGGCGTCCTGGGCGTTGATCGCGAAGTTGGCGATCACCCGCTCGAGCTGGACTGGATCCATGGTCGCGAAGCAGGGGGCCGGCGGCAGCTCGATGACCAACTCCACCAGCCCGCCCAGCAGGCGGCTGAGCATGCGGCGCATTCCCTCGATGACCTCGCCGAGGTTCACGCTCCTGGCGCCCATCTCAGGCTTGCGCCCGAAGCTCAGCAGCTGATGGGTGACGTCGCTGGCGCGGAGCGAGGCCTCCACGATCTCCTCGATCTGCTCTCGAACCTCATCCGAGAGGTTGTCCTCCTGGGCCAGCATGCTCGCGTTGCCGATGACGATCGTCAGCAGGTTGTTGAAGTCATGAGCCACCCCGCCGGCCATCCGGCCCAGCGCCTCGCTCTTCTGGGCGCGCCGCAGGCGGCTCTCCAGCTCACGCGACAGCTCCTCCGCCTCGACTCTGGCCGTCACGTCGCGCAGGACCATCTCGAACTTGAAGGAAGTCGAGCCGTCCTTGAGGCGATGGGTGTTGGCCTCCACCAGCCTGCGCCCCCGCCGACGGTGGTCAGCTCACAGACGAGCATTCCGTTGTCGGTGGTGTCGGGGTTGAGGCCCCCGGGCGGCCCCAGCCCCAGCGCGTCGACCGACATGCCGAGCACGTCGCCCTCGGACCGCTCAAGCATGCGCCGCGCCGCGGGGTTGGCCACCTCGCAGCGCTCCTCGGCGTTGAACATCAGGATGCCGTCAGGTGAACCCTCCACCATTGTGCTCAGCATGTCCTGGCTCTGAAGCAGGGCCTCATGGCTGTCGCTCAGCTGCTGGAGCGTCTGGTGCAGCCCCCGGACCAGCATCGCCGTCAGCGCGCCCACGACGATCAGCTGGGGCGTGTGCTCCATCCACGGCTCCTCGCCCGTGGGCTGCGGCGTCAGCGCGCCCGCCTCAACGGCGAACCGCACAGCGAGCAAGCAGGCGGCGCTCATCACGCCGTAGACGAGCGCGGACATGGGGCCGCGCAGCAGCCCCCCCAACACGATGGCCACGAAGAAGATGCCCAGGTGACCGCTCGTGTGCCCCTCGCGCAGCAGGAAGCCGGCCCCCGACATCCAGGTGACCGCGACAAACACGTGGGTCGCAGCGGCCACCCATCCCCGGCGAACGAACCCTATGGTGAGCGCGCCGCTCAGGAGGTAGGCCAGCACTGGGACGTGGCTGTGCCAGCCAGGCACTGTGAGGGCGGTGACGAGGGTGTAGACGCTCACGCCGACAGCGGCGGCAAGCACAGCGGCTACCACGAAGCGAGCGGCCGTTGCCTCGTGTGGCGGCGCATCGTCTGGAATACGCGATAACGCTGTCAGCCACTTGTCCACGGAAGTCACGGTTGCAGGGTACTACCTCTGCCCTGAGCCATTCCCCAGTTTTTTGGAGCCTCGAAGACTTCTCAGAAGGAGGCCACGGCGATGCACGTCTGGGAGTTGGCTCATGTGGTGGATGGCCCACCAGCCCTGAGGCGCTCGCCGCGCTTCAGGCCAGCGTCCGGGCCAACGGCCGCCCCGACTTCAAGCGCGTGGCCCATGATTCAAGACTCAAGACCTCAAGACCCGGTCCTGAAGGCTGAGCAGCGGTGTCGCTGAGCCCCCCAGCGACAACGCGTCCCGAGCGATCCGGGGACACAGAAGGCGCATGGCGCTCAGGTACACTGGAAGACATGTTGCGCCCTCCGAGACTCCGGATTGTAGAACACATAAACGGTTCCAAACATGTAGTACGATTCAATCTGGGCCACGAAGATCCAGGGCTCCCCCGGCCCCATGTCGTGCTGGAGCCAGTCCGGCTCTCCCGTCTTGAAGTAGACGCGCGACTCACCGCTGAAGTCTGCGTAGGCCTCCCCCTCCGCCAGCGCGGCGGCGGACAGATGCGGTAGCTCATCGAAGCACTCTGGCCCCTCCTCGAAGCCCTCCTCGTCCTTCCAAGGCGTGCCTCGGGAGTTCAGTGCTCATGCGGCTATCCACCCGACCCAGGGTCGGGCTCAGCGCGGGCCCTCCCCCTCCAGCGCGCTCACCTCGAAGGCGTGGAGCTCGCCGGAGACCACCTTCGGCCGGGTCGACGCGCGCCGGCGCCTTCAGCGAGCGCTTGAAGGTGGAGTACGCCGGGATCTTGTGGCGCTGTCGGTACATGCGGACGCCGTCGGGGCTGATGCCCGCCATGGCGGCGACACCGCTCTCTCAGAAGAGCCCTATCTGGACGGGGCGCTCGTCAATACCATCCCAGGGCAGCGGCGGCACCGGCGCGCCGCGCGCCACCAGCAGCTGGTGGAAGCGGCGGAGGTTGTCGGGGGAGTGATCCTCGATGGGGCAGTGCACGAAGAACCAGGTGTTGATCCCGGCGTCAAGCCAGCCGTGCACCCGCTCCGCCCACTCGGTGAGGTAGCGGTCGTTGCGCTCCCCGTCCGGGTGGCTGATGTACCGCACGAAGGCGAAGTCGCCGGTCGTCGCCGGGTAGAGCGGGAGGTTGGGCTTGCGGATGGGGTTGGTCTCCTGTGGGTCGTCCGGGCCCTCGTAGGCCGTGCGGACATCCAGCACCACGCGGCTCATCCCCAGGCGACTCAGCAGCGTGTCCAGTCGGGACGCCGCCGGCTCCCGGAACCACGCCGGCGCGCGGACCTCGACGGCCATGGGCCCGGCGTCAGCCCGGCGCCAGGCGTTCAACAGCGCGGCCAGATCCCGGCCGTGATCCGGTCGGAAGGTCGGGGGGAGCTGGAGGAAGAAGGGCCCCAGCTTCTCGCCGAGGTGCTCCCGCATGTAGACCGCGTAGTCGAGCGCTTCGGGGATCATCGGGGCCATCGGCCCCTCGTGGGTGATGAACCGCGGCAGCTTGGGGCAGAAGCGGAACTCCGCCGGGGTCTCTTCGACCCACCGCGCCAGCGCCTTCTCGTTGGGGATCGCGTAGAAGACGGAGTTGCACTCCACGGCCGCGAGGCGCTCGCCGTAGCGCTTCAGGAAGTCGGCCTGGCGGCTCCCCTCAGGTAGGAAGCCGCCCAACCAGCCGCGGTATCCCCAGACGGCCAGCCCCAGTCGAAACGACGCGCTCAAATCGACACCGGCTACTCGCTGTCCTCAAGATCCTCACTGTCCCCAAGATCCTCACTGTCCTCGTCGAGCGCCTCCAGCCCACGCTCGTGCTTGTCGAGGAAGCTGAAGTTCGCCGTCAGCGACTCCCTGCCAGAGTCCAGGATGCCCTGGAGGTCGTCCAGCAGCGGGTTGATGCTCTCATCGAGCGACGGGTAGGTCTGGGTGATGTTCAGCAGCTCCTGCACCGCCTGCCCCACGTTGGCCTCGACCGCGCCCCAACGCTCGGAGTCCGTCTTCAGCAGCGCGCGGTGATCCCGCAGCAGCGCCTTCAGGCCATCCACCCGCTCGGTCAGCTCCTCGTTGTCCTCGATGATCACCTCAGGGCCGCCGTGAGCGGTGTTGACCGTGGCGTCATCCTCGAAGGACTCCTCGGCCTCCTCGAGGGCCGCCGTGAGGGCGCCGATCTGCCGCTCCCGCTCATCCAGGGCCGCGCGGGCTTCGCTCAGCTCGCGCTCCAGACCGCGAGTGCTCGTCATCAGGTCATCAGCGGCCTCACGGGCCTCACTCAGTGAGCCCTCGGTGGCGTCCATGTCGGCGCGGATATCACCCAGCACCCGCTCAGCCTCTTCAGCGCGGGCCGCGGCCCGGCGGGCCTCCTCGTTTCGACGGCTCGCCTCAAGGCGGGTGGCCTTGAGCTGCCGCAGGGCGGCCGCGCGCTCGTCCCGGAGCTGCTCCGCTTCCGCCAGGGCGGCTTCGGCGCGCTGGCTCGCGTCCGCCGCGGCGACGGTGGCTCGCGTGAGCGCCTCAGTGCCTGAGAGCAGGCTGTTCTCCGCATCAGCGATGACCTCGCAGGTGCGATCACGCTCGCGCTCGAGCTGAAACTCCAGATCATCCAGCCGCTGCGCGGCCGACTCGGACTCCCTGGAGCGCGCGACGTCCAGCGCCTGGAGCGCGTCCGTCGCCTTCGTCAGCTCGCTGTCCCGCTGCTCCAGCGCGACCCGGGTATCCGAGAGCTCCGCCTCCCGACCGGAGAGCTCTGTCCGGAGGACGTCACCGTCCGTCCTGGCTTCAGCGAGCTGAGCCTCCAGCTCGGACAGCCGCCGTCCGGCGTCCTGTAGATCCGTTCGCAGACCCGCATCAACCTCCTGCAGGCGATCGATCTCCGACTCAGCCTCGTCCGCCCGCGCCAGCGCGGCCTTGCCGGTCGACACGGCGCTGGCGAGCGCGGCGGCGGCGGCGGCGGCGGTGGTGGTCGCGGCGACGACCGCGACCTGCCGCTCATCCGCCCGGGCCTCCCGCTCGGCGGACAGCTCCGCCTCCAGCGACACAGCGCGGCTGCCCGCACCAGCGGCCTCGTCCTCGAGCTCCGCGACGCGCGCCTGCAGCGCCGCGGTCTCGCCCGCCGCGGTCTCAGCGGTCAGCTCGGCCTGCACCTTGGCGTCATTGAGGTACTGGCGTAGCTGCCGGTTGCGCTCGACCAGCGCATCGACCGCCGCGCGAGCCTCATCCTGAGCCTGCTGCTGCTCGACCAGCGAGACGTCACGGTCGGCGATGGTGGCGTCGCGCTCGGCGATGGTGGCTTCGAGATCGGCCACGGCGGTGTCGCGCTCTGCGAGCGCCTCATCGCGGGCCGCCAGCTCGGCGTCCAGCTCCGTCAGCGCCGCGGTGCGCTCCTCGATGGTGCGCTGCAGCGCCTCGGAAGCATCTCGGGCGGCGTCCAGCTCATCGGCCAGCTCCACGGCGCGGGCGCGAGCGCTCGCGAGGTCGCTCTCCAGCACCTCGGCGCGCGCCTGGTGGCTCGCGACCTCGGCCTCAGCCGACTCAGCGCGCTCCTCCAGTGACTCACCGCGGGCCACCGCGGCAGCGAGCGCGGCGGCGGCGACGGCGGCGGCGGCTGCGGCGGCGACGGCCGCGACCTGCCGCTCGTCCTCCCGGGCCTCCCGCTCGGCGGACAGCTCCGCCTCCAGCGCCCCGGCGCGGTCCCCCACACCAGCGAGCTCGACCTCCAGCTCCTCGCCGCGCTCCCGAGCCTCCGCGAGCGCGCGCTCCAGCTCACCGGCATGCTCAGACTCGGCTTCCAGGCGCTCAGCGAGCCCCCGGCTCTCATCGCTGGCGGCGTTCAGATCAGCGCGAAGCTCAGCCTCGCTCCCGCGCGCCTGGGTCAGCTCGCCGCGGGCGTCCGAGAGCTCACGCTCCACGCCCTGGAGGCGGGTCGCCATGGTCTCACAGTCGCCCTGCGACTCACGCAGCGAGTCCTGGACTGCCTCCATGGAGAACTTGAGGTCGCTGATCTGCGTGTTGGCTGCGTTCGTCGCGTCCCGGGCATCGCCGAGCGCGCGATCACGGTCCTCAGCCTGGTACTGGAGCTCCTCAAGCTGATTCTCGAGCGCCTCGTTCTCGGCCTGCACCCTGTTGGCGCGGGCTCTGGCCGTGTCCGCGCGCTTGCCGGCGGCGGCGGCGGCGGAGCTGGCGGCGGCGGCGGCCTCCTGCATCTTGGAGACAGCGTCCGTGAAGGCCCTCGACTCGACCCTTCCCGCGGCGACCTGCGGCTCGCTGTCCCTGGCGCGAGAGCGAGCCCGATCACGCTCCTGACGAGCGAACTCCGCCTCCTCACGGGCCAGCGCGGCCTCCGCGCTCGCCCGCTCGGCCTCCAGGCGCGTCTGCTCCAGCGCGTCCTCCAGCGAAGCCAGGGCGGCGTCCCCCGCATTGCCCCGGGTGTGGAGCTCCTCCTGGAGGCGCTCATTCTCGGCGCAGACCTCTTCGATCTGCCCCTTCAAGCTCTCCAGCTCGCGGACCATGTTGTTGACTTCCTCACGGGCCGCGGCGCTCTCCAACGCATCGTCGAGCGCGGCCTGGATCTCCTCCGTGCGGGCCTCATTGACGACCAGCATGCCCTGGGTGCTCTCGTGCTCGGCGTTGGCGCGCTCCGCCTCAGCCTCGGCCTCGGCGCGGGCGTTGTCGGACTGCTCCAGCGCGGCCGCCAGCGAGGCGTTCCTCTCCTCGGCAGTCGCCAGCGCCGCCCTGATCTCTGCGACCTTCCCGATGTCGGCGGTCACGGCTTCACCAACGAGGGCCGCGGCGACCGCGGCGGAGGCCGCGGCAGTCAGCGTGTCGCCGACGCTCATCCCGCTGTCTTCATCCTCGACGTCTTCCAGGATGGACATCGCCTCAGCAAATGGATCCAGCGCGTCATCCGCTACGCCGTCCTCGGGCAGCGCCTCCAGATCCTCAGCGGCGACAGCGATCTCGTTGTAGTCGAACTCCTCGAACGCTTCGCCCATGAAGTCGTCGCTCCCGACGTCCAGCGGCTCAGGCTCCAGCGCCTCAGGGCCATCCTCGACATCGACTTCGACATCGCCATCGCTATCGAGCTCGTCGACTTCCACCTCATCGAAGCCGAGCTCGGCCAGGTCCATCTCATCGAACTCAATCTCGGTCGCATCGTCAGCGTCCTCGATCTCGACTTCTGCGTTGGACGCCTCACTGTCAGAGTCGACGGCATCGACGGCATCGACGGCATCGACGGCATCGACGGCAGCGACGGCAGCAACATTGACCTCACCGAGCTCGACCTCTTCGACATCAAGCTCCTCAATGTCGAACTCCTCAACCGGCTCATCCGCCTCATCCAGCTCGGCGAACAGATCCTCAGCAAAGGGATCGCCGCCGAAGAGATCGTTCTCCTGCGGGGTCTGCTCGTCATCACCGAGGCTCGCGACCCCCGCGCCAAGAGCCGCGGCCGCAACGACCGCGATCTCGGGGAGCCCGCTGTCTTCAGCCTCATCGACCGACTGCTCACCGGCATCCGACGCGATCTCCTCGTCGACCTCCGCCTCGAGCATCATGTTCAGCGCCTCCAGCTCGGCGGCGAAGTCAGCGTCCTCCTCCACGGCCGGCGCCTCATCCCCGGAGCCTGGCACCTCGTCGTCGACCTCCGCGGTGTCCTCCTCCCTGAGGTTGGGAATGGGGGCGTAGTCAACCCGGGTGTCGACGTCGTCGAAGTTGTACAGATCCGGCCCGGTGTCGTCATCCCACTCGATGTCGGCGTCGACGATCTCCGGGAGCTCGTGGCTCTCCTCGGACGCCTCATATTCATCGACGAGCTCGACGACGCCAGCGTCCTCGACGGAGTCCTCGTCGCTGGTGGCGCCCTCCTCTTCAGGCCGCGCCTCAGAGGTGACGATGGTCCCCATCGCGACCGGCGGGACAGCGACGCTCACGACGGCCGAGCCCTGCTCATCGGGCAGCTCGGAGGGCTCATCATCCAGATCCTCTTCATCCAGCGCCGCCGCCTGCATCTCGGGCGTCGGGGCAGACAGGTGGACCATGGGCCGCGCCCCCAGCGGCTCGAAGCCGTGAGCGTCGGTCGTCGCCAGCTCGTCTTCGACGAACTCCTGAAGGTCCTCGATCTCTTCGAGCTCCTCGAACTCCTCAGCGACGACGGCCTCGACAGCGACCGCTTCCCGCGACACCGGACCGAGGATGCGCTCCAGCTGAGCGCTGAAGAACTCGGAGTCCACCGCCTGCCGGACGTAGGCGTCCGCCCGGGTGGGCGCGAAGAGGTGGGTGCTCAGCTGAGGTGACGGCGTCGGCGCGCTGACGATGATCGGCACACCGGCGGTGTCGGGATCCGACTTCAGCTTGTCGCAGAGGGAGAGATCCTCGCTCGTGTCGCCGAGGAGGATGAACCGGGGCGGCGCCTCACGGACGAGCGCCAGCACATCGTCGCGATCCTCACAGATCTGGATCGACAGGGCGCGGCTCTGGAGCACGCTGTCGAGGAGGGGGGCGCCGTCGCCGACACGCAGGACATAGGATTCTGTAGCGGGCATCAGTGACTGTTCCCCTTACGCCAGAAGAGCAGGCCGCGTCCGGACTCGCTGCTCGCTGACTCCTTTCGCGTAAACATCAAGGACTTCAAGGCCTCACGCGCCCACTCCGTGTCAGGAACGACGCGCAGCAGCTCCTTCAAGCGCGCCTGCTGAAAGTCCAGATCCTCCCCGGCCATGGCGATGCGCGCCAGGTACTCCAGCGCGCGGCGGTTGGACTTGTCGAAGGTCAGCGCGAGCTGGATGTACTCCTCCGGATCATCGGCATCGATCGGGGGGGCGTCGTCGCTCCCTTGCAGCATCCAGCAGGCCCAGCCCAGGTCCGCCAGCACATCCGCCTCGGAGGGGCTCTGTTGGCGGGCCTTCTCCAGGTAGCGGGCCGCGGCGACGTACTCGCCTCGCTCCAGCAGCAGCCGGCCGCGGCCGTAGGCGGTGGTCGGCGCCGCCTCATCGCGCGCCGGGGAGCCGGCGGGTGGGATGAGGCGCACGCCGCTGACGGAGTCCGCGGTGATGAGGGGGGCGGCCCCGCGGGCCAGGAGCTGATCGTAGTCTTCACGTCGAGCAGGCTCGGTGAGCACGTCCGAGACCTGCGTGATCGCGGCGAAGAGCTCCTGGGCCAGCGCCTGCGCCTCCTGGGGCAGGCTCCCGTTCGAGCTCGCCGAGCGCCAGCGCTGCAGGTACCGCTTGCAGAGGCGGTTCACCAGGAGCTGGGGGGCGTTCGCGGCCACCCCGAGGAAGCCGTAGTAGTCGCGGCCCATGCGGCGGTCGTGCTCGGCCTTCAGGATACCGGCGAGGTCGCGGCTGGGGTTCTGGGGCGCGGGCCTGGGGGTGCGCCGGGGGCGGGGCTCCCTCGTGCGGCGCGCGGAGGCGCGGCTGACCGCAGAGGGGCTCTTGCCGATGAGCGAGATCGAGGGCGGCTCGTCGTACGTCTGGACGTCCATCAGCCCACGGACGGTCTCGATATACGCGATGTCATCCGGGTCGAACAGGCCCGCGGCCTCCAGCATCCAGACCATGCGCGCCAGGTCCGGCCCGTCGTCGGGGAAGGCACGGAACAGCGAGTCGACGGTCGCCCCCTCACCGAGGGTCTCCACGAGGCCGTCCAGCGGGGCGAGCGCCTCGAACAGCGGGAAGCAGTCGGCCAGATCGGGGCCGGGCTCGATGATGTCGTCGCCGCGCTCACTGACCGCGACCATGGCCTCCGAGGCCGGGATGGTCTTCAGCACGCTGTGCCAGAGCTCGGCCAGCGAGGTCCGCGGCTGAAGGTCCGGGTCGACGTGGACCGAGGCGCCGGGCATCGGCTGAAAGACCCAGTCGCCGGTCGCCCAGCTCAGGGCCGCGCCGACGCCTTCGGGGCCAGCGACCTGCACTGTGCGCTCCTCGTCGCTCTCCAGGTAGGTCCGGCAGGCGACAGCGGCGCCGGAGAGGATGAAGATCTTCAGCCGACGTCGGCCGAAGCGCACCTGGAAGACGCCGCTCTTACCCGAGCGCCACAGCGCGACGAGCCGTCGCACATAGCCGGCCCGGTCGTGGCGGCCAGAGGACCGCAGGGTGGGAGCTTCGTTGGTGGATGAGGAAGCGCTCAAGGCGTCCTCCCTGATCATGAGGTGGTGAAACGAATCATGGAGAGTCGTCAGCATACCAGAACAAACCAGGATCGGAAGCACGCAGAAAAGCGCGCCAAACTGTGTGTTGGCGCGCCTTTATGAGGATTCAGCTTATTTGGAGAACGGTGTAATACCGCCTCTTTACACTACTGGAGCTCGACCTGGACGGAGGTTCCGGAGAACGCCTGGACGCGGATGGGCATGCCGTCAGGGCCGGAGGTCCAGCTGATCTCAGGGCGGAAGATGCTGAGCGCGGTGGCGCCGCGGTCGATCTCATCCAGCTCGCCGCCGGGAATCTTGATGGAGCCGTCGTCGTTGAACCGGCACATCAGGAAGGTGTCGTTCTTGTCGGCGAGGCCGTTGCCGTTCACCTCGACGCTGCCGCCGATGACCAGGATGCCGTCGCCGTTGTTGGCGGCGGTGAAGTTCAGGGAGAGGCTGCTGGAGGTGGCGATGGTCTGGGGACCGCTGATCCCGTTGGAGGTGAACTCGGCGGGGAGAGAGACCCAGGAGGACTCTTCGATGGCGCCCATGCCGGCGCTCAGGTCACCGGGGGCGACGGCGGAGATGACGTCACCGCCGCGGAGGTCGATGTCGTTGGTCTCGAGGTAGTCGACGCTGCCCTCGCTGTAGTTCTCGGTCTGGAAGGTGTAGAAGGGCTTCCCGTTCGACATCTCCTGGTTCAGCACGTAGGTGTCGCGGCCGGTCGAGAGCTCGATCCAGTCACCGACAGGGCGCAGATCCATGGGGATGCCGTCGACGCCGTCCATGTCGTGCGGGGTCGTGTAGTCGTCGGTGTCGACCACCTGGCACTGCTCCATGGGGATGTCATCCCAGGGGTTGACGCAGTACTCGATGTCGCCGGGGGCCTCCCAGAAGAAGGCGCGCAGGCGGTCGCCGTTGTCGGCCTCGGTCGCGGAGAGGTGCGACGTGATGTTGTCCGTCATCACCACACCGGACTCGCGGCAGACGGGGATCTGGATCTCGGGGACCGGGAAGCACTCCCCGTCCATGCCGTTGGCGTCGACCTCGCAGAAGTGGTCGCCGTCGGGGCAGTCGATGTAGGCGGTCGCCTTGTCGGACCAGTTGCGGTCGGCCACGAAGGTGGTGCCCTCGACGCTCACCGTGTCGCCGGCCATGACGGCGATGGTGTAGAAGCCGTCCTCGTCGGTCACGCCGATGGAGTTGGTCTGGCTGCCGCGGGCGACGATCTCAGCGCTGCGGACGGGGAAGCCGAGGTAGTCGACGACGCGGCCCTGGGCGCAGGTGGGGGTGAAGCCCTGGTCGCAGTTCCACCAGGAGAAGTGGCTCGCCTCGAACTCGAAGGTCATGCCGTCGTCGTCCTCGCCGACGGCGCCGACGCCCTCCTCAATCCAGAGGCCGCGATCGCCGCTGTAGGACCAGCTCACCTGCTCCTGACCGAGCCCCAGGGCGTAGGCGCTGGCGACGCCGTCGTCGTTGACGGGCAGGGTCACGCCGGCGACCTCGCCCTCGACCAGCTGCAGGGGCTCACCGTCCTCGTCGAGGGGGGTGATGTCGGCCATGCCGTAGGAGACGAGCTGGGTGGGCTCGTTGGCCTCCTTGGCGTCGCCGCTCTTGGGGAAGGCCAGCGCGGCGAGGTCGCCGGGGGCGCCCAGGAGGGTGTCGTCGCGGGGGTTGACGTAGGTGATCTCGACGACGACGGTGCCGTCGTAGAGGTTGCCGTCAGTGTCCACCAGCGCGCTGGGGGGGAAGGAGACGGTCAGGTCACGGCCGCCGTCGACCTCGACCACCACGGTGCCGCCGTCAGCCGCCTCGAACGCGCCGCTGCCGTCGATGGGGAGCATCACCTTGTTGGCGCTCGCGGTCTCCCAGGAGACGATGGTGGAGCGGGTGTAGCCCTTGGCGAAGCCGGACTTCCAGAACTCGACCGTGAAGTCGGCGGAGGGGTCCAGGCCGTCCAGCAGGTAGCGCCCCTCGTCGTCCGTCACGAACTCGAAGCCCTGGGCGCTGACGAGCACGTCGGCGATGGGCTCGCCGTTGATGTCCGTCACGAAGCCGCCGAGCTTGCCGAAGGCGTCGTCGTCCGAGACCAGCTCCTGATCCGGAGAGGTGGTGGTCGCGCAGGCGGCGAGGAAGAGGGCGGCGATGGCGGGGGCGATGCGGGACATGGGCGGCTCCGGCGGGTGGTGGTGTCACTTCGTTGAAGTCACTGACAGCAGGTGCAAAGGGTGTGCCAATGCCGAGAACGCCTCGATGTGCCTGCTGCCGTGCAGCCCTCCGCACAACGCGACAAACTTGTCCCTGATGCATGTGTCCACTCCGCACCCGATCGGGGTACGGTGACCCCGGTCGAATCGAAGACAGCCTGGGACGTACAACGCTGATGCCGCTCCTCCTGCTCGCGCTCGCCTGCACCCCCTCCCCCACCGGGCGCGAACACAGTGCTGACAGTGCTGACAGTGCTGACAGTGCTGACACCGAGCTGGCGGCGCCCACCGAGGCCCTGGTCCTCTCCGAGCCGATCCTCTGCGAGGCGCCCGCGGCGGCGGGGTGGGACGAGCTCGGTGGGTCAATGGGCCTGTCCGGCACACAGGAGGGCAGCGACGGCGCCCAGCTCGACGGCGGCGGCATGGCCCTCGACGACTTCGACGGCGACGGCGATCTCGATCTGCTGCTGGGCTTCGCCGAGGGTTCGACGCTCCTCTTCTGGCGCGACGGCGACGGCTGGATCCGGGAGTCCCTCGACGACCTCACCCGCGTCATCACCGCGAACATGGTCGATCTGGACGGTGACGGCCGGCGGGATCTGCTGCTGGGACGGGAGGGCGCGCCGGTGGCGCTGGCGGTCGCCGGGCAGGGCTACGCCGACTGGTCCCCCCTCCCCCTCCCCGACTGGGCGACCCAGAACAACGTCAAGGAGCTCATCCCCGCCGACATCGACGGCGACGGCCGCATGGATCTCTACGCGCTGACCCGCGGCGGCGGGGACGATCTCTCCCAGAAGGAAGACGTCGTGCTGTGGGGCTCCGAGGCGGGGTTCATCGTCGACGCCGGCGCCGTCCCCGAGGAGACCCGCTTCCGGCACGGCTTCGACGCCGCGTGGTTCGACTGGGACGCCGACGGCGATCTGGATCTGTTCATCGCCAACGATCTGGGCACCAGCTACGGCGCGGATGTCCTCCTGGAGAACCGCGACGGCGCGCTGGTCGACGCCTCCACGGACTGCGCCTGCGGGGTGACCCACACCGGGATGTCCGTGGCCGTCGATGACTTCAGCGGCGACGGGCGGCCGGATCTCTACGTGACCGACGCCTACGTCAACCTCACCCTGCAGTCACTGGACGACGGGACCTACGTCGACGTGTCCCGCGCCACGGACTCCTCGCTGGCCTCCAACTCGGTCTACATGAGCTGGGGAGCCATCTTCACGGATCTCGACAACGACGGGCAGCGGGATCTCCTGGCGGCCCGGGGCGACTACGATCGGGAGGCGGTGGACGACGTGAGCACGCCGGCCGCGCTGCTGCGCGACGGCGGGGTCTGGCGGGACGACGGCGAGGCGCTCGGCTTCACCGGCGAGGGCATCTTCCGCTCGGTCGCCGCCCTGGATCTGAACGGCGACGGGGTGGTCGATCCGCTCTTCTCCCAGGCCCGGGCGCGACCGCTGCTCTACCTCTCCCGCGGCTGTACGGCGGAGGGCTGGCTGGAGGTCGAGGGGCCGGAGGGCGCCCGCGTCGAGGTGACGGCCGGCGGGGTCACACAGACCACCTGGCTCACCACCCAGTCGGGCCTCGGGGTCGCGACCCCGCCCATCGCGCACCTGGGTCTGGGAGACGCCCAGACCGTGGACCTGCTGCGGGTCGTCACGCTGCGCGGTGAGATCTACAGCCTGGAGGAGCCGTTTGAGGCGCGCCGGCGGGTCACCGTCCGCGACTGACCGCCCCCCGACTCACCAGCCCGCGCGGTCAGTCGACGAAGATGCTCATCTCGTACCGATCTTCGCAGCTGCCCCGGTTGTTCGCCCAGATCACGACCGCGTACCAGCCGCCGTTGTTGTCGAACCAGCCGCCGTCCCAGACGAAGGTCTCCACGCCGCCGGCGCCGGCCTCGTCCGCGGAGCCGAGGCTCTCCCAGGACTTGGAGTCGTCCCAGTCCTCGGAGATGAACAGCACCTCCATCGCGAGGTCGACCCCGCTGGGCGCGACCAGCTCGACGTCGAAGTAGAAGTCGTCGAACCAGCCCTCGTCCAGGAAGAACTGGAAGGAGTCCACGTCGTCATCGGGGAAGATGTAGGGGTCCGCGTAGGCCGCCTTCGTCTCCGTGATGTCGCCCAGCCAGAAGTCGCCGGAGCTCTTCTCGTAGGCGTCCGAGACGCTGGCGTCCTCGTCGACCCGGTCGTCGCAGTCGTCGTCGACGCCGTCGCAGTCGTCGTCGTCGGCCCACGGGTTCACGTAGGGGTCGCTGTCGTCGCAGTCCCCATCGGCGCGGGAGAAGCCGTCGCCGTCCGCGTCGTCGTCGGTGTCCGCGTCCGCGTCGCCGTCCGCGTCGGCGTCGACGTCCAGATCGACGTCGGCATCCGCGTCGGCGTCGGCGTCGGCGTCAGCGTCGACGTCCGTGTCCGCGTCGCCGCCGGCGTTGCCGCCGGGGCCGCCGCCGTCGTCGCCGCCGAGGTCGAGGACCTTGGGCCCGCTGTCCTCGCCGCGGTCGTCGGCCTTCAAGCAGCCCACGAGCACCAGCGAGACAGAGAGCGAGAGGATGGTGAACACGCGCATCAGAACCTCCACCCGAGGCTCGCGCCTCTCGGGGTAACCACCACAGTGTAGTCAGTCGTCAGCCAGAGGGCGGCGCTTCCCGCCAACATCAGCCCGCCGGCCACCCCCTGAACCGCGGCGGTGCGCTGCTGTGGGGCGATCTTCGTCTCGAAGATCTCGTTCGCCGCGTCGTCATCCAGCTCGATCAGGAACTCGTTGTTGTAGATCTCGCGGGCGCCCAGGTAGGTGTTGGCGGCGATGCCGACCGTCACCAGGCCGGCCGCGCTGACCGCGCCATTCAGCGCCAGCCTCCCGATGGGCGGACCGGCGGCCCCAGCGGCGCGGGGCGCGGGCTCGCTCGCCGCGGGGGCTGGATCCGCGCTCGCGACATCCGGCTCGGAGTCCACGGGCTCGGCGGTCTCAGCGGGCTCGGTGCTCACGGGCTCGGTTGAATCCGCCGTATCTGCCGGATCTGCCGGTTCTGTGGACTCGGCGCCAGGCGCCACCCAGCCGGCGGGCTCTGCCCCGGGCTCCAGCGTGAGGTCCAGGCGGTTGACCGCCTCGCTGGACACATAGATCGACTTGTCCAGCGGCACGAAGCCCTCGCGCACCACGGACAGATCGTGGGGGCCGTTGGGGATCTGCTCCAGGGTGATGGGGCCGCGCGCCACCTTCTCCCCGTCCAGGTAGAGATCCGCGTCCAGCGGCGACACCCCGATCACCAGCACGCCGAAGGACTTCACCTCCAGCTTCAGGTGCTCGTCGGTGGTGTTGAAGGCCGGCACGCGGATGACCCGGTCCTTGGTCAGGAAGCCGTCGGTCTCGACGCTCAGCGTGTGATCCTCTCCGCAGGGCACATCGAAGACCTCCAGCGGCGAGGCCCCCAGCACGTCACCGTTCAGGCGCACCACCGCCCCGGACGGCTCGCTGGTCACCCGCAGCGCGCCCACGCCCTCGACCGGATCCGCCTCGACCCGGGCGATCTGCAGCGCCTTGACCTGGACATCCACCAGGAAGTGCGCGCACTCCTGTCGGATCTCCACCGTGTGCAGCCCCTCGGGGAGATCCCCGATCATCGCGGGCGTCACCCACTCGGTCTCCTCGCCGTCGAGGGTGATGGGCAGCCCCTCCTTCGCGGAAGAGACGAACAGCTCCCCCACGGCCGCGGGCGGACCCTCCTCAGCGGGAGGTGGGGCGTCCTGAGCCAGGACAGCGCCCGGAGCGAGCAGGAGGGTGATCATCATCGGGACAAGCTTCATCGTGGGGTTTCCTCGGCGGCCGCCAGAGTATCGCGAAGCGGAGTATCCTCCACCCCTGGATTGAAGGAGCACGTATGGACACCCGCGAGATGATCGATCTGTGCAAGCAGCACACCCTCTTCAACTGGTCCGCCCGCGACGCGGTGAACCCGATGCCCATCGAGCGCGCTGAGGGCATCTACCTCTACACGCCCGAGGGCGAGCGCATCATCGACTTCAACAGTCAGCTGATGAGCGTGAACATCGGACACTCCCACCCGCGCGTCATCGCGGCCATGAAGGCCCAGCTCGATCAGCTGATCTACGCCTTCCCCGGGACGGCCACCCCGGTGCGCGCGCGCATGGGGAAGAAGCTCGCGGCGCTGTTCCCCGGCGATCTGAACACCTTCTTCTTCACCCTCGGCGGGGCGGAGGCCAACGAGAACGCCATCAAGCTCGCTCGCCTCTACACCGGGCGGCACAAGATCCTGAGCCGCTACCGCAGCTACCACGGGGCGACGAACCTCTGCATGCAGCTCACCGGCGATCCCCGGCGCTGGGCCAACGAGCCCGGCAGCCCCGGCGTGGTGCGGGTGATGGATCCCAGGCCCTACAACTACAGCTTCGGCGACACCCCCGAGGCGTGCACCCGCGAGAACCTGAAGTACCTGGAGGAGGTGATCATGTACGAGGGGCCGCAGAACATCGCGGCCATGATCATCGAGACGGTCACCGGCACCAACGGCCTCCTGCCGCCGCCCCCGGGCTACCTGAAGGGCCTGCGCGAGCTGCTCGACAGGCACGGCATCCTGCTCATCTGCGACGAGGTGATGGCTGGCTGGGGGCGCACCGGCAAGCTCTTCGCCTTCGAGAACTGGGACATCCTCCCGGACATCGTCACCACGGCCAAGGGCCTCACCAGCTCCTACATGCCGCTGGGCGCGGTCGCCATGCGCGATCCCATCGCCGAGCACTTCAAGGAGAACGTCTTCTGGGGCGGCCTCACCTACAACTCCCACCCCCTCTCGCTGGCCTGCGCGGAGGCGGTGATCGACGTGCTCATCGACGAGGATCTCGTCGGCAACGCCGCCCGGCTCGCGCCGGTGATGCGCGCGGAGATGGACCGCATCGTCGCCAAGCACCCGGCCGTGAAGGAGGGGCGCTGCATCGGGCTGTTCGGCATGATGGACATCCAGAAGAACAGCGCGGGTGACCTGATCGCGCCCTACAACGGCAGCCACCCGGCGATGAAGAAGCTCACCGCCGCCTTCCGGGAGAGCGGCCTCTTCACCTTCGTGCGGTGGTCCCACTTCATGTGCAACCCGCCGCTGTGCATCACCGAAGAGCAGCTGCTGGAGGCCTTCGCCATCGTAGACAAGTGTCTGGATGTCGTGGACGAGGCCTTCGAGGGCTGACGCTCACCGCGTCCTGACGAGGGCGTGACCAGGCATTTACGATGAAAGCTGCGGGGCCCCTGTACCGTTCAGGGGTGCCTGCACACACCGGAGCCCGACATGCGCCGCGCCCTCGCCCTCCTGGCCCTCACCCTCCCCGCCCCGGCCCTCGCCTGCGCGCCGATGCTCGATCCGATGATGATCGCCGCCGTGGGCGCCGTGCTCTACGCGCCGCTGGCCTCACCGGCCTCCCAGGGGCTCCTGCACGCGCTGTCCGGCCGCAGCGAGCGCGCCGCCGTGTGGGCGCGGCGCTTCGGCTGGCTCAACCTGACGATGGGCCTCGGCTGGCTCGGCCTCATCGCCTTCGGGGCGGCGTCGCTCTCCCCCCTCGTGGTGGTTCCGACAGCGATCCTGCTGATCTCCGGCCTCTATGGCGTGCTCAAGAGACCGCAGGCGGCTCACTCCACCGTCTGATACGGCACCACCTCCACCTCACCCAGCTCCGAGAGGTCCACCTCGGCGGCGGTGGCGACGGCGACCACCAGGGCGCCGGCCTCCGGGTGCAGGATCTCGGAGAGCGCCCGGTTCACCTGGACGTGCCCCACGTCCGCCAGCGCTTCGATGAGCGCCAGCTCGTCGATGCCGGTCAGGTGGCGGCTGAAGACGAGCCCCATGCGCTTGGAGGCGGTGTCGTAGAGGAACGGCGCGCCGTTCACCGCGGTCGCGCGGGCCTGCTCGACCTCCTTGGCGCTCACGCCCTTGGTGGCGGCCTCGCTCATGGTCCCCCACACCGTGAGCGCCGCCTCCTGGACCTGCTCCGTCCCCGGGGCCAGCCAGGCGACCCAGGTGTCGTCGGCGGTCTTGTGCCGGTTCTGCCCGTAGGCGAAGTAGGACCAGCCCTTCTGCACCCGCACGCGGTCGTAGAGCCAGGCGGTGTCCTGGAAGCCGCCGACCACCTGGGTGCCGAGGTAGAAGGCCGGCCAGCGCTGGCTCAGGGGATCCGGGCCCGGGACGGCCACCCGCAGCTGCACCTGGCTGCGATCGGGCTTGTCGACCACCACCACCCGGGCGCTGATCGGCGGCGCCGGGGGGATGACCGGGCGCTCGGGCGCGGGGCCCGCCAGCGCCGTCGCCAGCGCCTCCAGATCCGCCGGAGCCGCCGCGTCGAAGGCCCCGGAGAGACCGATGACCGCGCCGTCGCTGACGTAGAAGGCGTCGTAGAAGTCCCGGAGCTGCGCCGGGGTGATGGCGGCCAGCGCCGCGGGGGTGCCGAGCGGATCCCGGCCGTAGGGGTGCTCCGCGCCGTACCGGGCGCGCGCGAGGGCGCGCTCCACCAGCGCGCCGTCGCTGTCCCGCTGCAGCAGCGCCCGGTTGCTGATCTCCAGCGCGAGCTTGCGCAGCTCCGTGTCGGAGAAGGCCGGGGTCACCAGCGCCTCGCTCAAGAGCGCCTGAAAGCGGGGCCAGTTCTCGGCGGGCACTCTGGCGGTGAGGATGGCGTGATCGACGTCCGCGTTGATGTCCAGTGAGGCCCCGAGGCGCTCCACCGCGGACTCGAAGGCGACCCGCGCCCGGGACTCGGTGCCGCGCAGCAGCATCTTGGCGGTGAGCGTAGCCACCCCCGAGGGGGCGGCGGCGGCCCCGGCGGGCCAGCCGATGCGGAGGGTCAGCACCGGCGCGGCCGGGTCGTAGACCGTCACGATCTGCGCGCCCTCGACGCTCACCTCGCTCACGGCGCCGCGCTCCAGGGACGGCGGGTCCGCCGCCGGTCGGGCCGCCAGCGCCGGGCCGTCGGACAGCGGGGGCCGGGGCCGGGGGCTCACGCGGCCGCTGGTCTCCCCCGCCGCGTGCCCCACGGCGACCGTGGAGCGCTCGGAGGTGAGGTAGGTCTTCAGCGCCCGCTCCAGATCCGCCAGCGTCACCGCGTCCACCGCCGCCAGCAGCTCGGGGCCGCCGCGCCAGTCCCCGTGGGTGATCGCGTACCAGCCGAGGAAGCTCGCCTTGCCCGCGCCGTTCTCCAGCTCCCGCAGCATGGACGCCTTCAGCTGGCTGCGCCCCCGCTCCAGGTCCGCGGCGATCAGCCCCTCGTCCTTCAGCCGCCGCAGCTCCGAGAAGAGCGCCGCCTCCAGCTGCTCCGCGCCCACGCCCTCCCGGGCCGTGGCGGTGATCTCCATCAGCCCCGGCTCCTGCATGCCCTCGAGGAAGCTGCCCACCGAGGCCGCGAGCCCTGTGTCCTCCAGCGCCCGCACCACCGGCGAGCTCCGCCCCTCGGTGAGCGCCACCTGCAGCACCTTGAGCGCCGCCGCGTCCGCGTGGCCGCCCCCGGGGATCTTGAAGCCCACCTGGAGCCGATCGCCGCTGACCTCCAGATCGACCTCGACCCGCCGCGGCGCGGTCTGCTCGGGCTCCTCCGGCAGCGCCGCCCCCGCCGCACCGGACGCCTCCAGCGTGCCGAAGACCTCGGCGATCAGCCGCAGCGCGTCCTTTGGATCCACGTCCCCCGCCAGCACCACCGTGGCGTTGTCCGGCGCGTACCAGCGCTCGTAGAACGCCTGGGCGTCCTCCACGGTCAGCGCGTCCAGATCCGCCTGCCAGCCGATGGTGGGCCAGCCGTAGGGACTCGCGTCAAAGGCGGCCTCGTAGAGCAGCTCGTTGAGCTTGCCGTCCGGATCGTTGTCCACCCGGAGCCGCCGCTCGTTGATCACCACCTCCCGCTCCGCGTCGAACTGCTCGGCGTTCACCTTCAGGCGGGTCATGCGCGAGCGCTCCAGCTCGGCCAGCTCCGCCAGCGCGGACGACGGCACCTGCTGGGTGTAGACCGTCTCGTCGAGCCAGGTCCAGGCGTTGATCCCCCGGGCGCCCAGCGCGCTCAGGCGGCTGTCGAAGTCCGAGGGCCCGTAGTCCTCGGTCGCCTTGAACATCAGGTGCTCGAACAGGTGCGCGAGCCCCGTCTTGCCCGCGACCTCATCCGAGCTGCCGACCCCGTACCAGGTCTGCCAGGCCACCACGGGCGCGGCGTCGTCCGGCAGCACGAGCACGTCGAGGCCGTTGCCCAGCTCGTAATGGTGGACCGTCAGCCCGCCCGGGAACGCTCCTTCGCCGAGCTTCTTCCAGGTGTAGATCTCCGGGGGAGGCGCGTCGATGGCCGGTTCGGGGTCGGAGCAGGCGAGCAGCGCGAGCAGGAGCATGTCGATCACCGTGAAAAGTTGTGCCATAACCAACACACACCATGTCTTTATTGCTCTTACTGCTGACCGCCCTCCCCGCGACCGCCGGTCCCGCCTGCGATCACACCGACACCGTACAGAGCGCCCTGATGGATCCGGGCGGCTGGTCCCCCGCCGGCGGCTCCGAGGGCGTGACCGTCACCCGCAAGGAGATCGAGGCCATCGGCCTGACCGCCTTCAAGGGTGAGACGGTGCTCCCGGCCACCGTGGACGCCGAGACGCTCTTCGAGGTCATCTGCGACGTCCAGGGGCACGTGAACATCTCCGGCAGCCTCGACGAGTCCACCCTCCTGGCGAAGGCGGACAGCGTGCTGCACTTCTACCAGGTGATGGCGAAGGCCCCGCTCATCGACCGCCGCTACTGGATGGTGCACAGCGTCGTCTACGAGGACATCGGCGGCCTCACCGGGCACCACCGCCGCACCTGGGACGGCCTGGACGCGGGCCTCTACGGCGAGGCGCGGGACGCGGTGAAGCAGCGCTATGACGGCGCCTTCGAGGTGATCGAGAACCACGGCTCCTGGGAGGTCCAGCCCCGCGCGGACGGCACCACCCTCTTCACCTACCGTGCCGTCACCGACCCCGGCGGCGCGATCCCCACCGGCGCCTACGACACCCTCACCTCCCGCAAGCTGCCCAACAACATGATGAAGTTCGTGGAGGCCGCGGAGGCCGTAGACAAGGCCGCAAACCAGGCCGCACAGTAGGCCCTACTCCGCGTCCGGGCCGCCGTAGGCCCCGATGTCGCTGTCCGATCCGTCGAGGTCCATGAGCGCGGGATCCCCGGCGTCGATGAGCGGGCTCTTCGGGGAGAGGCGCAGCGACCAGTCCAGCGGGTCGGCGCTGGAGACGTCCTGATACAGCGGGTCCACGGCGATGTTGCCGTCGCTGCCGGTCGGGTCCATCAGCCCCTCGTAGTCCGCCGGGGCGTTGCCGTGGACGTCGGTGAAGGTCTGCACGACGGTCGGGCTGCCGTTCACCAGGATGCCGCCCCCGGCGGTGCCCTCGTTGCCGGTGATGGCCACGTTGTTCAGGGTGATGACGCCCGAGTCGTAGAGGTAGAGGCCGGCGACGTTGCTGGCGGCGGTGTTGCCGTGGACCGTGACGTTCTCCAGCAGCAGGTCGTTGCCCTGGGCGTAGAGGGCGGCCCCGTAGGCCGTGCCCTCGCAGTGGTTGCCGGCGACGACCACGTTCCGCACGACCGAGGCGCTCAGCAGGCGCAGGCCCGCGCCGTAGCAGGCGTCCTCGGCCGAGGTGTTGCCGAGGATCGAGACGCTCTGCAGCACCACCGCGTAGGGATCGGTGGTGGCCGTCCAGACGCCGCCGCCGGCGTTGTAGGGGCCGTACAGCGTGTTGCCGCTCACCAGGGCGTCCGAGAGGTTCAGGTAGCCCTGGTTGACGTAGACCCCGCCGCCGTAGGTGGCCTCATTGCCCGCGATCACGAGCTCGAAGAGGGTCGGGCCCGCCCCGTAGGTGATGGCGATCCCCCCGCCGCGCTCGGCGGCGCCGCCGGTCAGCGTGAAGCCCGTGAGCACGGCCTCAGCCGGCTCGGCGCTCTGGAAGGTGAGCACGCTGCCGGCCCCGCCGCCGTCGATGATCGTGGCCCCGCTGCCGTCGACGCCCTCAACCCAGAGGGCCTTGCCCAGGTAGTCGAGGTTCTCGACGTACTCCCCGGCGGAGACGCAGACGCTGTCGCCGTCCTCCGCGCCGTCGATGGCGCCCTGGATGGACGTGTAGTCCGCGGGCACGAGCCACTCCAGGGCCCCGTCGCAGTCCGCGTCGACGCCGTCGCAGCCCTCTGGCGCGCCCGGGTGGACGTCGTACGCCTCCAGGTCACAGTCGCCGCCCTCATCAGCGAAGCCGAAGGGCACACCGTCACAGGAGGACTCGGCGGCCTCGGAGTCACCGAAGCCGTCGCGATCCCCGTCCGGGTAGATGGTCTCGGCGTCCAGCGCGTCCTCGTCAACGATGAGGTCACAGTCGCTGTCGATCTCATCGCAGCGCTCATCGGCGCCAGGGTGGACCGCGCTGTCCGCGTCGTCACAGTCCCCGTCGTCCAGCACGCGATCGTCCGGGGCCTCGCAGGCGCTGACCCCCAGCTCGGGGTCGCCGTAGCTGTCGCCGTCGTCGTCCATGTACCAGGTCTGCGCGTCCTCAGCGCCCTCGTCGACGACGGCATCGCAGTCGTCGTCCGCCTCGTCGCAGGTCTCGACCGCCCCCGGGAAGGTGCCGTCGTCCTCGTCGTCACAGTCGCTGGCGTCGGCGAGGTAGCCCGGCGGACGATCACAGGCGGTGAGCACCTCGGAGGACTCCCCGTAGCCGTCGCTGTCGCCGTCGAGGTACCAGTCCGTCGCGTCGGCGGCGTCCAGATCGACCCCGCCGTCGCAGTCGTTGTCGACACCGTCGCAGATCTCGACCCCGTCGGGGTTCACGTCAGCGTCCGAGTCGTCGCAGTCGCCGTCGCTCCCGCAGGCGGGGAAGCCGTCACCGTCGAGGTCCTCGTAGGCGACCGATCCGTCGCAGTTGTAGTCGTTGGGATCCGAGCAGTCGTCTTCCGCGGCCCCCGGGTTGAAGGCGTCGTCCCCGTCGTCGCAGTCCCCGTCGAGCCCGACGTACCCGCCCGGCTGCTCGCAGGCCTCCAGGTTGCTGAAGGCGCTGTCCACGCCGTAGCCGTCGCTGTCTTCGTCGAGGTACCAGATCTCGGGGTCGACGGGGTCCACGTCGACCTCGTCGTCGCAGTCGTCGTCGATGCCGTTGCAGACCTCGACGGCCCCGGGGTTGATGGCGCCGTTGACGTCGTTGCAGTCCTCCAGGCCGGGCTCCGCCGCCGCGAGGTAGCCCCCGGGAGCCTCGCAGGCCTCCAGGGTGTCGTCGGGATCGGCGTAGCCGTCGGAGTCGTCGTCCGCGTACCAGGTCGACATGCCCTGGGCGTCGTCGTCCACCGCGCCGTTGCAGTCGTCGTCGACGCCGTTGCAGACCTCCACCCCGTCGGGGTTCACCGAGGCCGCGCCGTCATCACAGTCGGAGGCGTCCCCGAGGTAGCCGTCGGGCGCCTCGCAGGCGTCCAGCGGGTTCCCGGGGTCGCCGAAGCCGTCCTCGTCCAGATCCGCGTAGACCGTGCGGGCGTCGTCGGCGTCCGCGTCCACGCGGGCGTCGCAGTCATTGTCGACGCCGTCGCAGATCTCCAGCGCGCCCGGGTTCACCGCCGCGTCCGTGTCATCGCAGTCCCCGGCCTCGGCCGAGAAGCCCGCGGGCTCGTCACAGGCGACCACGGTGGACGCGCTCAGGCCGTAGCCGTCGAAGTCATCGTCCTGATACCAGACCGTCGCCTGGTCGGCGTCCACGTCCACGTCGCCGTCGCAGTCGTTGTCGACGCCGTCGCAGATCTCGGCCGCGTCCGGGTTCACCGCCGCGTCGGTGTCGTCGCAGTCGTCCGGCGCGGCCCAGCCGTCGCCGTCCCAGTCGACGATAGCTGTGTCATCGCCGCCGTCGCCGGGGAGCGCGCCCGTGTCGTCGGTGGTCGAGGTGGCGTCCGCGGGCGGATCCGCCGTGTCGTCGGCGTCCTTTCCCGCGCAGCCGGTGACGCCCACGGGGAGCACCAGCAGCGCCATAAAGAGTCGTTGGAGGGCTGTCTTCATATGATTATTTTAATCTTAGACTGGATCTCCCCGGGGTCTCTTACGGACCGCTCACACCGCCTCTGGGCCTCCTCGTTACTGTAGCTGCATGACTGATGCCCTACAGCGCGTCACCGACGCGATCCCCGACGCCCAGACCACCGCCGTGTCCCTCGGCTGCTCCGTGGAGGCCGTGGAGCTGGCGCGCTCGCTGGAGCTGATCGATCTCCACATCGACACCTTCATCCCGCCGCGCCTCTGGGGCTACGACATCTTCACCCGACACAAGCGCGCGCTCGGCGGGAGGCACTTCTTCGGGCACCTGGATCTGCCCCGGATGCGGGAGGGCGGCCTGACCGGGGCCATGTGGTCCATCACCACCAACCCCTTCCGTCCGGCTCGGAACCGCTGGCGGGTCTTCGAGAAGAACCTGGCCCGGCTGCGCGAGCTGATCTACCGCTCCCGGGGCCAGCTCGCGGAGGTCCGCACCCTCTCGGAGTACCGGGCGGCCCGGGCCGCCGGCGCCCACGCCTGCCTGCTCTCCATCCAGGGCGGGAACGCGCTGGAGGCCGCCCCTGATGGCGTGCTCTCCCTGCCCGACGACGTGATCACCCGGGTGACGCTCATCCACCTGACCAGCTCCTGCTACGGCGGCTCGTCGACCCCGGTGCAGGGGGCGCTCACGACGAAGGGGCTCACCAAGGCGGGGCACGCGCTGGTCGAGCAGCTGAACGCGAGCCGCACCTTTGTCGACCTCGCCCACATCAACGAGCAGGCCTTCTGGGACGTGGTGAAGGTTCACGACAGCACCCAGCCGCTGCTGGCGACCCACACCGGGGTCGATGGGGTGCGCGAGCACTGGCGCAACCTCACCGATGACCAGCTCAAGGCCGTGGCTGAGACCGGTGGGGTGGTGGGCATCATCTTCTCGACCGTCTTCCTGGCCCGCCCGGGCGGTCCGGATGACGGGCGCATGATCGTGGAGCACATGCAGCACGTCATCGATGTGGTCGGTGAGGACTTCGTCGCGGTCGGTAGCGACTACGACGGCGCTATCTCTCCTCCCCGGGATCTGTGGGGCGGGGAGTGCTACCCGCGGCTCGTGCAGCACATGCTGGATCGGGGCTGGTCCGAGGCGCGCATCGAGAAGGTGCTGGGCGGAAATTTCCTGCGCGCCTTCGGCATGATCCGCCCCTGAGGCGCCTCCCACCGGGGTGTTCGAGCGCGCGATCAGATGTGGGCCCGCCTGAGTCAGCTCAGCTTGTAGCGCAGGTTCAGGCGGGTACCGTCCTTGCGGGTCAGCTCCAGCTTCAGGGTCCGGTTGTTGCGAAGGCGGGTGTACGCCTTCAGCGCCTGGGGGATGCTCGTCACCTTGCGGCCGTTGATCTTGTGGATGACATCACCGTTGTTGAGACCAGCCTGACGCAGCACGTTGGCGCAGTTCATTCGACGGACCTTGAAACCATCGACGTCACCAGCGCCGTCGCGGTGCCAGGAGACGTAGGCCAGCCGAGCGGCCTCACCGAGGTTGCCAGTGTAGAAGTCCACCAGGGAGCGGGGCACGGCGTACTCCTCGGTGCTCATCTGGACGATGCCGTCGTCAGTGTCACAGTCCACCTTCTTCCTCTTCTTGGAGGTGGGGCGCTTGGGGGGCGTCCGCATCACCTCCCCGTTGCGGGTGCGAACCTCGGGGATGCCGCTGGTGTTCGCTGACACCGGCGCGGCAGCCAGCTCGGCGGGACCGGGCTCAACAGGCGCGGTCGGAGCAGCGGGCGCCGGTGTGTCGGTGTCGGCGGCCGCGACCGGCTCAGCGGCCGCGTCGTCCTCGGCGGGGGGCTCAGCGACAGGCTCGACAGGCACCTCGACGGGCTCGGCGTCCAGGACGGCGCTCAGCTCGAAGGTCTGCTCCAGCATCACGATGCGCTCGGGGGCGTCGTAGGTCTCGGTGATCGCGAAGCTCGGCGCCGCGCCGAAGCCCAGCACGGCGAAGAGGCCGCAATACCAGGCAACGGGCACACTGAAAGCGAAGGCAATCTCGACATTATCGCGAAGGGTCCGACGGGCCATGGCGGCTCTCCAGGGTGGAGTCACCGCGATCGACGTGCAGACACATCAGACATTCGGTCAATGCCTGTCAGCAATCTTTCAGAGGAAGCAGGCGCCCTCGCCCCGGTAGGTGGGCTCACGGGCCTCGATGCTGCCGTCGCGAACCAGCAGATACTCCGCGAAGCGCTCGGCGGGCTCCCCCGCCTTGGAGAAGCGAAACAGCACCGGCTCCCCCAGAGAGAGCGTGACGCCGGCGGGGACGGTCAGCGGCGTCTGCACCTCGCCCGCCCCCTCCATGCTCACGTAGGCCAGGCCGGGCGGCGCCACCGGCACCGGCAGCCGATCCCAGCCGGGCTCACCCGAGGCGATGTAGCCCCCCCCGCCGCAGGTCACGTAGCCCGGGTCCGAGACCCGGCTCACCTCCAGCGCGAGCCAGAACGCCGGCTCGAAGTCCAGGCCCTCGAAGCCGGAGAACAGGTGCGAGCAGAGGAAGCCGGAGCCCGCGGTCACCTCGGTCAGGCAGTCCTCGTCGAGGCTGCTGCCCAGGCTGCCCGTGCCGCCGCCGTTCACCAGCGACAGCGCCACCCCCGCCGCCTTCAGCCCGGCGACGGTCTCCTGTCGCAGCGCCGCGATGTCCGGCCGGGCCTGCCGCTTCATCCAGCGCTTGAAGGGGTTCATCCAGGCCTTGAACGGGCCCACATCCGGCACCCCCGCCACGTGCCCCTCGTAGCCCATGAGCCCGGTGATCCGGACCCCGTCGATCCCCTCGGCCGACCGCGCCAGCGCCAGCGCCGCCTTCGGCGTCCGGATGGGGCTTCGGCGCGCGCCGAGGTGCACCGCGCCGCCCGCCCGCCGCAGCGACACGTCCAGCTCCAGCACCGCCTCCAGCGTCACCCCAGCGGCCCGCCCCGCCGCCGCGATGGCCTCCAGGTGGGCCGGACAGTCCGCCACGATCCTGGCGCGCGTCCCGCCCGCGACCACCGCCGCCAGCGCCCGCAGCGCCCCGGGCTGCACCGTGGGGTAGGCCACATACAGGTCATCGAAGCCGCGCTCCGCCAGGAAGACCGCCTCCTCGGTGGAGAAGCACATCAGGCCCTGGAAGGCGTGCCCTCCCCGCGCCATGATCCGCCGCAGCAGCCCGACGTGCCGCACCGACTTCGAGGCGGGCCGCAGCGTCTTGCCCGCAGCCTCCACCCGCTCGCGCACCCGGTCCACGTTCCGATCCAGCGCGCCCAGGTCCACCAGAACAGCCGGCAGCCGCTCACCAGCCAGCAGCCTCTTCGCGCCACGCCAGTCCACCCCGCCCGCCCCTACCCGACCGGCTTGACGATGCCGGCCTCGATCATCTGCCCCACCCGCAGGAAGCCCAGCGCCGTGGTGGAGAACTTCGCGATCTCATCCACCGAGTAGCCGTTGCGGTTGGCGTCCTTCTTTCGGAGCATCTTCTCCCGGGCGTACTCGACCGCCGCGTCGATGTCCTCCACCGAGCACCAGTCATGGCGGGTGGGGCTGCGGTGGTCCACGAAGTTGTAGAAGTACCGGGCCGCCAGCGCCTCGGTGCCCCGCCCCTGATCGTAGAGGTCATAGACCAGCAGATCGCGCTCGGCGGTGGTGATGGCGCCGTTGCTGTCGGCCTGGGCCTTCAGCATGTTGGCGATGTGCGCCATGCCCTCCTCCGGCACCCGGTACCCCACCCGACCCGGCCCGGCGGCGATCGCCATCTGCTGCCCCACCTCCACCAGCGCGCGCACGGTGGGCGTGAGCTGCGCGGGCTCGTCCGCCTCGGCCAGCTTGCGGCCCACGTAGCCCCGGGCGAAGGCCAGCCGCTCGCGGGTGATGGCGTTGAACTTCTCCTGGTCCACGTAGGAGACCATGCGGTGCAGCAGCTCCGCGGCGAGGGCCTCGCCGCCCCGCCCCTCCTTGCGGAGCCGGGTCACGAGCCCGTCGACGTCCCGACGCTTCACCGGGCCGCTCTCCGCGGCGTCGACGATCAGCTCGACGATGTGGTCGTAGGCGGCGGCGAGTCTCGCGGGGTCCAGGGGCACTTCCGACCTCCTTGTTGGTACCCTCATCATACCCCTTCCAGCGCACTAGAACGTGTTACAAACCCGGGTCACGACGGAGCCTGAATGAGCGATCTGGAGACCTTCCGCGCCGAAACCCGCGCATGGCTCGAGGCCAACGCCCCGGCGAGCCTGCTAGGCACCGCGACCTCCCCCTTCCAGGGGCACTGGGGCGGCCGAGGCGCGGACTTCAAGGACGACGACACCCGCCACTGGTTCGAGGTCAACGTGGCGCGGGGCTGGACCGCGCCGACCTGGCCCGCCGAGTACGGCGGCGGCGGCCTCGGCCGCGACGAGGGCCGGATCCTCTACGAAGAGATGGCGGCGCTTGGGCTCCCCCGCCCGCTGGTCGGCTTCGGCCTCGCCATGCTGGGCCCCATCCTCCTCCAGTGCGGCACCGAGGCGCAGAAGCACGCCCACCTGACCCCCATCATCCGCGGCGAGATCCGCTGGTGTCAGGGCTACTCGGAGCCCGAGGCCGGCAGCGATCTGGCCAACCTCCAGTGCCGCGCCGTGCCCGACGGCGACGACTTCATCGTGGACGGCCAGAAGGTCTGGACCTCCCACGCGGACGTCTCGGACTGGATCTTCTGCCTCGTGCGCACCACCCCCGAGAGCAAGGAGCGCAAGAAGCAGGCGGGCATCACCTTCCTGCTCATCGACATGAAGACCCCGGGCATCACCACCCGCCCCATCCAGCTCATCAGCGGGGCCTCGCCCTTCTGCGAGACCTTCTTCGAGGGCGTGCGGGCGCCGCGCGCCAACGCGATCGGCGGCGTCGACCAGGGCTGGGGGGTCGCCAAGAGCCTGCTGGCCCACGAGCGCACGGCGGTGGGCAAGGCCTTCGGCGGCGGCGGCTCCCGGCCGCCCATCCTCCAGCGCTTCCGGCTGAAGGACCACGCGGTCGACTGCCTGGGGCTCGAGGGCGGCAAGCTCGCGGACCCAGAGCTGCGGGTGGAGGTCGCCCGCAACGAGATGGATCAGGCGGCCCTGGAGCTGACGGCGCAGCGCATCTCCGACGCCGCCGCCGCCGGACAGCGGCCCGGCCCCGAGAGCTCCATCCTGAAGATCGTGGGCGCGGACGTGAACCAGGCCCGCTGGTCGCTCGCCGTGGACATCGCCGGCCCCGACGGGCTGGGCTGGGAGGGCGACGGCTACAGCGAAGAGTCGCTGGCCGTCACCCGCACCTGGCTGCGGTCCCGGGGCAACTCCATCGAGGGCGGCAGCTCCGAGGTGCAGCGCAACATCATCGCCCGGGCCGTGCTCGGGCTGCCGAAGGGATAGACCATGAGCGCCCCGTTGATTGTGAGCGAGGAGCAGCAGGCCCTGGGCAAGACCGCCCGGGAGCTGGCTGAGAAGCACGCGCCCCTGACCCGACTGCGGGAGCTGCGGGACGCCAGCGACGTCGACGGCTACGACCGCGACCTGTGGACCCAGCTGGCGGAGCTGGGCTTCACCGCCCTGCCCTTCTCGGAGGCCGACGGCGGCTTCGGTCTCGGCCTGCCGGAGATCACGGCGGTGATGGAGGGGCTCGGCGGCACGCTGTCGGCCTCGCCGCTGCTGTCGCTGGTGGTGGCCGGCGGGCTGCTGGCCGACGCTGGGACCGAGGCCCAGAGGTCCGCGTGGCTGCCGGGGCTCATCACCGGCGAGGTCGTGGTGACGCTGGCCTGGGAGGAGCGCCGCACCCGGGGCGAGCCCCGCCGGGTGGCGATGACCGCCCAGGCGGGACCGTCCGAAGGGGACGACTGGTCGCTGACCGGCGAGAAGCGCGGGGTGCTCGACGGGGGCGCGGCCGACGCCTTCATCGTGGCCGCGCAGCTCCCGGACGGCCTCGGCCTGTTCCTGGTGGACTCCGGCGCGGACGGGGTGGACATCGCGCCGCTGACCCGGACCGACGGGCGCGGCGCCTCGGATGTGCGCTTCACCGGCGCGGCCGCCGAGCGGCTGGCCGTGGCGCCCGGGGCGGACAGCCTCGCCGCCCTGGAGCGGGCTCTGGATCACGGGCGCGTGGCGCTGGCCGCGGAGATGCTGGGCGCCATGACCGCCGTCTTCCAGACCACCGGGGACTACCTGAAGACGAGGGTGCAGTTTGGGAAGCCCCTCGGGGCCTTCCAGGCCCTGCAGCACCGGGCGGTGGACTGCTTCGTGCAGATCGAGCTGGCCCGCTCCACGGTGATGGCCGCGGCCCGCGCCGAGCCCGGGGATCTGCCGCAGCTGGCGAGCCTGGCCAAGGCCTGCGCCGGCGAGGCCTTCCGGCTGGTGGCGGACGAGGCGGTGCAGATGCACGGCGGCATCGGGGTCACCGATGAGTGCGATGTGGGCTTCTACCTGAAGCGCGCACGGGTGGCCGACAGCACCCTCGGCGACGCGCGGTACCACCGGGCTCGCTGGGCGAGCCTGCGCGGCTATTAGATAGTGGCCATGACTGACAAGACCGCTGACAGCACCGCCGACGTCGGCAACATCACCGTCGAGACCCGCGGCCGCGTGCGGCTCATCGGCATCGATCGGCCCGCCAAGTACAACGGCTTCACGCCGGAGATGATCCGCCAGCTCGCGGAGGCGTACCAGGGGGTCGAGGACGACCCGGAGGTCTTCTGCACGCTCCTACACACCACCGGGAAGCACTTCACCGCCGGCCTGCAGCTCGACCGCTTCGACGTCACCTCGGATCTGGGCACCGCGGGGCTCACGGATCCGCTGGATCTGCGGGAGCCCCGACGCAAGAAGCCTGTTGTGGCGGCGGTGCGCGGGATCTGCTTCACCATCGGCATCGAGCTGATGCTGGCGGCGGATGTCGTGGTCGCCGGGGAGGGATCGCGCTTCGGGCAGCTGGAGGTGAGCCGGGGGCTGATGGCCTACGGAGGGGCGACGGCGCGCATGGTGGAGCGGGCGGGATGGGGGAACGCCATGCGATGGCTGCTCACGGGCGAGCAGTTCGACGCGGCGGAGGCGCTGCGGGTGGGCTTCGTTCAGGAGGTCGTGCCGGACGAGGCGGTGTTCAAGCGGGGGCTGGAGTTGGCCGAACGGATCGCGGCGCAGGCGCCGCTGGCGGTGCAGGCGACCCGGCGGTCGTCGCGGCTGGCCTCGGAGGAGGGCATGGCGGCGGCGCTGGCGATCATGGGAGAGCAGATGCAGGCGCTGTCGGAGAGCGAGGACTTCGCGGAGGGTGTGAAGAGCTTCGTGGAGCGAAGGGATGGGCGCTACACCGGACGCTGATGGAGCACGGCAGAAGTGTGAGCCCAGCGCGCGCGCCGCCCGACGCGCCAACTGCGAAGAGGTACCTCTGCGGGTCATGAAGCGACCTCGCTAAGCCCCCATCTTCCGCCAGCACGCGCCGAATGGCGCGCGCCAACTGCGAATACGTACCTTTGAGGCGACGTCCCAGCGCCGCACACTAGAGGGTGTTGCGACGTCAGATGCCTCGCCGCAAGGCGCTCCAGCTCGCCCTTCAGCGCTCCTTCGTCGCTGCCTCTGAAGGTCTCCCCATGTCTCCTGGCCCCTTGCGGGGCGAGGGGGCGAGCCCCCCTGTGACCCCCCTTTTCGGCC